>Ga0065711_1039498_pt1 | contig 17785 bp, 12 predicted proteins | sample Hoacrofraction12_FD_59098 | JGI IMG/M metagenome (GOLD analysis project Ga0065711, IMG submission 59098) | Hoatzin crop microbial communities from Cojedes, Venezuela - Epithelial fraction 12 v2 (version 2) | ecosystem: Host-associated > Birds > Digestive system > Esophagus > Crop | place...
CTTCACCTCTTGGGAGAGAACAGGCTAATGCAGGACAGCGACAAGCTATACAGGATCTCCTCTGTCCTCTACTCCAGGGTTCTGTAAGCAGGCTGGTGGCAGGCTGGAGCATGCGTGGACTGCCCTTTCTACCCTCGTAGCCTGGGGCAATATCCTCTGGACATTCATAACCGCAGGTCCTCAGGAGATTTCATTTTTTTAATTTAAAATTTCAACTTTTTTGTTTTGTTGCTAGGAATACATGGAATTCTAAACCTGTTCTGCAAAGGTAACGCTGTAGAGCAAGACACAACCTTGTATTTTGTATAGAAGCAAGATGGTGTCCTGTGTTTGTATAGAATATGATGAAAGTGTTTCACAGTTTTGGACAATCAGAACAAGAATACAGACTGTGTCTCCTCTGCCTGCCTCTGTTCAATCAAAAGCTGAGTTCCTTTGCCCTAGCATGCAAGCTGAAGTATATACCATGATTCCCTGCTCCTAGATATTTTATTTCACATTTGGCAAAGAAACAAAACAAGAAAGCAAAACTGCAGCCCTGAAACAAAACACGGATGTTGGCCCTTTCAAGGACTGACTAGATCCCCTGGGAATCTACAGGAAAATGCAGCAACCCTGTCAACAAATCTCCTCAAACCCTGCAGTTTGCCCGAGTCAGCTATTGCATTAAGCGCTGGAAGGAGCCTTCAGGCTTATGCACCTCTGACTTGAAACTGAATTATGCGTGATTTTCAACATGCAAAATGAACCTTGGCCTCCAAGCCTGGCTGCATTAAGAACCCCTTTATATAGCTTAAGCAATAAGGTCTTAACCTGAGGGAAGCAGAGCTTAGAACTTAACCCCTATAAAAGGCACCTGGGCTGGTGTAGGTTGCAGTCCCGACTTGACAAAGAAGCCAGTGCTTTGCTTCAGGACTCATCCCTATGTCCTGCTCTCACCCCGAGGCACAAAAGACAGAGCAAAGGCACAGCAGGAGGTACAAAACTGGAGAGTCATCTCACTCTGGACTCTGGCAAACTCACCTCTCCTCCAGGAAAAGCATCTGCCATGTCATTTAAAAGCACCTGCTTTCCTTCCACCACTCCTTACCTAAATGTGCAAAGGGGAAGACAATGAAACTGCCAATGAAACTTTCTTTTTTGTAGCACACAGATCCCCAGCTCTTGCTTACAAAATAATGGTGCTAATCTTTTAGCTTTCTTGCTCAAATAGTACAGAAGAGCAAATCAGCTCAAGCTTTCAGATCTGAAATACACTCTCCAGCGCTCAATTGCTTTGAATAAATATATACCAACAGTATTCACACATTACTAGCAACATCAACTGCTAAACAAAACACTTTTCCTTACACTGTCCTGGTGTTTATTTTGCATGTTACAACCAGATATGACATATTAAGTTGTGTAATGTCATCGCTCTGCCTATGAACCAGAGTCATCCACTTGGCTTGCTCATAATATTCCAGATTAAAATCTACCCCAAACCACACAGGCATTTCTTGTTACATCCATAGGAATAGCAGCTTGTCTGATGCATTTTGCTCTTCTGCACACCATGGCTTTTTCAGCTGTACCAGACGCTTCAGGTCCTGAACAAGGACTCCAGTACTCACCAAAGAGTTTTTCCTGCACTTACCAGCAAGACTATAACAGGCTTCCTCTGAAAACCAGAAGCCCTGGCACTAAGCAGCAGCATGCCATTGTAGCCATTAGCTGCAGCCCTGCTCTGCTCCAGGTTGCATCTCTACCTCCCACTGCCCACCCACGTGCTCGCAGCCTGCCGGGGTCCGGGCGCCAAGGCCTTGCCAAGCAAACCACTTGTCCCCAGGCATGCTGCAGGATCTGCCAGGAAGCTGGAGTGGTGTTTATCTCCCCGCATGCTGCTGGGCACCAGGACCTCCAGGGTCCTGCTCCATCACCTGCGCAAGCACCCCAAGCTGGAAACCAGAGCAGAGCTGGGAGGATGCTGGGAGGGGAGAAGGGACACACGCAGGTGACAAAAAGCTAAGGTTAAATCTCAACTGATCCTGCACGAGAGCTTGCAGATGTGGATCAGTTTTCTCTGACACAAGGAACATTACAAAGGGAAAACAGTGATCCTTATACCAGTGCTGGGGTGCGAGGAGGCACTGAGACGCTCTCTTTGATCCTGTAGCTCGGTCCCTGGGTGGAGAACCCAAATAGTGCATCAAGAATAGGGCAGTGGGCTGGCTGGAGGCACCTATACCTGCCCATCCAACTGCAGCTTCCCCATTCTCTGTATTTCATTCTTCTCTCAGAGAACAGATCTGTTTCCTTTGGTGATAGTTGTGATATTGCGATTTTTTTTCTTTTTGGAAGTGCCTATCAAAAAGATCATCAAAATAACAGTTTTGTCTTAGACTTTTCCTACTCATTTGTGTGTGGGTTTGTATATTTTGTGTATCTGCAGCAAAGAAAACATGAGCAAATTAGTTAACTGCTACCTTAATTCCCAGTGCACATACATGTATTTTACATTTTTGTGTAATGACCTTCTTCAGATACTGGTACCACAGAGAAACAAGAACTGGAGCCAAAATATCCTTCTGTTCGTGCTGGTAGACTAGATACACAAAGGCGCTAACAGCTGCATACTACATTTCTTCAAAATTTATCAGTTGCTATTAAACCAGCCCTGTCATCGTGTGGGTGGCTAAAAGTTTAGGGCTTTCCTTATTTATTTTCATTGCTTCAAATTTTGCAGATTCATTTTCATTCTTCCTTGAGGAGCCACATTTTAAACCTCTCTTGAGGTGTGATGCAACACTGGAATCATTCTTCTTTAGCAAGGTAATAACTTCTTTCCTGACTGTCCTCTTCCTTCTCCCCAGCACATGCCCCTGCCTCCATTTCCCTGCCTACACAAGAAACTTCAGGGTTGCTTTGACGCTCCTGCTCTAGACATGGAGAAACAAAGGCTTGGGTGCCACTGCTTGAAATCTGAAGCTGTTTGGTGACCATGGCAGGGATAGCACATGTTTTGGCTTCTCTAGAGCTCAGTTTCTAACCCCTTGCTCCCTGCTCCCCTCCCATCCTTTGCAGGGCAGAAGTGGGCACACAAGTCATACCATGCCGACTGTCCTCTTAGACACCCAACACCCCTTCCTCCTCTGTGATTTTGAGAAGCCAGGCTACACTGTCCCTCTCCTGGCACATCTGTCCCTCTCCTCCATGGCCCTGACAAGGTGGCATAGGGTCAAGTCATTACTCTGAATCTTCTCTAAATGAGATTCAGTTCAGATTCTTTTAAAAATCAAATGTGGCCAAGGGGAAATCTCTCTTTTTTGCCCTTGAATAATTCAAGGAGGATCCAAGAAAAATTTTGCTGGTCTAGCATTTTCCAGGCTGGGTTATGGCTTTGGGCACCCCACTGAGAGCAGTTTTAAAGAGGCTAATTTTCAGAATGGGCTTAGTACTCACTTTCTTCTGAAAATCCTGCTCTTATAAGGGCCTCTCAAGAGGGAAGGTATATAAACACTCAACCTGACCAGTGTACTAAGCATCCAAATCTTGGTGCCTATTCTGTGTCCAACCAAGATGCTCAGAGACACAAACACTTTCTATGAGCCAACAAAAGCCCCCATGACAGAATGTGCCACTGCAGAAAATACTGAGTTCAGAGCCGTGGAGATGAGAAACCATTACTCAGTGACAGCTCAGCTTTCACAGCAGAAAGAGTAAAAAGCTGTTTCACAAAGCTGTTATATCATAAATACATTTCCTCCCAATCACCATGAAATCAGTCCAGAAGTGGATGAGATCTTCAGACACGGTTCCACTGATCAGCTGTGGTCCAGTGCTTTTCTCCTGACCTCCAAGCGGATATGTAGCTTTTGGACATCAAATATTCCTGATCAGCATGTCTTTTTCCATGAGCAGAATGATTCTTTCTTAGTAGGATCGTATGTTTGCTTACTTGGGCACTGTCTTCCATGCATCTTCCAGTCAGAGTACCAATCAAGTGGAAATTGCTTGAGACAAAATCTCAAACATAAAAGAAGCAACCTATTTCCACCTGATCAGCAAATTCCCATTTATGGTTGTTTACTTTTTGGTAACTTCTGGTCTGTACTTGAAACAACCCATTGACTCCAATGAACAGAACATTTTATCATCATTATCTGAAGTTTTTTCTTTCTGCACCACAGAGGAATTGCACCTGAGCTTTCAATATGTTTTAAAGTTCAGCTGAGCTAAAAATGATCAAGATCAACATTGAGACTTTAAAGAAATCACTGAAAGCCTTCCTGCAGCTGCAAGTAATATTAAAAACTGTTATCCTTGTTTAAATTCTGTTGATGAACATGACTCAGCCGTTTCCCTGAGGCTGGTTCAGAGTTTTTCATCTTGTCTTTGTGGAGTGACATACTGCCTACCTGCTTTGTTTATGGACGGGCTGTTTGGGTTGACGTTGGAAAGAAGAGATCTGCATGAATAACTGTATAGAAAAACATGAGCCTGTGCTCTGTTCAAGCTCTGTGCCAGCCAGAAATACTAGACAAACCAGTGCCAAACTGGAGACTGTGTGGCTGTATCAGCATGGCTCCAAGCTCAAATGCTCTTTTAATGAGAGTTTGTCTTCCATAGCCTACGGTTAGGCAACTGGATATTACATATTTTGAACTGAGCAGGGCCTTTGGCATTGTCTCCTACAGTCTCCTTATAACCAAACTGGTGTGGTATCAAGGGGATAACTGGAATATATGGTGAGTGGAAACCTGGCTGCTCAAAGGGTTGTGACCAGTAGAATAAAATCCAGCTGGCAGCCCACTGATACTTGGGCCAATACGTTTTAGCACCTTTGTTAACACCAGAACAGGGGAAGGGAGTGAGATCTCAGCAAGTTCACAAAACACCAACCTGGAGACCAACTGACACACTGGAAGCTAAGGCTGCGATTCAGAAAGCTGGGCAAACGGGAGAGAGCGCAGCTGGGAACATCCTGAAGTTCCCATCAAACAAATGCAAACGCAAAGTCCTGTGGTCGAGATGTAATAAGCCTCTGCAGCACTGCAGGCTAGGGCTGGCTGACCGACTGGCAAGAATGGATTAGTCTGGATCTGGCCTCCCGGCCCGCATGGCTCGAACGCTGCGGCTGGAGGTGCAGCCAGGTCCCACAGTGGCCATCTCAGGGCACCAGCCCTGCAAGCTGTCATCTGGGCAGAGCTCACGAAGAGGTGAAACACTGTGCAAGAAGCTGTGCTTCCCCCATGCAGGCAAAGTTGATGTAGTAAGGGTAGCTCTATACAAGCCAAGTGGAGTAAATAGGACCTGGCTTCCTGCACTCCCCTGTGAGAAGAACAAAGATATACAGGAGGAGTGGAGGTGCTATGACACTGCTGTCCATGTCCCTCGCACAGCCCTTGGCAGCTTCCCCAGATCAAGAGACAGTTCCCTTCCCCGTCTGGGGCAAGTCCACTGACACCTGAGGAGTCCCACCTGGGGCACCAGTCTGCTCCAGCAGCAGAAAGAGATATTTCTGCCTGAGACTTCTGTGAAGGCTCAAGCCTTCCACTATTTGTTACCTAACCTGAGGGCTCTATGTCCTGCACCCTTTCACTTCACAAGGCGAGGCACAATGCTTCTGCTGAAATTTTGAGATGACCAAGGCTCAGCGTAGAGCCTCACAAGGTGTGAGCTCAACAGGTGACACACTAGCAAGGACTTTCATCTGAGGATACGCAAGCGGGCTAATAAATGTATAGGGACTAGCTCAGGTCACATCCAGTTATAGCAGGCTGAAAAACTCAGCACTGACAGCACCCTCAAGTCCGCAATTCAATTTATATCCCATTTCTCATCTAGAAGATTTTGAGGTCGCTGAAAATGTTCAGTCTTTAAATTTCATGACTACGTGATTTGCTCTCCTCTCCTCTTTCAATCTCGGGATAAAACACTTACTCATACCTTAAGTGTAGCTCTTGCTTTGTGACTCCTCTCAAAATGCAGTGAGTTGAGTGATGGTATATCTCTCTGTTATTTACTGTTACCAATTTAAAATGCCTTTGTGATATTTCAGAGCACTTGTCTTTTACAACTTCTTCCTCTATTTGAATAACAATTTGTTTGGCTCATTACTTAGGAAAACACTTGTCATGCCAAATATACTACTTCAGAACAGGGTTAAAATGTACTCAAATTTACATTGCTCTGCTATTACTAACAGTAATATATATTGAGAGAAATTTACGTTACTCTGTTATTACTAACACTAACATATATTGAGAGTTATACTTACATAAGCAGTTGGATAAGGCTTAACCTCACGTGCTTCTGTGCAAAAATCAGATTCTGGTATGTAAAAATATGCTATTTTGCATTTAGAAGAACTGAATATTTGGCTGTAGACGAAATGCAGTTTTGTTTTGTAAGCAGAGGTTAGTAATTATCAGACTTGCCCATGCCTGTTTCACTGGAGGTAGAAATATGAATATATTCATATTTACCAGTGCTTTATAGGGAATCACAGGTCATGCTAATGCATATAAGTTAAGTTGATTTTTTAATTAATTGCTATAAATGCAGACAACCTTATACAAAACTCTTAGTTAAACTGTCCGACACAGAAATATATGGAAACCTCCTCCCTGAAAAAAAAGAAATATTTTACAACAAATCTATTTTCATTTTCTGCCATCACATATCTGCTTTGCCTTCTGTCCTCCTCCTCCTCCACTTGTGCCTTCTCTCTCTCTGCCCCGCCTTTACCTTTCAGAGCTGCAGCATCTGCAGCACTACCCATAGCTAAGCTTCCCCATAACTGGCTCTAGGGGAGCCGGTAGGAGCTCATCCTTAAATCTTGAGCGTGCGGCAATTGCATTTGTGCTGGAGTTTCAAAGCAGGAGCCTCATGGAAAGGTTCAGGAGAGATAAAGCGCTAATGAAATGCCACAGTAGGAAGAGTAAAAATAACTCCTGCGGGTGGGAACAATCCTTGGCACACCAAGAATGCTGACAAAACCTGTGCCGGGGGATCTTTACCTTGCCACATCCAGCGCTGCTAAACCTCCCCACGGAGGTGAAGGTCACTGTCCGTTATTTATAATTAACGCCTGTGCTGCTGCAACACCTATGGGCTCCCATGATGAGCAACAGCCTCTCTGCACCCAGCAGAAAGCCCATCCCTGCCCCAAGGAGCTCGTTATAGCATGTGTGTGAGCTGAGAGATGTCCACGGGGCAGCCTGGGGGATGGGTGCAGGGAAGGGGAGGCTGTGTTGCCCCGCGTGATGCACACCAGCTCCATCCCCAGCCAGCTCAGGGTTATTCGGATTTGTGCAAAGGGCAGAGGGAGCTCTGCCAGAAGAGTTTTTGAAACTCTGGCTTTACTGTCATTATCAGAGTTTTTCTTTTTATTTCTCCCTTCTCTTCTCCACTACAAAGAGCAGCATGGGAGAAAGCAGGAAGAATTTATTTTAAAATTTGGAAAACAAGTGATAGCGGATGACGCTCTCAGCTGAGAGGAAGCAGGAGGATACAGCTTCTGAGTGTTCAGGCCTGGGGAGGGAAGTAGGATGTAGAAGGACCCTGGGTCATAGTGATCCCAAATCTGGCCCCACTGGGAGAGCCCCCCCCATCTGCAACCAGCACCTGTGGTGGGGAAAGAAGACGGGTCCCTGCTCTGGGAGAAGAGATTTCTTCCTGCGCAAGCGGGGGCATCCTTTCCTCTCTTGGAAAGAAAGGGGGAGGCTGCTTGCCTGTTCCTGGGAGCCTGGCTGCCTTTCTTTCCTATGGCCAAGTAAATAAGGAAAATAATTCACACATAATCAGTGCAGAAGGATTCAGAGACTTCATTTGGGCATTATCATGCATCCCATTATCACACTAAATGTCAACAACTCCAAAGAAGTCAATATTCAGTTAATATTTATTACATCTGCATCTTTGCTAAGGAAATGCAGATGAGGTTGTCTCTGCAGATCTAGACACCAGAGAAAGATTTCAGTGTTGTCTATGCGAGAAAATACAGCAATGATAGCCAGAGAACTTTTTATTTTAATAATATTTTTTTTTTCTCCCTGTCTTTCATTCTTTCTGCTGATTTTCAGCCCTTCCTCTCAGGTCAGGACCTCAGTCAAAGCACAGAGCCACACTGTCCTATAATTCCTTTTGCCGGCTCCAAAGTTAAGAAAGCTTCAGAAGGTCAAAGAGAAAAACATGAAAGAGAAATGTGAAGGTGAAAAAAACCCCAAACCTAATCATATTCCTGTTATTTTGCATTTAATGACAGAAGGGGAATGAAGAGGACACACAGGAGCTCCTGTTTTCATGGAAAATCTACAGGTAAAAAACCCAGGTTGCTCATTTTGAAATAATTCTGAAAGGAAATTGTTGACCGCTGCTACAGAAACACGCCTGTACTTCTTGTGTCTCAGTGGCACAAGCTGCGTCCTGACACTAGCTGCACAGCATCAGTGTGACAGCAGCTGCTGGGGACTGCAAGAATCCTCTGCTCGGAGAAGTGGCAGTGCCACAGAACCGCACCTGTTCTTCCAAAGAAAGAAGAAAAAACCACTGAAAGAAGAACCTTATAGGACATATGCCTGGTGTACGGCTCTTTCACAGCCAGAGAAAAACTAATTTTTGCTTGGGCATTAAATCTGCAGTCTTTTACTGGCAGTTGGGAAGGGCTTGGGGTGAATAGCTGGTGAAATACAAGCTGTTTGGTGTATTCACACTGACAGTGCCACCTAGGCTCATCTTTCTCCCATTCCTCTCGCTCCTGGACCTCCACGCTCCCTTTACTTGCCTCCTCCCACTGGCAGACAGTTTGAGGTCTGGGATCCTCTGCAACATCATGCTCCCAGTGCTGCAGTCAGTGGTAGGAAAAGTAGGTGGGGAATAAATGGGGACCTTGCTAAAAAAGAACATGACACCAAAATAGCCTCATCTGATGTAAGTGAGCCCCAAACGACGATCGTCTCCCAGCTACTGTGAGACTGAGCATGAGGTGAAGGTGTCTGGCCGTAAGTGCGTTGTCTTTGCAAAACAGTTGTAATGTTCATGTTCAGCAAGAGTAAGGGCAAGGAAATCGCATCTTGTCTTCCAGCAGGGAAGGGCTGGAAAGTATGTTTAAAGCCAGAAGGAAACGTGCAATACAGAACTGCTGCTGCAGATGAAAACAGTTTTAAATGTCTGCAGATGATCAATAAATTCCCTGGTTTTAAGCAGAAGAGCAAAAGGAAGGAGGAAGGAAGTAGCTGTAGGTGGCTCCAATACAGGGAAAATTGGGTCTTTCTCACTGCAGAGCAGACCACAGCTGGCTAAACAAGCAGACATGACCCTGGTTGGAGAGCTGGCAGCAGCCCTGAATATATGGCTTTTGTCATTGGGTGAGCCATTGCCTTTCCGAAGATGAGCCTGTCTTGGCCAAGAGAATTACATTTGGCAATCAAAAGGCATAACAAGTAGACTGAAAACCAAAGAAGAAGTGGTAAACGGAACATAGTGATGTAGTAAAAAGTTTTTTGCAGAAATATGGGAGGCTGTGTCACAAGCGGCAAAGCCACCTCCAAGCTATGCAAGATAACTGCAATATCAGTAAACTACACATGCTGTACCAGCACGCAGATCATCCCACCTCCTACCTTAGACACAGTATCACTGACTCTCCGGGCATGCATTGCTGTGGCTGGTCTCCTTTGTAGCTTGGCTCAGCATGACTTCTTCTGCTAGAAGGCCACATACCCAGCATAAGCGGGAAGGGGCCCCCACAGGTCTCCAGCCCAACCCCATTCCAATGTTTGACCACCCTGGGTTAAAAGATTTTTACCCTAGGGAAAAGGTTGTTCCTTACAGCTAATCAAAGACCTTCTTCTTTCAGCTTGTGTATGCTTAAGAATATTAGGTCTAAAAGTCAAAATTCTCTAAAAAGCCAGAAGTTCACTCTGAGTAGGCTGTACCATCTCCATTTTTAATTTTAATTTCTAGTGTCATCACTTCAGAGGACACAATGGGAAGTACAATAATTTAGATACACACAGTAGGAAAGAGTAGAAGAAAAAGAAGAAAATACAGGCTACCCACCAAAAGAGGATTAAATCAATCTCCAGAGGACAATCAGCTCTCCTAGGAACCCCAATAATGAAATCCACAAATGTAGGACAGGCTAAGAAAGACTGGATATGGGACCTGAGGCAAAGGTCTGGAGGTTACAACAGAACCGAAATTAACAAAATGGTGAGCTCTGATTCAAAGCATACTATCCATGAATGTCCTAAGGAACCTGTAAAAACAACACTGAGGAAAGCTATTCATAAACACTAACTAGCCCGGAGAGTTTAGTCTTCCTCACAGGCCCCTAAAGCCAGACAATGAGCCATTCAGAGGTGTTTTATACATATAAATGAATCACCTCTTTCTATTATTCCATAACTATCTTTACTTCACTGGGAAATCATTATGTGTTAGAGAAAAACAAGCCTAAATCTTTTAAGTATATCAGGTCAAAAAACCGCACTTTCACCATAAATATTAAATGAAAACCTGCAGTTGAGTGAACATCCTTTGCCATTTCTCATCATGATCACTTTTCCATAACTGGAGTAAATATTTCATAGTAATAAAGCTAAATTCTTGTTCTTAAAAATTTGGTTTCCTCAGAGTTAGAGAGGAAAATCTATTTCCAAAGTCAGAACAAGCATGCTGCTCTTCAATCCACGAGTTCAACTATGACATAGAAAAAAGAAAATATAAGTGCTTTCACAGTGAGCCCTTGCAGTGTCCCAGCTGCTGCAGTTGCTCTGCCCAATCACCATACCCTAATCTCTTCTCCCCACCCTATAACCCAACAACTACAGCTTGTTTATCCACATGCAGAATAGCACAGCAGCTCTCAACTGCTTCAGATCAGGGTAGGGTGAAGAAAAGACACAGTTGAGTGAGAGCCAAAGGTTTCCGGACAAAATCTTTACCTTTACCAGACTTGGACAAGAGCACTGCAACTAACATGTGGGCTTTTGTTAAAACATATAGATTTACTAACTACAGACAGAAGAAGGTCCTTATATTTTTTTTTTTCTAGAGGAATATTCTGATACACTTTACTAGAGAGGAAAGGGTGTCACCAATTGGTGGTCAGCAGCCCTCTGATATGGTCCTCTGGGTTTGCTTTCCAGCTGAGTACTGAAAGAGCTCAAATGTCAACTTGTGACTGCCAAAGTAGGAATTATCCCCATTTGTGTACCAACATTGCTTTCTTCAGTTGCTCATCCCTAAAATCAGCTCTGAATACTGAACAGGTCTGTCTCATCGGGTACCAACAAGATCAGAGCCCAAGCTCTGATGGCTGTTCCCCACGTGAGTCAGCAGCATAATCTGCAGCCAGCTTCCCACTCACATGCCATAGTTTATTACCTGCAAACAGGTAACAAAAGATCAGGAGCAAAATCAGAAACAGAAACCTGAGGGAAGGACTCAGCCATTCATCCTTGTAGAAAAACTTCTGAAAAATGACAGTCTTTACCGTAGAAAAAGAGCATCTGACAGATGATACAGGATAACAACTATAAATATGTAATGGCATGTCAGGAAGAATCTGGGAATCAATGACATCAAATATTCAAAGAGGAAAGAAGATAATAATAGGCTTACAAGAAGAAAATGGGGGAAAAGGAGGCCACAAGTGCAAATCGACAATAGGAGATCGTTCAGAAATCAGTCAATCTACAGTGAACCAACACAAAGAACATAAAATACCTGTTTGGTATCCCATGCATCCCTCACTCCAAATGCTTCTAGCCAGGCTGACCCTCAGTAAAGTTATTTATATGTAAGCAAGAAACTCTGAAAGGTGGAATTTGGAGGTTGTCCTGTAACGAGGCCATGTTCCCAATCTTGTTTCTTAACTAGATGGGCACATTCAGACGCAACTGTTTCATTTATGGTAACGCTGTCCTAAAGGTTTTAATTCAGCTTTAGTGGAAAGTCCCTGTAAATTAGAATCTGGCTGCAAGTAATCCTTAGAAATTCAGGGGTGCCTGCAAGTAATTATTTCTGTTTCTGGCTAAAGATGGTTTCTACATGAATTTTCATACAGTTTGGGGCTACTTGGTTGAAGTCCACACCAAAAACAGAATTCTGCCATTTTCGCATCTCTGTGTGTGTGAATAACAATTTAGCCTTCTGCAATATCTGAAGGGGCTGAAGCCATTGCTGTAGAGTCTGTAGGGCAACTGCAGCGGTGGAAATGTTTTGCCGTTGCTTAGGGTCTCTCTCTGTAGGTAGCTCCAACTCTGCAGCTGTGTGATTGGAAAACCTAGTCTATAGATATTGCCTCACTTACACTGTATCCACAGTTATTCATGTTCTTCCAGGCATATTAAACTAACAGCCAACTAGCTACCCAAATTCACATTCTATTTTCTTAATATGAGCACCCATGGGAAGACTGAGATTAGATTACCCACAGTAGCATCATTTGGCCATGTTGTTAATAAAGGCAGCCGGTTCTATATGGCCACCATTCTTTTTATCCTTACAGTGTACTACACAATGTGTCTGCACCGTGTGAGTGATTTATATAAGGAAATGAGTAAGAAGCAGATACTGTTTTTAAAAGCTAATGACACAACCGTTGCATTTAGCTGTAGTTCACAATAAAGCTGGAGCTGTCAGGGTATTAATCCCTGCTCAAGGACTATGTCAGCCACTTCTCAAGAATGCATACGAGTGAGGAAAGCCAGGATTACAGACAATGCAAGAAAACTACTAGGCAAAGCCTTCCCTGATCTGCAAAGATCTGAATCTCCAACAGTCCATGGAAACAGGAGTGTTTTAAACCTCACGGCTACCAGACAACCTAGTTTCAAATCGTCGATCAATGACCCATACTCTCATGCTACTTCTAATTTTTTTTTTCCCCCTTTAAGCTGTATGTCCCTATGCATGTTGTGCTACCCCAGCCATTGCAGGTAAAACTGTAATTACGTACGCTACTCATTAGCTTTCAGTGTGTCACCTTCGGCATAGACAGATGATGAAAGTTGATGAATTTTACTGTAGCCCTACTCATTATTCAGCCAAGGCTGTCTTGTACTTCCCAAAAATAAAACAGGTAATGGCCTCTTGTCATCTGCTGCAGTATAAACTACTTTTAAGAGATGACAACCCTTTTTTAGAAGGAAGAAAGCACAACTTCTCATTTATCATCAGCAAGAGTAATAATAACAACTACTGACCTGTGACCACAACCACACTGTTTCATAAACTCAGAGAAAGGCAATTAAAATCTGAGATGGCCACATATTGCAGGCAGCTACAGAGATGTGTAAATTGAAGTAAGGGAGTCTTCTAAAAGAGCGCCAGCTTAGCACCAAGGGAAGACATGAGTAAATACACAGTTCTGTACATTATGTTGAGTTACATGAACAGGATTCATAACCCCACCTTGTCACACTAATTCCATTTAAAATATTATCCTATCCTTCCCAAAGTTATATAACCACAGGTTTTAAAAAGCAGGCCTTGAAATACCAGTAGAAATATATCCAAGGAGGAGAAATTACGTATAAAGCCAAGACTGCCCTGCTTTTTAAGAGATTTTGATGATAGCACATGGCACTGTGCAAGTGTCTGCTCTGATGTGCGTCTCTGGACTGCTATGGACTCTGCTTGGGGGTTTTGATGACTCCCTGTTTCAAGAGTAAAGCCATCTCAAGGCAGGTGTCCAAGCAGCATTCAAGACAACATTTGAGCACAACATTGTAGTTTTTCACACAGACAATATCTCATCTTTGCTCCTTCTGAATTTCAGTCCCTTGAAGTTGATTTTCCCAGCTGGTAGCACAGCCTGAATCCAAGCACCTGCAGGTTAGGCTCCCAGATTCTGAAGTCAGGCAGCTAGTCTCTCTTCTCGAAAAACCCACCTTCCTCCCCAATTCAATCAGCCAAAACCTAACTGAAAGAGGAAACAGCTATGTTGCCCGAGTCCATTAATGACCCAGTATCCTGACAGTTTTGCTGTGCCCAAGAGCAGTTGGTGTGCCATGCTGGCACAGCGGGTGAAGCTGTTGGCCACAGCCGTTCCTGTGATTACTGTCAGTTATTGTTGCTTCAAACTATTGCTGCTGATCTTTCTGCTATGCCATGTAGCACAGCGCTACCACCCAACAGGGCCAAACAGAAATTAAAAAAAAAATAATAATCATAGAATCATAGGTTGGAAAAGACCTCTAAGATCATCAAGTCCAACCAGCAACCCAACACCACCATGCCTAATAAACCATATCCTGAAGTGCCACATCTACACGTTTTTTAAACACCTCCAAGGATGGTGACTCAACCACCTCCACGGGCAGCCTATTCCAATGTCCGACCACTCTCTCAGGAAAGAAAGTTTTCCTAATATCTAATCTAAACCTCCCCTGATGCAACTTGACTCCATTGCCTCTTGTCCTATCACTAGTTACCTTGGAGAAGAGACCAACACCTGCCTCACTACAACCTCCTTTCAGGTAGCTGTAGAGAGCAATAAGGTTCCCCCTCAGCTGCCTCTTCTCCAGACTAAACAGCCCCAGCTCCCTCAGATGCTCCTCTTAAGACTTGTTCTCTAGACCCTTCACCAGCCTCGTTGCCCTTCTCTGGACACGCTCCAGCAACTCAATGTCCTTCTTGTAGTGAGGGGCCCAAAACTGAACACAGTACTCAGAAGTGCGGCCACACCAGTGCCGAGTGCAGGGACGTGATAACCTCCCTACTCCTGCTGGCCACACTGTTCCTGATACAAGTCAGGATGCCGTTGACCTTCTTGGCCACTGGGCACGCTGCTGGCTCATGGTCAGCCGGTTGTCGACCAACAACCCAAGATCCTTTTCTGCCAGATCCCCTACCCAAACAGGGGGTCTGAGAGGTGTTCAAGCAGGCAGGGACACCATGCGTGGCAAGAGGGGGCATGGGGTGACACGGGCTGCTCCCCTGGGTTGCAGGTCGCATAGCAGGTCTCCTCCTGGCAGACTTAAAAGCAGCAGCTGAGTAGCTGCTATGGGCTACCCCTTCTGGGGGTCTTCCCCACGCCCTCAGCTTCAGCTTGCATGGGATCAACATCCAAATCTGAGAGTCAGAAGCTCCCCTGCTCTACTGCAGCCCCATCCTCTCCAACATCCCCCTCTCATTGCTTTTCCCGCTTAACATCTTAGCAGGCCTCCTGCGTGCTAATAAGACAGCACTGGGCAATTGCCCAACCAGTCACTGTCTCGGTATTAATTCAGATTTTAGATACCCCATGCAGCATCTCTGGCTGTTTTCTGGATGGCTGACTTGCCAGACACACAAAATCTGGAGGCTGGGGGGAAAAAAAGCAGACAACACAGCCCTGCTGTAAGAAAGTACTGCCTCTGAAAGGCAGTCCTGCTGGATTTCATCCCTTTGTTACCTCTAGCTCTAAGGAGAAAGCAGGCAGACATTTCGGATTCTAAACTCTGCCATAAAAAAAAGTTCATAATAATAATAGTAAAATCAGTGTTTTCAGACAGAAGAAAGCAAATAGCAATATTTATTAAATTATGTTAGATAAGAATGAAGCAAGTGGATTTTATGATCTTCAAATATCACTCTAGTGGACTGAGTATAAGTGATAAAATGGTTTCATGCCTCTTATAACAAAATTTAAGCTAGAAACAACTATAAATAAAAATATTCCCCATTTCCTAACAACCAGCAAACCTGTTTTATATAAATAAGTTTAAGAGTAGCAGTCTAAGTGGATTTCAGAATGTTCCTTGTCTTCCTCTGAACTATTACCCAGTAAATGCAACTTTGTCTCTTTGGAGCTTTAATAAAAATGCCATAAAAATCAATTTACAGAATGCTGAGACATCGTGCAAGCTAGAAGTGTTAAATGAACTTATCTACCTTAAACTATTATTGAGACCAGATTGTCAGTCACATTTGCACGTGAAAGTCTGCCATGTTTCCACAGTAAGATGCTCCTGCTCTCACAGCACTTCAGGCCAACAGTACTCCTTTCTTCGGTAATCTCCCCACGTGCCCCGGATGAGCTGAAGACTCCATCACACATCTCTGCAGCCTGGCAGTGGGGTGCTTACCCTGCAGAGAACATTCCATCGCTCGTCCATCAGCTCTGGCACTTGCTGCTGGGGCAGGTGGGGTGAAATTTTCTCCCTGCTCTCCTCAGCTCCTATCCTGGAGAAGGCAGCTCTAGAGCAGGATTGACAGTGTGTATAAAACCGGCCATGGTATGTGGGGTCCCAGCCCAGGGGACAGGCAGGGTCAAGCCCACAAGGTGTGTATGAGTCACCTACCCTCCTTAGCTAACACAATATTGGGATGTGGAACCTCTCCCCTCTCCTGCTTTCCACCTGGGATGTGAGAAAACTGTTTCTCTAGTTACAGCTGAACTGCAAGACTAAATAAAAAAAAAGAATTGGCCAAAACCAGTGCAATAAAATTCTGCAAATGACATATTTGCCTAAAAAAAATACAAATCAAGAATTAGAAACTATCCACTGGTTTCTGTCAAATTCAGCAAAGGGTTTGAAATAGGAATTGCTAGGGAAACTACAGCCAAAAATGGAGGAGAAAGATCACTAAGAGTCACTAACAACTTGCTGTATATCTCTAAAACTAAAGGGATGCCCTAAACACCATGCTGTACCACATTCCCAGTTGAGCTGGTGTTTCCTCCTGCTAGCCCTGTTAGAAGTCATATATAAGAGGAACAGGGCAAGAGAGGCTGATTATCAATGATGGACACCCAAGATTCAAATCTGTGCTTGAATTTTATCTCTATTTCCACAGTCTTATTTTGCCTGATGAAGCCAAACTAGAATTGAAAAATGTTGTTTGAGCATCAAATGAAGTGCTTCATTCAACTCAAAATGAAAAAATATGTTACTAATATTCTTGCTTATTTAGTTCTAATAAGGGTAGAATGAAGAAAAACTCACTTAAAAGGGATTTGAGCTGAAAGCAAGAGGGCACATGCCATGCGAGGACCACAGTTGAAGCTGGACACAGTTTTGTAGACATGACCTTTCTCTGGATCCGAGTTCAACGCTTTGCTATTTCCTTGGCTTCCCTTGAGATTTTGTACAGTTCATTGACACTCTGCACACACTCTTCTTCTGCTTATGGGAACCCTGCTTCTCCCACACCTCTGCCACTCTCATCTGTCTAGATTGCAATTTGCGTTTTTAAAGGTGGAAAGACCTCTCGTGGCATCACAAGGATGTTTTTAAGATACACAACGCCAAGCATCACCACTCTTTGGCTTTATATGGAGGCCTGGGAAAGAAAAAAAGATGTTTTAAATGCATCTTTTTAAAACAGAAGCCCTTGCCACCAGGAACTTCACTAGGTTTGCCAGAGATGCCAGAGGATGCTGCCCGAAGTGCTGCAGCAAGCACCAGCTTACTGGGAGATGCAGTGCATTTCTGGGCTTCCCTCAGTCTGCCTCTGATGCTTGCATTTCACCTTTACACTCATCTTTAGGCCACGTGATGACAGCTTCAGGGAAGCTCCTTTACCTCTGCCACCGGCTCAATCACGTTTTAATACTGGCTGTGCGGTTCTGCCTCAGCCAATAACATTATCCTTTCTCCTGTTTGTAACAAGGTTAAAACAGAAATTAATAGTGGTTTGACAAGGTGCATGAATACTTGGAAGCTAATATGATTTTGCTGGCACTGAATTGCACCAGTACAGGCTTGGGGTGGACCTGCTGGAGAGCAGCTCTGCGGAGAGGGACCTGGGTGTGCTGGTGGACGACAGGTTAACCATGAGCCAGCAGTGTGCCCTGGCTGCCAAGAAA
>Ga0065711_1039494_pt1 | contig 17784 bp, 7 predicted proteins | sample Hoacrofraction12_FD_59098 | JGI IMG/M metagenome (GOLD analysis project Ga0065711, IMG submission 59098) | Hoatzin crop microbial communities from Cojedes, Venezuela - Epithelial fraction 12 v2 (version 2) | ecosystem: Host-associated > Birds > Digestive system > Esophagus > Crop | place...
GTCTGAGAGAGCGGGTCTGTTTTTGTCGTGTTTTCTCCTTATCTGTATCGTTGTTGTTCCTGTTTCCCTCTGTTTGCTGTTCTGTTAAACTGCCCTTATGCCGACCCACTAGTTTCTGCCTGTTTCTTTTCATTCTCCTCCGCATGCCGGCGGGGGGAGGGGCGGCTGCGTGGCGCTTTTGTTGCTGGCGGCTGCCGAAACCAAAACAGTCAAATGTTGCTTAATTTGGTTGGCTACATATATCACAGGGTATTTTTTGCCGTCAGTGCCACGGACCATAGAGACATTTCAAGTATACACAATTAATTAGGGGTTTGCAAAAGACAACCAGATAGAACAAAACACCTCACTAGCTCCAAGATTTAAACAAATTGAACTTGAAAAGGGCACTGGGACAGTAAGAGCAAACTCAAGCGAAAAATAAAAATAAATAATTTCAGATAATTTTTTAATAGTTATTGAGGTTTCGGGGTTTGGTTTTTTCCCTGAATGCATATGCTGTTAATGTATATTTTAATCTTCACTTATGCAACAAGCATTGTCCATTTTAATGACTATTACAATTACTTATTCATTTCTCTCAAGGGTTCAAGGCACCTTACAGTGCTTGAGTAAAACAAAATATAGGTTTGCAAACTATAGAAGACATAGGTAGATATACTGTCAGACAGAACAAATCATGTTTTCCTTTACTTTTTTACTTTTACTTTTTTTATTAAACATCCCTCCCTCCCTCCCTCCTTCCCTTTTTTAATCGCCAGTCTCTGCTTTACATCCTCTCTTTAGTAAAAATTATGCTGCTGCCATGCATTGGGAGTTTGCTCAATTTTTATACTTCCCTACAACACTAAATGTTTCATAATAGTTAAGTTTTCCCTACGATACATTGATATGGTTATTCTCACTAGTCCCCTGTACAAAGCAAGAATCAATATCCCTTTCCAACTGTTCTTAAACACTTTCATAAATAAAGAGTTATGCCTTCCTCAGACATGCATGATTTATAGCAGCTTAAGGGTCTGGGAAAACCCTATACCATTACCTAGGCAAGTACAGGATTTTTATGCAGAGTTTCCATGGGAGGAAAATTCTATTTGTCAGTTCTCCCTGTAGCAGAAGTGTTGCATGGTGAATGAAGTGCAGTTGCAGAGATTTGGTAGCCTCCATAAGGCCTTCAGACTAATGCATAGGATTAAAAGAAAAAAAAATAAACAGTCTTTTCATCCAAATAACCAGTGGTGCACACCCAGGCCTCTTCTGCATTACTGTGAAAAGCATCTGAGATTAACACAGGGCAAAGGAGGACAGGTCTGAGTGGATTCTTCAAATTCTGCTCTGTTACCTGAAAAGTCTGTCTCGCTCATTCTTTTCTCTACCCCATGAAACCACACACAGTGCTTGTGAACATCTTGGCATACCAAGTGCAGTAATAGACCAAGAGCATCTCCAAACAACAAAATCACTCGACTTTTCAGTTCAGTGAGCTATGTCATGAAAGCACAATAATTTGCATGATGACTCCAACAAAAGTGTAAAAATAAATATTTCATGCATATATAGTGGTCATCTTTTCTATCCAGAGGGTGTCTTGTTTCTCTGCAGAGATAGAAGAAATGGCACAAAACACCCCAGACAGGACCATGCCTCAACGTAATAACGACCAACTGCTTTTCAAGAAGCTGTTGTAAGACAAGTAATCACAGAATCACAGAATGTTCCGGACTGGAAGGGACCTCTGTGGGTCATTTAGTCGAGCCCCCACTGCTAGAGCAGGGTCTCCTACAGTAGGTTGCACAGGACCTTGTCCAGGAAGGTCTTGAATATCTCCAGAGAAGGAGACTCCACAACCTCCCTGGGCAGCCTGTTCCAGTGCTCCGTCACCCTCACAGGGAAGAAGTTCTTCCTCATGTTCCCATGCTTCAGTTTGTGCCCACTGCCCCTTGTCCTGTCACTGGGCACCACTGAAAAGAGTTTGGCCCCATCCTCCTGATACCCACCCTTCAGATATTTATAAGCATTTGTTAGGTCCCCTCTCAGCCTTCTCTTCTTCAGCCTAAACAAGCCCAGATCCCTCAGCCTTTCCTCGTGGGAGAGATGCTCCATTCCCCTCACCATCCTCGTAGCCCTCCGCTGGACTCTCTCCAGTAGCTCCTCATGTTTCTTGAACTGGGGAGCCCAGAACTGGACAGAGTACTCCAGATGGGGCCTCACTAGGGCAGAGTAGAGGGGGAAGGAATGTAAATGTAAAAGTAATGTAGAAGATGTATATGTAATGTAAATGAAGTGTAAAAGTAATGTAGAAGACTATGAAAGCTGGGAAGTATTTACTACAGAATATAAATCTTCCTTAAGAAACTCGATTGACAGATTCCTTTTGCCATTAGATTTCTGAGATAAACAGTTTCTGTGTGGCACTGGAGAACAGGTGTTAAGTAAACGCCATCCATGAACAGGACTTCTGTGGAAGTGAGTTTCAACAAGAAAAATTACTGTGTAAAGTGTTAATTTTGTCCTGCTTCTGGATTTCAGGTAGCATCTTAAAATCTTTTTTTAAATACTATTTACAAATTACATGGATTTTTTTTTAACATGCTGTCCCTTGCTTTTCCTTGCTCATTTCCCAAACCAATCACCTTACACATACTCATTTCCAAAGCAGAGATTTCTGAAAAAAAGCAGCAATGAATCATACAGAGTACACTTTGCTGGTGATATGATGGTATCATTATTACTGTCTCAGTGTCACGCCTATAAGGCCATTGCTATTGAATGTCTAGGGATGATCTCACTGGTCATCAATTTATTTAAACCTAGAGCATTTTGAAATACTTAAGATATTGCTGGTCACAGTAAAAGATTTTATTCAAGTGTAGTTAACTGTAAAATCCCAATATAACATCCTCAAGAAGTCATTTTGGAAATATTTTAAGTTTTAATTAAGAACTTTATCTCAAATACTAGAACAGAATTTTACATTTTTAAAAACTTGTGTTTATGTGTACACATCAGGTTTTTATTTTCATATATCTGTGGGTCTCAGAACACCAGAAAGCATTTTATTATCAGTTTTAATAAAGTCATTAATTTAATAATATTTAAAGAAGATGACCCTGACATTTGAAGCAAAATAATCTATTGGTGGTCAAGAATATAATTTTTTTTAATGTATATTTGTACTGGATGATGTTAAGCCTTCACTAAGTAAAGTAAATATAAATGCCATTCATATAAATAAAAGTAAGTGGATTGTTTTTCAAACACGAATAAATGTTAGGAAAGGAAGTGCAGAGCAAGAGGCTTCGGCTTAATTTATGGTGGAATATTATACAATAGCAATAAAATGCAGCTCTTTTACAAAGACTTGTTGAATTTAGTTGATTAAACTGTCTGAAGAATACTTTTTAAGATCTTAGCAAATGGTTCCATACTAACAAAATGGAACAGACCCATTAATCCAGTCATGAATGAACTGAAGCACAGCTGGATATTAAAAACATGCATGTATTTGACATAGTAAATAAGGTCACAGTACAAAAAACAAAGGGTTTGACTACTAATAATGCAATCTAAACCTCATATATTGTGTTTTAAAACATTGAAAGTTCTGGTAAGAAATTTGCTGATTGATGTCTGCTGATGAAACATATTATTTAAAATTATTCTAAATCTCTATTCATTTAATAAAAGTTGAGGGGGGAACCCTGTCATTCATTTTATACCACATCAACCATCGACTTGGTGCTGTACAGACACAAAGGAATAGTACTGACGCATACAGCAACCAAGTAGATGTTGAGAACAAAACGAGGTCTCCAAGTTTGGAAATGCATCTCAGCCAGCAGTTTTGCTTAAAAATAACTCCCTATTGCATGCATCGACTCCCCCTTATGTAACTCACATATGAATACAGGTACTTTACAAAATATAAAGGGCCTTTTTTTTTTTTCTTTTCCCTAAATCTTGTTGAAGCTGGTGAACACAAACGCTGATGCTGAAACTCTGGCAATCTCCTGACATTAAGTAAAACCATAAATAAGAACAAAGAAATGTAAATGGGCATGTTATTTTCACTTCATTTATTGTAACATTTTAGAAGAGGGGTTTTTTCACCTGCTTTGAAGTTCCAGCTTTTGTTCTGAAGGTGGTTCCCACCCAGGGATTGTCCCCCACTCTCCCCCTCCCTTCAGACCGACCCACCCCTGCTGTGTCAGCAGCACATGAGCAGTACACTTCTAAAGCTTCCTGTAATTAAGTTCACCTTGTTGTATTATATGTAAACATGTTCAGACTTATTTTGTATACATCTGGGAAATAACAGCTTTTTAGAGTTGACGGTGAGAAGCAACTTGTGCTACTAAAGCTGTGATGAGGACTGCGTCTGGTAGCACCTTTACAAGCAGCAAATTCCCTCCTTGTTTTGGTATATTTATCAGAAAATAATGAACATTAATTTCTGTTGTTTTGCATCAGAACTAACATAAGTTTACAATAATGTCTGTGTTTATACTGTATTGTTTGTGCGTGCACTTACAATGGGATATTGTCGGCAAAAGCCAAGTACGCAGTTTCATTTCAGGCATCCTTGGGCCCCTTGCCTGGACTCTGTTGCCTTTCCACAAGGTTTCTGGTCCCTGCCCCCAGGTCCTCTGTGATATTTCCCATCCCTATGAAAACATTTCCGGCATCCTAGGGCAACTTTAAATCACTCCAGGTGCATCAATTTTGGCAACTGGTTCCTACTCACTCAGAATTCTGTAAACTATTACAGAGTAATATTCTGGCACTGTTCTATGCATGGAAAAAATACTAGCCCAAGATCCTTCAAGGGACAGAAACCCTGGTGTTTCACACCATTACATAATAACTGACTGATGAAAAACTATGCATGCTTTTCAATCATTGGGATTTTTTTTTCACCCCTAAACACAGAATGTGTTGGAAGGGACCTTTAAAGGTCAGCTAGTTCAAGCCCCCTGCAGTGAGCAGGGGCATCTACCACTGGATCGGGTTGCTCAGAGACCTGTTCAACCTGACCTTGAAGTTTTGCAGGGATAGCCTTTCCACCATTCACGTCTAATAAACAATAACATACAGTATTATATAACATATAAAATAATAATAGCATCTAATTAATAACAACAACATCTAGTAAGATGCTAATACACAATTCATTGCCAGGTACACACAGGTTGACTTTGCCTCCTGCCAGCCAGGATGCGGAGCGCAGCAGCCAGACATTTTGGCTTAGGCTTAGGAATTTCAGCCTCAACAAAGAAACAGTAGAATGCCCGTAACAAAATACCGAGCCACCCAGCCTGGCCATCCAGCAGTCCCATGGCTTGTGCCAGGCCGGCACACTGCCGGAGCCAGCGCGGGGGTCCCGCCAGAAGGTCGCTGCCAACCCGCAAAGGGGTCCAGCCTCCACACATGCTGTGCTTCCCCAAAACAGGTGTTTTACCCTACTCGAGTGGCAAACGCTGCACCGAGTCTTCTCCCCCACGCTGCCCAGATGGCAAATAGAGCAGAAAGCCAAGCCTGTGTTTCTGTAGCCCCGAAATCTGCTTTTGGCCCCTCTGCGGGGTCTTTCTCTGCCCCAGGAATGGGAAAAAAACCAAACCACAACTGAAATTAATCCTTTGTACCCATCTTCCCTTTCCATGATGGTATGGTTACATCATGTTTTGCTAAATCAGGCATTCTCAAAATACTGCTATTTCTCCTCCATTGCCCTGGCTTCTTGTTCTGCCGATGTAAATTAGAACGAGTGTGGTTTGCCGCATCCTCAGACAACATGTTACGAGACCGTATTTCTGCTTTGTTACAAGGACTAAGCCCACTGCAAGCTGAAAAGAGCCCGAACACATCTCTTTCTGGAAAACATTATTACCTCGGTTGTTTCAACTGATCATTAGGACTAGCTGAAACTATTACTGTAAATGGGCTTCCAGCTACAAAGTTTCATGGCGAATGGCTGCATCTCTTGAAGGGGGAAAAAAAACGCAGTTAAAGTCTTCCAGTTCATGGCTACTTTCTTGATATTTTGACATATTAGAAGAAAAGTTTCATATTTCTGTGGATCTTTCTTTTAAAACCTCTGTGAAAGGAATATCTTCATCTTCATTAAAGCCTGCCTTGAAACAGCAGCTAATGGGAATGCTCAATATTAAGATCCTCCTCTGAGAGACAGATTTACACTCCAAGGCAAACCACACAGTCATTTAAAAGATTTTCAAAACCAGGGCACAGAAAGCTGAGGCATCTGTGAAAATCTGACTCCAATTTGTAATGCAGAGATCACTTAAAACCATAGTCCTTATTAAGGAAATAAAAATGGATTCTGACCCTTTGATGTCAAACTGGCATTAAAGGAATCTGGAAATCACACAACAGCACCAAAGATGGAAGGACAAAGATACAAAGAAAATATGTAAGATGAGAGGAGGGTAATAGGTTTAAGGGGAAAAAAAATCTGACAGGCTTATATGCAATGTTAGCTTGTTCTGTTACTTTGTTGGTCTTCTTCTGAAACACGTTTTTCTACAAAACAAATGTGTTGCACCTTTTCAATCCATTCAGTCTTAATAGTAACAGTAATTTTCTCAGGTGGGCACTGACCGGTTGCAATTGCAGTTTATTTTGCCACAGAAATTCTTTTAAGACACTAATGGTGAGAGACAGAGTAAGGAATAGCAGCACAGCATGTTTCCTAAGCTTGATGTCAGCAGCTCTGTGGAAGACCCAGAGACACCAAATGGTATTTTTCTGTTGAAATCTCAGGGTGTTTTATTTCAAATGCACTTTAGCTGAGGGTGATGAAAAATAATGAAAATATTCTAACTGTGGTCATACAGCTGCTGCTATTCTCATTCACAAGATCCATTTAAGCTCTAGCACAGTTGTCTTTGGGCTAGTAAAAATAGAAAAACTACCTTCTGTGAAAGACTGAAGCTTTCACAATTTAGTTTTCATTCCCATTCACTTCATGGCTGCTTTAAAAACAAGAATACAAATCAAAACACATCATACCTAGCAATTCAGCTATTTATTATAAAAGACCAGGTCCGCCTCTTTTGTTTGACACAGACTGCTTAAACATCATATCATACACAACAGGCAAGTGCTACAGAGAGGAACTGGCAGCAAAAAATGAACTTTTTAAACAGTGGTTTTTGTTTATTCCACTGATGACAATACACCTCTTCAGAAAGTTCCGGTGGGTTTGTGCTTTCTTTTTTCAGGGGAAGAGGGGCTTGGCTTTTTTTTTTTTAATTTATCAACTTCATTTAACAAGCAAAATAAATGTTTAAAACTCCTGGCAGTCATTTTTTCACTGCTGGAGCAGTTCTTCATAAGCTTCTATACTTGTTTAGAAGTAGAATTTCTTAAATCATTTATTCCCACACATCTTATAAAAGGATACTAGAAACTAGCATGACAATGTAATAAGTGAACTGCACAGAAGACAGGATGAAGTATGGTGTGTTTTTTTTGTAGTGAAGAGACATGAACAACAGGAGAGTTTAATTCCTGCTATATAGGCTGTTCATAGAAGGTCACCTTATCTCTACAATATTATTTGGCTTTGGTTTGGTTGAACTTTCCAAGCACCTTTATGATAAAGAAAATAATTTTGCCATTACTAAAGGCCACTGACCTGACAGTGCAGTCTTAGGACTTGTCCGGGTTTTCTTAGCTGGAGCTGATGCTAGCCTTTAGAAAAAAAAAGTGATAGCAATTGCCTGGTGGCCCGGTAACTATTGTCTACATTCGTTTCAGATCTCCTTTGGTTTATAGTGATAATTAAGAGTTATTCAGGGTGGATTAAATTGTCTGTGTTTCTAGAATAAAATGAGATGCAGAAGAGAACATGCACACAGGACAGTACCAGAAGTGCAGGGCTTCTGACAGAAATCACAGCTGCAATTCACTACAGGAGTGCAGCCTCTCGCCGTTCAGGTACAACCAGCTTCAGAACAAAAAGTGAGCGGTTGGAAACTAATGATGAGAGCGAGCATGTAAGCTGTGTTAAGAAAACTTATAAAAATAAAGCCCAAGCAGACCCAAGCCTGCAGAGGAAGGAACTATTATCTTTTGGGAAGGAACTCCCTGCAACAGGACCACATGCCTCCCGGTGGCTACCTTAGGATCCTGATGGCTCATCCTGAACCGCTCTCCTTTTCGCTTTCAAGAAGGCTAAAGCTAAGTGTCTTTAGACCCGGGAGGGCTGAACACACCACCAGAAGAAAAGGGGCTTCTAAGCAGGATTTTTTTTATTTTCCCTGGAAAGAAATTTACCTGTACTGTTAAAGCTTTTCTAGCTTAACTTGAACTATGAATGTATATTATCATAACTAATTAATCAGACCATTGAATTGTTGAATCATGAACTGGAGTAACAGTAATTTCCTAATGCCACTTACAACTGTGCTGTTCTTTTGCCTGTACAAGACTGAGTATAATAAGCATGACAACTATACGCACACAAAAAAACAAACGCCTAAATAAATGGAGCTCAGAACCACGTATTTAAAACATGTGCATCATCCTAACTGACATGAAATATTACAAAAATAAAAGAAATATGTGATCATCTATAGCTGTTAAATCACAAGTATATTTATCCTGTCAAAACTTTGCAGAAATATTTTTGCTTATTTCAGTTGTAACGTAGAGCTTACTTTGTAAGCAAAAAAAAAAGGCATGACACACCAGTGTCCTGGTTTTGGCTGGGACAGAGTTAATTTTCTTCCCAGTAGCTGCTTTTTTTTTGTGTTTTGTATGTGAAGAATGGTGATAACACTGCTGTTTATAGTTGTTGCTATGAAATCAAGGACTTTTTCCAGTTTCTCGTATTCAGCTAATGAGTGGGTGTGCAGCAGATGGGAGGCAGCACAGCCAGGCAGCTGGCCGATAAAAATGTTCCATGCCATAGATGTCATGCTCAGTTTATGAACAGGAGTTGGCCCAGGGGGCAGGAATCTGCTCTTCTCTTTGCCATGAGTTCAAATCCTCTCTTGTCCAGGAGTTCGAACTTCACTGGGAGTTTTGTGAAATTTGCAAAATCCAGGAGTTCAGGATTCTGCAATTGATGCTCAGGGGCTAACTGCGAATCAGTCATTGGGTGGTGAGAAAATTGCATTGTATGTAGTTTGTTTCACATCTTCATTATCATCATTATTACTAGTAGTGTTAATATTTACTTTGTTGCCTTATTAAACTGTCTTTATCTCAGTCCACAAGAGTTTTGCCTTTTGTCCATTTCTCCTCATCCTGCTGGGGAAAAAGAGGAGGGGTGAGAGAGTGGCTGTCTAGTGCTTAGTTGTCAGCTGCTGGATTAAACTACGACAACCAGCAACATCAGAAATTCACTACAATAGCATTGCCACTACTGCTGAATACAGTGAAACCGTGATGAATTTTCAAAGACATGAAAAAGTAATTTACAGAAGTTTACTTTAATAGCTAATTTTGTGTGAACACATATGTTCCATCTACACTTCAGAGAAAGAGAAGCTTTGTGAGGACTTTTTCATTCCTTTTTTATTTCACTTACTGAGTGATAGTTATTGAAAGAGACCACAGATAAGCTTTTTGGGCATACAAGTCCTTCTTTAGATCTAAAGTAAAAGCAGTAAACTCCAGGTTGAGAATAATTATGTTAATTATTTAGCCAATTTAAAAGAAAATTGTGGTTGTTACCAGCAGAGCAGAGGGTAATATCATCAAGTAAAGCAGTAATAACTTCAGTAGGTCTGGTGGGACAGAAAGGTCAGGCAGAGGTGCCACCTGGAGAAAAAACTAGATACCAGGAAGCAAGTATCTCAATGATTTTTAATGTCAAGTACAGCTGTGAATGTTAGTTATGAATATACTTTTTTTTGTAGTTATTCCTTAAGGATCAGGGCTGAAAAATCAGAAATGCAGTCTTCCTTCCCAAGACACTATTGTTCTGCTGGTAAGTGGACACATTTTACCTTCATAAATTATTTATAGAAGTTCATGCTAGTGGCTATCTGATTTTGTCCACAGAGTCTTGGAAACGTATGCTAGAAGTTTTGCATATTTTCAGCTAGGTCAGGCTGGTATCACTGGGTGCACATTCACTTCTGAAGGTGAACTTAAACAAGGTAAGTCTCTTGAAGGCCAGGAGAATATCCCCCCAGAATAACTAAGATGCAATCTGTCACAAAACTTGAAATAATTTCATGGTTTTCTGTAAAGGTTCCAGAACAGTGAGACATATGAAGATTTCTTGGTGTATAGCTATTTTGTCAAATCAAGTGATCTGTTTGCCAATAGGGGGATCCTTGTTGCAGAAGGTAAGGTGGATGTCACAAGTACTTTCAGAGGGAAGAAAAATAAAATAAACTAAAAAAAACCGCACCTTTTAATAACCATTTGGTTCCATGCCAAGGATTCCTGGTACACTTCAAAAAACTGCCAGTTTGTTAAGGTAAGTATATTGGTCTTACATAAAGTAGATGGTGTTCTTTCAGCCTTATGAGACACACGTCTATCAGTTTGGAAAATTTTCAGGCAGTTGAAGGTGGTACAGTTACGGAATTGATGTGCTTAAGAGAATTGTTCTAAAATTAAAATCATAAATCTATTTGAGCTTTGAGCAACCTGGTATAGTGGAAGGTGTCCCTGCCCATGGCAGGGGGCTCAGAACTAGATGATCTTAAGGTCCTTTCCAACCCAAACCATTCCATGATTCTATTTCAGAATATTACGCCTTCAAAAATGATATTAAAATAAAACAGATTAAAAACCCCACACCGTGCTCTGCCTTCTGCTGTTTCAAAGATATTCAAAATGAAAAGCATTTTGAACAGAGGAAACTTTCCCTTTGAAAACTGTTAAAAAAAATCCTATGTTGACTGTGGTTTTCTCTTTTAAATCAGAATATTCAAAGTTTACACCTTTTCATTAGCATCTCCAGCAAAAGCTGTCTCAGAAAATCTCCCAACAACCCTGTCAGCAACATATATGCAAACATCATCACACTATATTTAATTGGGACAGGTACAAGAGTCATAGCTGTTTCTGTGAGAGCTTCAAGGTAAATTGCACTTTTTGATTGAGTTACTTCAGTAACAAATCTCCATTAATCAGTTATATGTTACATGCTGTGTTATCACTTTCAGAAAAGCAAAAACTGCATTCAGTTTTATTATAGCTCTCTATCAAACAGCATTTTGGATTAATTCCCTACATAGTTTCTAGCTGAATATTCCCCCACAACGAAAAAAACCACCACCCCACAACTCAGTAGTGTCCACTATTTAAAGCATTACGGTAATGATTACTCTTTTTAATAAATAGTTTGCTCAAGTATACTTCTCTAAGTACTGCACAAGTAAATATTTTCAGGGTTTTTTTAATCCTTACAACAGGGCTATCTAACTATGCAAGTTTAGAAGTAAGAATTCTGCTGAAATAAGAAGAAAGAAGATTGGATTACAAATCCCTTTCCAAAAGAGCCAAATGTGTATATAAGGAAAAAGTGTTAAAGAGTTGAACTTTAATATAAAGTAAGCAGTATCAGTACTTTTACCATACAAATATACTCCTAAATCCATTCTTTGGTGAATGGTTACAGACCGAAAAAGATCTATATCAAGTTAATGAACTCTACTCTGCTAACTTACAGAAAAGAATATGAAATAGAAGAATCTACATACATTATTTCAAACTGCTTATTAGAAAGACTTATCTATAACATATATATATTAGGCACAAATTACATTATAATAATCTTTACAGAGTTGTAAAGAAAATGTTTCACAAGTTAAGAAAATGGGGGGGAGGGGATGAGGGGGATGGAAGGCGGAGGTATCGATGTTGCCTCTGTAACCTCAACTCACCCCTTCTGCTTAGACAGTATTTTGTGATCTTTAGTTAAATCTTACGACATAGCAGATGCGGGAAGTCAATGCAGAAGAGCAATGCTAGGAAGGTAGGAGGAATGGAGGAAGGACCGACTGCTGACTCTCACCCATAAGCTGGTCTAAGTATGATGCCGCAGTACAGTCCCGAAACCAGCAGAAAGTACTGCTGCTTCATTAAATCCCAGATCTAGAAATCTGCAAGAGGAATTTGTGGTTTGTAATTCCCAAAGTACAGCTTTCTTAAGGGCAATCTAACCTTCTTGATATCATATATGACTCATTGCCACAGTCTAGGCTGGATAAAAACCAAAAGTCCCAGAACTGTGGTGACAAATCAGTGCTTGATAGGTAGGGGGCTTAGAAACACAAAGCAGAGGCTTCAAAAAGTTGATTAACTCTTTTCGAGGAGCATGGCCACCGATTTGCTGAGAGGAAAAGCTAATGGGACTGGGCAAAAGGGCTTTAAATTAGCAAGAAAGAAATAGGTGTTCATCAAGGAAACAGGAAGAAATTGAAAGAAAAGCAGCTAGTACACAAGAAAATCAGCAAGAAAGATGTATAAACAGAAAGAAGACAGGGCACCAAACCGGGATTTAGCAAGCAGGTAATTTAGGGTGTTACTAGAGGATGGCAAGGGAGATAAAAGCAAAACTGTGCAAAATGAAATAAAAGGAAGAACACACAAGGCCTTATCACATCTCTGTTCCAGTGAATTGAAATGTTCTGTTTGGGAAAGTAAGACAAAAACCGAGAAAATCTTACTCTGGGATGAAAATAAATAATTGAAATGTCATTGGAGGAAAGCATGGCCCATGAGACAGACAAAGAGAAGTGACTGCTATATGTGTACGCTCAGGAAGCATTACCTACTCCAAAGTTGCCATGGAAGTAGGAAGAAAAAATATTTTTTTAATCTCTGGGTGAAAATAACAGCAGACAAAGAAAGAACAGCAGTTTTCTATGAATTTTCCCAGCAAAGCATATCTGAGATGAAGTCCTGAAGTAGCCAGCACATATTGAAATTAGTTGAAGAATCATTAAAAGCTATACTAATCTTAATAGAGAAATTCTCCTAGAAATAGAAAAACACACAGTAAAACCAATTATTCTCACACTTATCAGCAGGTATGTTTCTTATACACAGTGTAGGGAAAGTCAGGATCCTAGTAAAGAGATTCATAAAACAAACTGTGCTAAAGGAGGATCCAATCAAAAGATTCGATAGGAAAACTCAAGGAAAAGTGCTTTTAAATGTTCTCCCTCTCCATTTACAGATACTTCTCACCAGTGACCAGCACAATGTCAGCCTAGTTATGCTTTACAACTAGAACTAAAAACAAAAATGCTTTCTTTTTCATTTTTATTTATTAATTATTTTGAAGCACCAGAATTACAAAAAAAGGAGGAAGCCTTTTTTCACTAGTATCACTCTTACCCCATGTTTGCTGAGGAGGTAAGTGCCCATGAGTGCGCTGTAGAGAGGCGTGAAGTTCATAAGAGATTCAACAGGAATCCTAAAGCACTTTCTTCTGGGGGAGTTTCCCCTCTGTGAGACAGTTGAAACTGTTTCTGAGTAATTTAATAATGAATGTTAATCTGTAGAAGATAAAACTGCTTTAAAAGAAAGCTTTAGGAGGGTCCAATATAGTGAGTAAAAACAAAAAGTAAAAGCCCTGAACTGAGGGAATCTTTGGCTTTTTCTTGACCCGTAGCTGTAAGTAATTCAAATAAGGCAGCAACTCCAATTAACTCAATCCCTTCCTGGGATTTGAATTGCTACTCTTATTCCCTACATAGGAAATGTAGGCACACAGTTCTGAGGTTTGGCTTCCTTTCTGGAGACCTGAAAATTATCCATTCCAGTGCTTACTTCTTAAATACCAAAATTCTGCAGTTTGCTAGGTCTATCCCAGCTGTGCCTTCAGCTGCAGGTGATTTCAGTGAGACAGGCATGCATTCAATGATAAGTCTCAAAGTATTTCAGAAGCTTCAGAGGACCTAAAAATCTTTCTTAAAAGACATAGAGTATGTAAACCCACTAAACTTCCCACTGCATTTACTAATTGAGACAGCATCTACACAACTAGAGCAAAACAGACGAGAATACACTAATTTCAGTTGGAAGGGACCTACAAAGATCATCTAGTCCAACTGCCTGACCACTTCAGGGTTGGCCAAAAGTTAAAGCATGTTATTAAGGGCATTGCCCAAATGCCTCTTAAACACTGATGGGCTTGTAGACGCCTCTCTACAAAGAAATGTTTCCTCAAGTCCAGTCTGAACCTCCCCTTGTGCGGCTTTCAACAATTCCCACATGTCCTATCACTGGATACCAGGGAGAAGACTTCAGCACCTCCCTCTCCACTTCCCCTCCTCAGGAAGCTGTGGAGAGCAATGAGGTCTCTCCTCAGCCTGCTTTTCTCCAAACTAGACAAACTCAAAGTCCTTAGCTGCTCCTTACAGGACATGCTTTCCAGCCCTTTTCCCAGGTTGGTTGCCCTCCTTTTGGATGTATCCAAGGACCTTCACATCCGTACACAATACTCAAGGTGAGGCCACACCAACATGGAATACAGCAGGATAATCATCTCTTTTGACCATCTGATTATCCTGTGTATGATGCTCCCCAGGATGTGATTTGCCTTCTTGGCTTCCAGGGCATGCTGATGGGTCACATTGAGCCTGCTGTCAGCTGGCACCTCCAGATCCCTTCCTGCAGGGCAGCTCTCCAGCCACTCCTCTCCCATTTTATACTTGTGCCCAGTGTTACTCCATCCTTGGTGCAGAATCCGGCATTTCAACTACTTAAATTTCATCCCGTTAATCATAGCCAAATGTTCCAGTCTATCTATATCCCTCTGCAAGGCCTCCTATCCCTCAAGAGAGTCAACAGCACCTCCCAGTTTGTTATCATCAGCAAACTTGCTCACAGTACATTAAACTCCTGCATCCAGATCATTGATAAATGTATTGAACAGAACAGGCCCTAGAATTGAGCCTTGAGGAGTACCACTGGTGACCGGTCTCCAGTCAGATGTAGCCCCATTCACTACAAATTCACTACCCTTTGAGCTCTGCCCTTCAGCCAGTCCTTCACCCAGCACACTGTGAACCCGCCCATCCCACAGTGTGACAACTTGTCCAGGAGGATGGTGTGAGGGAAAGTATAAAAAGCCTTACTAAACCCAGAATAACTTCTTCCGCTGCCTTCCCTTCACCCACTAGGCAGGACCTGATGCACAGCACCATCAGTAAGGAACTGTTGGAGTCATCAGGACAGAAGCACAAACACAACATTGCTGAGAAACAGCAAGTGATTTGATGACATTTTGTGATGTGTTTTAATGTGTTCCTCAGCCAACAAATTCTTTATCTTACATAAGTACAGAGATTTCATTAAGACCATCTTATGAAAAAAATATTTGAAGAAAAAGAAGAATCTTTGAATAGAGAGTGGCTGTACGAAAAATACTCCCAATATCATATCAAAACACTGCTGACATGGATCAGCAGATCAAATAACATCTACTGGCATAGCAAACTGAATGCCTGCTTCCAAACCAGAAAGGCGCTTTGACCAATGCAATACACTGACTGTAAGTTTACCAGAAGTTTCCAGGGAGATTTTTATTTCAAGAGAAATCATTGCAAGAAAAAGGGATAAGCATATCAGAGACTATTTTTGGAAGCACATGTTTTACATTGCTTCTATAAGATATCAGAGTTCATCAGTTTACAAATCCAAGTGTTTGATACTTCCATGTTCTAAGAAGTATCTGTGTCATTGTAACATTTTCAGATTCAAATAAAGGGATCTCCAGAAAGAAGGGTCGTTTTGCGTAAAAAAGAAGTGAATTTTGGTTTTCTTTCCCTATCACTGGCTAAATTTTTGAAGGTTTAGTTAGCTTAGAAGCTGAGGGCCACATACACTGAATCCACAACACATTCTTTATGATGCTTTAATGTAGGGGTAGATAATAACTTGCTCATATCCATAATTGGTATAAGCAGATCCTTCTTACAGAATTTATGGTTCAGATATGTTCTGGAGTAGAAAGAAATCCTTCAGATTGATTTGTGCTGTCCTGCCATCTGCAAGATCTGTAGGTGAAATTCTAGTGACACAGACCCACAAATACCTCCTGTCTCATAAAATATGCCCTTCCTAAAGGCAAGATTCTCTTGATCAAATTTTTATTTTGTTTTGTTCCCAAATCTTTACAACTTGTTCACTTAGATAGAATATTTTCCATCTACAAGCATTTCCCAACAGAAATTAATCTTTATTCCTCTGAAAATATATATTTATTTCAGGCTATGAAGCCTTTCTAAAAACATCTTGCAGTCTGAGGTATCCTTGGCTCTGTTTACATTGTGCTCACTTTTCTCCCTTCTCTGCAATCAGACATAATCTTCGTTTTCAAGTTCACAGCATCAATTAACAGTTTTTAATTATATCTCATTTTTGTGACAGAATTCCCCTTTAAAATGCCCCTGCAAGGTGACCTGGTCATAGCCACATGTGAACTCTGGAAAGGCTGTGACCTGTTTCATTTCTCCCTTATCATGACTTCCTCAATTGCACATATTAGGAGACACCAGAGAGTCAATACCCATCAATCTCTTTATTGTATTCAACTTTTAAGGTCTTATTTCACAGTGGACAAGACAAGAGTTCAGAGAGTTCATTTTTACCGCTAGATCAATGACACTTAAACATATTAAATATTTTCAAAACCACACATCAATCTGACATCCCATCAAACTGACCATGAAAAATATTGTTGCGCTACCTCTTGTAGGTAATGTCTGTGTGGAACCACTGCTGGAATAAATACATTTTTGATATATGAACCTCAGTAAACCCAGCCTATTAATACAAGATCAACCATGCTCTCACTGTTTGGGGGTCAAATTCTGGTAACATTTCTGATAAAATAAGAAAAACAAAAAAATATATGAGCTGCAGATTGTTCCACTGGATACATGGCTCTATATCAGCTAGCATTTTGACCAAAATCCAAGCACTGGCAGACTGCTTTTCATCTGTTCCTACTCTCCTATCAGTTCTCCTTATTGCTGTCTATTTCCTTGCATATTTATTAGGATGAGGTTTCTCAAGAACAGACTGTAGTAGAGCAGAATATTTACCAAGTGTACTGTTTTTTAAAATCCCTCCTACGTGGAGAATCACACACCAGAGGACTAAAAACTTGTGAAAATGACCTGACACAAATCAGTCTAAGGTTTAGCTAACTGTTCTGGAGCAGCAATGCCTAGCAGAAATGGCTAGCTCTAGTTTGTTTGTTTTGGTGTTTTTTTTTAGGGAAAGTGCTGCAGCTATAGAGAGATTCAATAATTGTGTCTTTTTATCAGACCTGATGTTCTGCTACTTAATACGTCATGTCTTCCTGAAATTTTTTATATAACTGCACAATTCATACTGTTTCTTGAGCTGCAAAACAAAGAAAAAAGAAGAAAAAGAAAAAACTCATAGGATTTTTAGTTTTTTACACAAGACTTGCCTATTTAAATTGGAATGTATTTCCTGGCTTGGTCTCCGTATTGGCTTGAGGCTTTATAGAAATGGTAGTGTCTCAGTTCCAGACCCCCTCACTGTAAGCATTATGTCATATCTATTTTCTTAAGGTACTAATAACCTATCACCATTTCTTGTATGCATAAATATATTGAAAGCATGCATAAACATTTAACTCAATGAGACTTTCTTATGTATTTTCTCAACAAGATTTCCTGTCTAATCTGTTGCATTTCCTTGATCTGCACTGAGGACATGACTAGTTACAATGAGGCACATTTTGGTTTACACTGCCTTTTTTATTAGGATGATGTACAAGAAAAAAGTATTCTAAACTTTTTAGTAAATTTCAGT
>Ga0065711_1039499_pt1 | contig 17784 bp, 17 predicted proteins | sample Hoacrofraction12_FD_59098 | JGI IMG/M metagenome (GOLD analysis project Ga0065711, IMG submission 59098) | Hoatzin crop microbial communities from Cojedes, Venezuela - Epithelial fraction 12 v2 (version 2) | ecosystem: Host-associated > Birds > Digestive system > Esophagus > Crop | place...
AGGGCTGCCCCCCCCCCCCACTTTGCTTGGCTGGTAAAAGCTCAAGAGAAAAGGGTTAAATAAATGTTTGTGATATGATAAGGTGCTTGTTTATTCAAGAGATGACAGATTATTGGCTCCCAAGGCAGGGCTGAAAAATAGTACAAAGGAGCTGGCGTTCCCTTCACTGATGTGATTTCCTCCTAAGGTTTTGCTCTTTGGTAGGAACAATATGCGCTGGGAATTAAGAGGGATGACTTTATTTCAGACTGGAACAGACAGACTAAGAGCTGCTTTCTGGAGTTGCTGACTCTGTTTTTATTTTTGTGGGTTGTTTTTTTTTATTATTTTTTTTTCCTTTCTGCTGAACAACTTCTCCCAAACTCTTTGGAAAAGGGGTTATCTCCCATCCAGGAGGAACACCCAGCATGGCAAACTGGCTAGAACACTTCAGGTTAGGGGTTTGACCCTTCTACTTTGTACATAATTTTCTATTTTATCACCACGTCTCTAAAGCTAGCTCCTGCTTCACTGCCCTTGGATAAGAGCTCAGGTCCTTGCCGAGTGCTGCACATGAGTCAATAAACACCGGGCATTACAGCAGAGCTGGCAGCTGCCAGAGGACTACATGCACTTCTCGCAGACTGAAGTCTCCTCTCACAAAAATGCCAGTGAAATCCAGAGGAGGTCTCTTTGATTCGAGTGCAGCGGACAGACACTGAGCTGCAGGGTGCACCCGGCCGGCTGCCTCGGTGACCGTACCCCGGATCGATGCTGCCGTGCGAGAGAGGGGCCAGGGCACGATGCCTCACACGCAGCCAACCCTGAGAATCTGAGCTTTGATCCTATCCTGGCCATGGCTTGCAGGTGAAAGGTGCCACTTCATGCCAGTTTCAGATGCCCTAAAACTGTCTTTCATTGCCCCCTCTGGTATGGTCTGGGGTGAGCTCCTCCCTCCACCACGAAATGTGTTGTGCCGAGGGGCTGGGTCTCAGGGAGGTGGGTACCAGGCAGGGTCCGGGTGCCCCTCTCTAAACAGGGAGGTGCTCGGTGACGGCATTGAGAGCAGCGAAGCCCAGACCCATTGTGAGAGCTTTTGTGCACCACAGGGAGGTGGGGATTTGGGTGACAGCAAGTGTTTCCCACCACTTATGTCACCCCGAAAACGACTTGCCAGCTGAATGCCTGCAGCCCCAGCATGATGCTCCATCAGTGCCACCAGCCAGGGGAGCTCTTCACATTGAAACCTCACATTATTAGGACAAATACATATTGTCTGGTCACAACACAGCAAAAGGCGAGGGGAGGGTTTCTCACCAGCACAGGACGTGGTGACAGCTCTGCGGCAGGGATGGCGGTGGAGATGTGGCTCAGCTGACATGAGCGCCTGGGCTGTCACCCGAAGGCAGAGCCGTGATATTCAAGTTGCACCAGGCTGATGAAGTCCGTGCGTTTCATATACCGCGGGAGAGCACGCAAGTGTTCACTCATTGGGAAAATCAGGCAGCAGTTCCCATGATCCTGGAGTACATGACAGCTAAGCCACACATTTGTTTTCAATGCTTGGATCTGGCACTGGATTCCTTTTTGAATGAAAACTATGCCAAACATCTTTTATAATTTTTTTTCCTCAAGCAAATATGCAAGCAATCCAGCAGTGGAGTGCCAGAAACATTTGCTTTCCTTCCTAAGAAGTGGGGTAAAGAAAAAAAAAGAACATCACACACATGCACACAACAAATTTTATTTAAAGGCTTAAAAGAGGCCAAGTGGCTTTAAACACTGGTAGGACTGGGCTGTTGAACTCTGCTCCAGTGTGTGTGTGCCTGTGCAAGGGAAGGGAGAGTAAATACATACGTGTGAGGGGTACGCATGGAAAGGCTTTCACACTGTCTAGTCCTTTCAGGTACTGCACTGCCTTGCAAATAAATAAACATACATACAAAGAAAAAAACCCCAAACAAACAGAAAAACGGTCTGGATCAAAGCTTAAGAGTAGAACTTGGCTCTTGGAAGGAAAACTCTGACTCATTTCACGGGTAAACCCAGGAGTAAGCTACGGCAGCTAGCAAATCTGCATGCTGCAACAATGTGGGCCCAAGCAGCAAAGACACTGCTCCTAAAATCCTTGGAGCCGTATGCATTCATGGCAAACAAAGATCAAGCAGAAGCAGGGCGCAGGCTGCTCTGGAAGGTGGATTAGTGTTCAAAGGCCGAGTCAAAGGAGAGAGGAGAGATAAGGCGAACGGCGTCATACCAAAGACAGCTATTAAATGTAGTGGTAATCTGCTGAGCCACAGTCAAACAGAGCCTTTTCGCATTGTTGGACGCGAATAACTTAGCGACAGAGGAGGGCCCGGGGGTGGGGGGTGAGCGGGTGAAGGTCTGTCTGAAGGCTTGTTCCTCTGCATTTCTAGGCACATGAAGTTCCCTTCCCCTCGACTCCAGCTGGTCCTGCGAGACCCGTCACTGTGGTACCTGAGCCCTCTCTGCCTTGCAGGGCACTTAGACGAACACTGAAGTTGGAAAGCACGTGCCAGCCCTGGTCCCTCATGTACAGAGTGGGAGCTCCTATCCAGCCCAAAACCCCAGGGAGAAGGGGGTCTGTAAGCCCTGTCTCCCCTACAGCTCCTCACTGCACCCTCTGCTCATTAACTTTCCTGTTCCTAACAGCATTTCATCATAAATGCTTAAATAATTTGTAGTGGCTTAAATCACAGAATCATAGAATCATAGAATCATAGAATGCTTTGGGTTGGAAGGGAACTTTAAAGGCCATCTAACCCAAACCTCCTGCAATGAGCAAGGACATCTTCAACTAAACCAGATTGCTCAGAGTCCTGTCCAACCTGACCTTGAATGTTTCCAGGGATGGGGCCTCCACCACCTCTCTGGGAAACCCATTCCAGTGCTTCACTTTTTTCAAAATCTCCTTTGACCATCCTATGAAGATATTTGTTCTTAATTAATATTCAGCTTTTAATATGTTAACACCTTGCCATGTTTCTGCTACAGTATTGAATTAGTTTCTGTTTGGATCATGTTTCTTTGTGCATCCTGCTAGCTTTTATGATCCCGTTACATCTGTTTGAATGGTATTTTAACATACTTTCAGCCTCTCACTGTCCCTATGCCTTCTCCTGTGCTGCCACATTTACTAGGACTGGGAGGCCAGATCATTCTAAAACCACATCCTGTACTTACTCCCGCATCAATAAAAGGCATCAGTATCTTTTTATCTACACAGAAGTCATGCAGCTATTAACAAAACCCCTTTGATATGCCCCTTGTTCCCGGGCACCTGAAGTGCATGATGTTGTCATGGGCAGTTTACTCTCCAGCATGCTGCAGGTTAAGCGCTGAGGAAGAAATGGTGCCCGAGTATCCCAGAGAAATGTGTTTGGCGGTTTAGAGCAGGTCTTTCCGTACTCTTTTTGAGAGTCGTCCCTGGTGCTCTGAACCTGAATGGTGGTAACGCTTCCCCAGCTGGGATGCAGTCCTATCCCAGTCGGTGGAGTGAAGTCAGTTCACACCAGGGGCTGAACTGGTTTGAACAAACATTGTAAAATATCCAGCTCTGCAATGTGTCAGTAAACTCTGCCAATAGAAATATCCTTACACATATCCTTCAGCTGCCATTTATGTTTATCCACAGAAAAGAAAGGGGGGGAAATTTTATTGCATGCACATACTCCCTACCTATGTGAACAAACTATCCCAATCCCAAAAGCAACACCTCGGGATGCAAACGATTTCTCCTGTACAGGGAGAAAAATAATGCATCTATGGGATTGCGTATTTTTAGTTCCAGCTTTTGTTTTCAGGATGCTCTTTCAATTTGTGGGTCAAGTTAAGTCAAATATTTCCATGCAGTGTTTCACAGTGGAGGAGAACAGACACCCCTCTGGCTGCTGAGCTATTTCTCTTCTTGGACACGAAGTTGGTCTTCAACCAAGCCTGGGTAACAGGTTAACAGAAAGTCAGGGGAAGGTCTTGTAGGATGCAATATTTCTTCTCTAAGAGACTATGTGGAACCAGAGGAGAAGGAGGTTATTATCTGGAGGCTCTCTCTTTGCGTCTGTCAGTGGGACCACTGGCTGAGGCTGGACATTAGGCTCCTCACCAAGGCTGCGGCCATCCAGCATTTGGGTGGGATCCAAAACAAAAAGCTTGCTTTCCAGGTTTGCACAGGTCACGAAAAGTGACAGACTGTAAACCCTGACACCCAGGCACATCCAGGGCCCTGCTGTGGTTACACGACATGGGACCAGGAACGAAAGGAGCTCTTGTCCAAGTCCATCGCTACAACTCCTCTCCATCTCTCATCTCCACAGGCCAAGTCCTGCAGTCCCAACTAGAGCTTCACCATCTTCCTGCACCAAATCCATGCCACTGAGCAGCCTAAGTAATGAGTGGGCCTTGCCTACGCACCATGGCGCACAGCTGGTGCTTTATTTCCTCCTTCCTCTTACCCTCCACCCCAAGGGATCGCGTGCTGAAACCAACGACAATTTGGTTGCTGATGCAATTTTGCAATGATGGGGATCATAACCAGCAAGACTTTGATCATGGCCATTTGAAGATGAGGCAAAGGCTGCTGTTTCCCGCGTCCCCCTGTCACCGCCAGTCATACAAATTCCCGGCCTTGCCTCTGGGTTGATGCACAACCTCTGCTTCTCCGGCACAGCTCTGTCCCATCAGAGGCGTCGTTGTGCCCACCGCAGGGGTAATTGCCTCACTGGCAGGGAAGTGATTGACCACATACACTACCTGCCTCTTGCACAGGGGCACTAGGCTAGCCGGGAGTCCCCCCGGCCCGCTTCCTGCCGGATACACACCACGCGGCAGAAGAGCTACTGATGCCTTAGCAGCCCCAACTTCTGGAATTTCCTGGCTTTTCTTAATCCTAACATCTCATTAGCATTTATTTGCAGATGCATACCCTTGTTCTCTTCTCACACAGGCAGCTGTAAATCACTGCTGCCTCTGCTGCAATTGGTGCGTTCCCCTCAGAAAGAAAGGCCATTCCTAGAGGCAGGGGCACCACGGCCAACCCTTGCCAGAAGCAGTGTCTTCATCACCATGGCCTGAGCGTCCGAAGATGCCCAAGCTAATTGTGCCATCTCCAGATGCAAAAGTGAAACCCAGATCCTCATCCAAACTTTCCTCTCATCATCTTCACCAAACCAAACTTGCAGATCTTTGGGGACTTGCCCATTGCTAGCTCCTACTTGGAAGCAGGGCCATCATGTCACCTTTTTTTGGAGCAATGAATTCAGCCAGCCTCTTGATAAATGGAAGAGGTGTTTTGCAAACATGCTTTGAGCAAGCAAATGCTCTATCTGAATGCAGAAAGCAATTATTAATATCATATGCACTAGAAAGTCATGTAGCTTTATTTTTAGCTAAGTGGGAAATACTGAGGTTAGCATTGTTATTCAGAGGTTGAAGATCAAGTGGCAAACTGGTAAAACTGTAAACAGGACTGGAGAGAGATGAAACAGAGACCATCTGTCTTCTCCTTATTTGTTCATGGTGGTCACTTTTAGACAATATATTTGCTATGGTGATGAAGCTGCATTTTAAATAGAGGTTTGTGGTGGTGAATTGGTCTCCAGTTATTGTTAGAGCACAATGTTGTTCACTCATAGCATACAGTGTCCATTATTGCACCAAAAGCAGGTTATCCAAATGATAGGAAAATCATAGAATCATAGAATCATAGAAACATAGAAAGTTTTGGGTTGGAAGGGACCCCTAGAGGTCATCTAGTCCAACCCCCCCGCAGCGAGCAGGGACACCACTAACTAGATCAGGTTGCTCAGATCCCTGTCCAACCTGGTCTTGAATGTTTCCAGGGATGGGCCCTCCACTACCTCTTTGGGCAACCCGTTCCAGTGTTTCACCACCCTCATGGTAAAGAATTTCTTCCTTATATCTAGCCTAAACCTACCCTGTTTTAGTTTTAAACCATTACCCCTCGTCCTGTCACTGTTGTCTCTACTAAAAAGATTGTCCCCATCTTTCCTATAGGCTCCCTTTAAGTACTGAAATGCTGCAATCAGGTCTCCCCAGAGCCTTCTCTTCTCCAGGCTGAACAAGCCCAACTCTCTCAGCCTGTCCTCATAGGAGAGGTGCTCCAGCCCTCGGATCATTTTTGTAGCCCTCCTTTGGACCCGCAAAATCTCTTCCATTGGAAAACAATACTGTTTTTACAGGATTTCATCTCCTCTTCAGCAGGACGCCCAAACTCCCAACAGTGGAGGAGACAATTAGAGGCAGAAGAGATCTGATAGATCACTGCCTTGAACCGCAGGCCCAACTCTGCATTCAAACTTTCCAAAAGACAAAACTTTCCAAATGATCTAAAAGACCAAAGCACGGCCCTGTTGGCCGAGCTGCCTCCTCTCCCCAACACTGCTGCTCAAGCTTCCCAGGACTTTACCAAACAGTCCCCTCAAATCCCTCCTGGGGGGTGGCCCAGGCACCTGGTGACTGTCTCGCTGCCACTTTGCTGTCCCTCCCGGTGGTGGGGCCAGAGCTGTCCCCCAGAGAGGCACTGGCACACAGAAACATGTCGGCTGTCTCCACCACCAGGATCTGCTCAGTGATGCAATCCTTCGCATTGCAGCCAAGACCTCGCTGCTGAAATCTGAAGCTCCAGAGGAGACATTTCTCCTCCACAGAGCTCTGCCTTCCCTTCTCTCCCCTACTCTTCTCTGGGCCTTTCTCAAGGCACCATAGTCCCACCTCAAGGTGGAAAACCCTCTGACGCCACTTCATCTTTGTGGTGGGTGACTGAAACACATCCACAGAAAGGAGTGACTGTAATGAAGCAGCCGCTCACCCTCACTGTCCCCACACCCCTGAGAGTGGGACAGATGGGATATTTCACCACAGGGCACCACAGAGACCAGGACACCCGGGTCAGAACCTGCATCCACCACTAAATACCATGCCCTGGACAGAAAGGCCAGCCTGGGTCAGCCCGGCACCAGAGCAGCTCCCATGGCCATCTCCTCTGTCTCCAAGAGCTGGTGGGTGCCCTGTGGCTGCCTACCGTGGCTGTCCTCATCCCCTGCGCCCAGCCCAGCCAGGCAGAGGAGGTTATTTGCCTCTCGTGTTCCTTGGAGAACATTCCTCAGATAAAGAGGGTTAATAACTCATCAAAATATACTAAATTACAGGAAAGCCGTAAAAAAAGAAGCCTATAAACTGTATGCAGATACAAGATACACTGAAAGACGTAACCATAAATCAATATACACCTCATAAGAAATCTTGCTATACTTAATGTGTACAAAATACAGAGCAAATAATTACGTATCTGTGTACATTTCTACAGGCGGTTTTGGTTTGGGATTTCTTTCTCTCAGCCTGAGATGAAAGCTAGCATTACAGATTTATTCTAGTGGAAATGCTGATGTTTGTGTGAAGTGAACTCTTTCTTTGTTTATGTAACCCTGGGTTTCCAGCTACTTTATCAAATAACTACCTCTTCGTATTTGCTGGCTGGCAGAAAACCCTAGCTTTGTTCCACAGCTCTAGTTACGGTCAGGATGATACAACAGGCATGTGGTTAAGGGGATTTTGAAACAAATAAAATGCTTTGGGAGCGGTCCTATCTCTAAAGGTGGCAAATTTTGTGGTGTTGGTCTGTGGAATAAATCTTCCGCAGGGGAGGAAGGGGAGAAGGTGGTGGTTAAAGACTTTAATTCCTACAATGCTTTCTCTCTGAAAAGACAATGCCCTTAATAATATGCTTTAGTGTTTTGTCAGCCCTGAAGTGGTCAGGCAGTTGGTCTAGGTGATGCTTGTAGGTCTCTTCCAACTGAAGTACTATAATCTATTCACCTTCTTATCCCTGCCCTGTGGTATAGCGTGACATGACCTCCTGAGGCAGGAGAAGAGATTCTGCTTTCATACCTTTGTGGTGGCTGAGGAGGAGACTTTGCTTTTCATGGCCACCAACATCATTTAGGCACTGGAAATGAGGACCTGTGAGCACAAGTAAAATACCTGCACTGCTGAAAGTGATCTGAAACGCTACTCATCCTCCCAGGTTGTCCTGCTGTGCTGTCCAGAGCCCCACTGAATTCAGCTCAGCGTGGACCCGTGATTAACGATGGAGTGAGTGCAATGGGCCAAACCAACAGGAGACATTCTGAGTGCAGTGGGCATTTCTGGTTCACACTGCCCACCTAGCCAGCACGCATTTCTTACAGAATTAGAGGCCAATTTTGCCATGCAAGAATGACAATTCCTGCAGAACAGCCTGTTTTAAACAAGGCATTAGCAAGCACTATTAGGGCAATCTTACACCATTTTTATCAACATTTACATAAAACCACCTTTCATGTATGTATATTGCTAATTGCTCCTTGTCTTACTGCCCCACTCGTTAAAAGCCCCACTTCTTTCTGTCTCCAGTCAATATAATTTTCCTGTTTTCTTTTCTCCCTCTAAAAAAAGAGGTTGCCTTTTTAGTTGGTTACCTATTAAAGAAAACATGAAATATTTTTTCCACACCTTGCCACAAGTTGTCCAAAATGAAACAGTGGCAGTGTCATGTACATCCAGATATGTCATGGCTGTAAGGGTAGCAGAGAGGGAAGCATATCTGTAACGGGGGGGTATGATTCATTTGGATAACAATAGAGTCCACTGCGTTTTTCTACCAAATGTTTTTAGTTTGCTTCAAATAAGTCATTGTTTAACTTGTATAAATCTTTCCATTGCTTCTTGAATTATTGTTGGATATTTGGGAAACATATTTTGGGGGTTTTATAAGGGGGGGAAAAAAATAAGGTGATTGCGATCACTTCCAAATAACACTTAACTCCTTGACACAAGGTCAGCAGGAGGGTTTTTGCGCGCACGTGCGTGTGTGTGTGTGAGTGTGTGTGTTTTCTTTCTAATCTGCAAGCTGTTCCCTGAGAGACACATTGAGAACTGGGGCTTGTCTGCTGACATGTTTTACACAGCTGATCCATTAGGATCCTGCTCTTCCTAGCCTCCCTGGCACCGCTTTGATCAGCGACATGTTTAAAAAAAAAAAGTAAAAAAAAAAAGTAAAAGGCACTTCTCTGATCAAGAATCCCTCCCCTCCACTAAATCATCCCAGGCACTTTAAAGTCATAGGAACCACTGAGAGACCCCTCAGCTCTGCGAGGCTTCACGACAGCTCTACGTTAAAACATCCAGACATGAGGCAGTGATGTCTTTTGCCCAGTAGTCTCTTCTGCCGGGCTCCGCCGTTAACCTCTTCCCTGCCCGGCGGGGAGCCCCCGCCAGCCTCCACTGCTATGTCTGCCTTCCCAATGGGATGTGGCCGGAGGAGCTCGATGCCCGTCGCACACCCCGGGCACAAAGGGAAAATGCCAGCACAGCTTCACCTCCCTGCCTGCTTGCAAAAACTTGTCTTCCCTGGAAAACTCGGCTGCTGCAGGATGCTGATTCTACCTTCCCATTGAGAAGGGAGGTTTTAATTTCTTTTTGCTGAGCACCTTTCCAAAGGTCGGTCAGAGAAGCATATGACCTTTCTCTGCAGGACAGCACAGAGAGGGGAGAAGGAGACGAGAGGACGTCATGAACAGAGATGGGTGCAGATGTATGTGTTCAGCCTGCCACCGGCACCCAGGCCAGATACTTATGAAAATGCAATTGTAGAGACAAGCTCGCGGGATATCTCAGCCAGCCTAACAGCTGACATGAGGCACCAGGGGCACAGAGGTTTTGGATAAACTCTGGATGGTACAAAGGTGATGAGTCATGCTCTATCCACGTGGGAGCATCTTCTGACAATGCACAGCGTAGACACGACAGGCTGTGGCCGTGGCCGTACCATAACCCCTCACAGCCTACATGCACATAGCCAGACAAGGCCTCACCAAGGGGTGAACGAACCCCTGTGGGTTAATCCCAGTAGCTGACACTAGGACCTCCCAGGTCTAGCTGAGCATGGCTGCTTGCTCCCAGATGGCTGCTGGCGTCGCACTGGGAGGCGGCCGGATGCAGCAGTGGTCAGGGACTGCCGACAGACATCACTGCTTTATTTTTTGGCAAATCCTGTATGATAGAGCCTGTTTCATTAGCTGCTTGACACCCCTCTAGAGTGTTAAAAACCTGACGTCTTCTTCGGTGCTTGCTGAAGGCATACATACAGAAACGGAGGCGGGAGCACAGCATAAGAGCAAGCCCGAGAGGAAAGGGGGGCCAGTGGTACAGAAGTCCAGGGGTCCGCGGCAGTGAGCAGGGAGGTGAGGGCAGATGGGTGTGCTGCTGCTGCTGTGACAATACAGATCTGCTTCCCCATCCCTTCTCTTTTAATGCCACTGAGCCTGGTCGGGTCTTCACCTCAGTCACTTGCAGGGCAGCTGCCTGCAACAACCCTGAACAGCCCATGTCCTAGCAGGGAGGGAGGAACAACTAACAAAGTGTTCATCGCTGCCTTGGAAGCCGAAAAGCAAAGTCTTCATTGTGCTTGTTTCTTGCCACACTGACACCCCACTGGGATGGACAGCCAACAAATCCAGGATAATATGGTTGTCTGAATGCTTAATCAGTACTCTGTGGTGTTCATTAGCAGCAGGTATAGTGCTATGGTGGTACTACTGCGTGGTGGTATTGGTTGCTGCCCTGTGTTCAGGTCTTCAAAGCCACCACAGTTTGCAGTAGATGGAGTACATACCAGACATTGCAGAGATCCGGATGAGTTGTCCACTGCGCAAGGAAATCCCCTAAACCACAGCTCTAGCAGCTTCCCTTCTCCTCACCCATCTCACCCCCCACACATTAATTCCTTGCCTTTTTTGAGCATTTTTCACTGACTTCAGTGATGAGAGAGACTTTTTTCCCCTGAATGTCCAGCATGCCCTTTTTATTTGGTTTACAGAACAAATAGGGATAATGTGATGGAGGATTTGCTCTTGACAGCCTTCTTGAGACTAATATTTTGGCAGGGCAAAAGTTGAGGAATCGCTGAAATGGACTTTCTTTTTTCTGCACCCCTGGTACTGGCTCACACGTAGCTCTATGATTACTACATCCACCAACTCTTCAAAACATCCGGGTCCAGCAGCTTGTCCTTAAGGCAAATTTGAAAGCATATGCAATTCTACCTTTGGCATGAGACATTTGCAAGAGTTTGAAGGTGCTGTCATCCACCTTCCTTCAGGGAGGCTTTCCCATGTCATATTGTGGTAGTGAGATACCCTCAATCGTTCACATTTCACCTTGAAGTCCCTCCAGTTTGGAGGGCACCCCTAATCTGGGTCTCCATCACCCTGGTATTTATCCTACAGGCTGTCTCTGACGTGGCACCATGTGCTTTGTTTGGCAGGCCAGGCTAATGGCTATTCGGCTAATTTTTTTTTTTTTAATTCTCTAGGAGAATTAAAAAACAAAAAGCACAAATACACAGAGTCTCAGTTCATTTATGCTTTGGTTCAGGCTGCGGCTTGAGGAGGATCTCTTCAGCTCTAGATTTTCCTTACAGTATAAATTCCTGTGACTGGATCCCATAAAACAGTCTCATAAGCTCCCCAAGAATTTCTCGGGGTGCCAGGTTCGTCATGCCTAGCCCTCGCAAAATGGGGTAGCTGAAAGCAGCAGAGTGAAAAGAAGTCAAACACCTTAGTAAAAGCAAGGATTTTTTTTAAAAAAAAAGGCCACATGAAAACAACATCCATTTTGTTCAGGCCGTTTGCAGATAAATGACCTCCGTTCTTCTAATTAAAGAAAACGTGCAATTAGCTTAATCAGATCTGTGGGAAGAAAAGCAGTTGCTGAGTCTGAAAAGGCAGGTTCTGAGAAACTGCAGCCAACTTTTCCTAGGGCTGACTGGAGACACTACATCAGAAACAGCCTGAGCCCTGCCAAAGCCTTCTTCCTGTGAAAAATGATGTTTCAATTTAGGCTCCTGTATATTGTATTCGTTAATCTCTCTCTCACTTGCTTACTCACTTGTTCTCTCTCTCTCTTTGGCACGGTAAATAGAGGCATGAAGAGGTATTACCTTCTATTGATACGGGCCTTGCACCCTAATTTCTCAATGAAAGAAGGTTGAGTTTATAATTTCAGTTCCCCATCAGCCTTCATATTCTTTGTACCTTGTGATCCGAAGAGGGGCTATTGCATGATACCACACAAGGACTAAAAGCATTCAGGGACTAGAAAATAGGACCTTCCTTCAGGAAAGGAAAATAGGACTTGTGCAATGGGAAAAGGTCTCAGAACCCTCAGCAACTGTGGGGATGAAGGTCCTGAGAGGCTATTCGAAATGCTGGGGAGGAAGCCAAGCTCAGAGATCAGTCCCTCCTCTCTATAGACAAAGTAGGAAATAGTACAAACTGCAGAATCAGTTCCCTTAACCCTTTGCTGGGTGTGTTTGCCAGTAACCTCCTCTTGCTTATTCCGCAGGAATTCAAAGAATAGAAAACCGGGAAGGACGGAACACCTGCCCCATTAAAAAAGATAGCTCTTTTAAAGCATCATCCATTCAAATAATTTTAAAGTCAAAGTCTTCTTCCCAAAAGTGGTGAAAATCCTTTTTAGTCAGGCAGAGTAAAGAGCCAACTCTACGACAACTGCGAACCCACAAATTGGGCTGCAACTGGGCAAATGAGGACAGAATCAATTATGAGAACAAATAACCCTTATTCTGTCCAATCCTTACCCTGAATTTCCTAAGGACGTTTGCAAGCATGTCATGAGCCACCTCTGCAGCCAAGCAGGGGTTTGGCTTTTCCCTGGATGTTGCTCCTCAAAAACGAGAGCGGGATACAAAGTCCCCTTTCATTTGCCCATGGAGGACAGCATTGGGATCAGGCTTCGCTGGCTCTGTTGCACTCCCAGTGCAAGAAACAAGGACCATGTCCTGAGTAAATGGCTATGGCTCCTGTTTGATGCTCTTCTAACAGGACATTTGTTCCTCAGAGCCTAGCCAGTAACCACCACTTACTCTGCAAGTGCCTGCTCCTGTTCATGCCCACTTGTACGTTGGATTGTTGCTAATACATCTTGTGGGACTCAGGTAGACATTTCATACAGGAGCTTTCCCTCGTTTGCCCATTTTGGGCATCCCTCTTCAGTCCCATGGGAATGACCTCAACTCTTCAGTGAGTGACTGGGGTTTTGTGGAAAGCACAGCTCCACCTCTACACCTGTACCTGCACGTACAGGTACGAATTGATGTTGTGCTAATTCATCTGGCTGAGGAAGGGTCTCCATGGCCTCCATGTGATGGAAAAACTCTTGCTTCTCACATGCAGGCAGTAAACACTTCCAAAACCAAAATTTTTTCTGATTCAGGGGCATCTTTTTTTCTAAACCCTTTTACGTCCAAGGTTTTCAGTCTTTCTTGTTTACATTTTCTAGAAAACATTTTGATTTTGGAGTTTCCATGTGATCTTTCTTCTTCATTTGTTGTAGATTTTGTTTTTTTTTAAGCAAGTAAATACTATTTTTTTTAGATTTGGCCTGCATTTTTTGTTTGTTTGTTTCAAATTTTCCACCTAAAGAAATGCTAGATATGCAGTTCCAAATAGTAGAGGTTTCCCTGCTGTTGCCTGTGCTTTGTTGTTGACTCTTAATTTTTTTCCACCACTAGATAAGGGGGAAAAGTCAGGGTTAAAAATAAAGATGGGGCCCTAAAATATCTCTAAATCATTAGTAGGGAACAGATGTGTTTATTTTTTCATTGGTTTCCAAAAATATAGAGGAGGTAATACTTTATGTTAAAAATATTTATTAGGTCGGGTAATGAACATATTCAGATAAAGACCTCGTTGCCCAAAGTGTGAGGCAACAAATAAGCTAAACTTTGTCTATTTTACATCATCTAATGAATGATTCAGTGCAAAACCAAAACCTCTTGGCCAGTCAGGAGGGACTAATGTGCAATTCAGTGTCACACAGCTCCATGTACACCCGTTCGGGTGGGATGGGAAAAGCATTGCCATCCGCTGGGATGGATTCAGCTTTGCTGTCACCCCCAGGCTCATTTGGGGGGGTTACGGGGTACAAACCAGGGGTTGCAGCCAACCCTCGCCACCGATTTCTAGCAGCCACCAGCCTGCAGGGTGGGTAGACAGAGCAGGGTTTGCTCGTGTGTCCCCAGGTCCCAGTAGACCCCTGGGGATTTGCCTGGTGCTGCAGGGGCTGGCGGGCTCCCTGCCAGCAGCTCTGGAATGGTGAGAGCTGGAGACTGGCCTGAGTCTCTGAAAAACCCCATCAGTAACATTTCTGACAAGATAAATTGCATTTTAAATGTGGAGATGACCTTGGTAATCAGAAATAAATCAGCAGGATAATCAAAATTGATGGGTAAGTCAAATCTATAAAATTTATATACTGGAGCCCTATAGAATAGCTTGGAAATCCGCATAAGTTGGGTCCTGGCTGAAATTTTGATCCCTTTGCTGTATTAATTTAAACTTTTCTATTTACTTTGGCACTCCTCTGTTCAGTGACTTGGCCTGATCGAAATGCTTTGATATGTCCAGCAAGAATAGAAAATATAAAAGTCGAAGGGTAGTATCTTGGTTTAGGACAACTATGAACATGAAATTTAATCCTGGGCTTTGCAAGAGGGACACTCTAGAACATACTGGGGGGGAAAGCAATTAATACTGCGTTTAAAAAAAAAAAAAAAAGAGAAGAAAGACCAGTCCTTCCTTTTCACTTTGCTTTGCAATGTCCTGTAATTTGGGCCAAGCCAAACAGTGCTTACGCCACTACTGATGTTACAAGTTCATGTACTGCTGCTGATGTTACATACATTAACACAGCAGTCACCGGAAAGGAAAAGCAAGTGTAGTTTGTCCAGAACATGGACAAAAGAACAGTACAGAATAAAGCGGGTCCTCCCATTATTTTATTGCCTGCTGTTAATTGCTTTCTTGATACAACCTTGCTTTTGTCCTTTTGACACATAGGCTACCAGCACGCTACGCAGCTACCAGAGCCGAAATTGCTCCAAGATCCATTATCCCTTAAACAATCTCAAATCTGCAGGCACTGCTCTGACACTCTTCTAAAACCTGTTTACTGGCTTCAGTGTAGTTATCCCTGCTTCATATCAGTGAAAGGAAAGTGAAGTCAGGCCAACTCTCTGATCTACTCGAGTCTGACATGTAGCTTACACTGCTTTTATATCGATCAAGAATTTGACCTTGAGATCTCCACGTTCTCGGATTGACCCAGTGTTTTAAAAAAAATACTTCCAAATCTGTGCCTTGCTTTTCTGCCTTTCCTTGATCCTTTCCAAACTCTACTGCATACACTTCATGTCTACAAACTCAACCAAAAAGTCCTGGACCTCTTACAGGCCATTTGTTGCTTTCTATTATACTTCATACTTGAGTTTATACATATCTGCTATCTTAAAAACATTTCAGAGAGAAACATTGTTTTTTTGTAGGACTGGTAAAGATTTTTCTAGTGAAACTGCTCTGAAGCAAAGCTGGTTTTTAGCTAACATGAAAAGATGTTCTTCATAAAGCATGTCAGGGAAGAGTTTCTGTTTTCCCTTGACAAAACACAAATGTCCAAGAACTGTGTATGGAGGCTTCAGCTCCTGAAGTTGTCACTTCGGTGCCCAATGTTCATGTTGTCTTCCAGGGGTCTGTTGAGCGCTCAAGTGACATCTTCAGCGCTATAATCCAGAGATCTTCTCTCAAAAGCACTGTCTGTCCCTTTACTATCCTAGGATCTGAGCAAGGATTTTGATGTGGCATGATGTGACAACTCCTCAGAAGCCCTCTGATGGAGTTTCCATCTCAGTCTTCCTTATCTGGGACAATATATTTAAGCATTTAATAATCAACATTGGACAAGGCAGTTGTTTTCTGACCAGTTTACTTGAAAATTTTGAAAGCCCTTAAATTATATGAAGGTCACAGTGCTTAACTTGGGCAGCTAACTAACAATGGCACCTGTACTGACCAGTTGATAGAGAAGATATACAGCCAGGCAGAGAGGTGAGGGACTGAGACAAGGTTATCGAAAGAATCACAAATTAAATTTTCAGTATGCTTATTGAAGATTGAAGATTACTGAAGATCAAGTCTGAAGAGCGTTGTAAGTGCTAGATGTGATACATCAAAGAAAAGTGAGTTCATTGACAAGTGTTGAAGATGAAAGATTAAGGGTTAATAAGGAAACTGGGAAACCATTCAGGAAGACTATAAGAGACATATGGAGGCACATCAGTGAAAAAAAAGTGTCTTTGCTGCCACACCATGGAATATTTTGATTCCCTGGTTTCTTAATGTGGAAGATTCCATGAAACAAGTTGTGCTAATGGGGAAGGACACAGCCAGGCCATATAAACATGCTGCATCCAAGTCTGAGCCATCTAACCACCCTTCTCTGAGCATGGAGAAAGACCATTCAGATGGCACTTTGGGAAGGACACATCAGGCACAACCTCAGCAGAAGATCTAGCTCAGGGATCATGGAGCAGGAAGAAGGCCATGCCACATCTGCTGCTGCTGAAGGAGATACAGGCTTTTGGGCAGTGTGATGGGAGAGCCAGATGTACGAGACTTCAGTTGCCCACTGTGGAAGACCTGTTTAATTATTAGCAAAGGGACCCTCTCGCACTGAGACCTGATGTGGGTGCAGCCACTGGACATGCAAGGATTCGGAATCATCTCAGTCTGCTGTCTCCAGCAGCAATTTCTGCTTCCAAGTAACTAATGAAAGGACTCTCTGCTTCATATTTACCCATTTGTGGTCTAATCTTTTAAAACTGCTGATTAAGTGTAACATTTTACAATCTTATTGATTTCTTTCTCTGTTATGACCCTTCACCATAATGCGAACTACTTGCTGATGTCATGTGATATTTTTCTTCACTGAAAAAATGTGAAGGCATTTTTGGGTTGCTGTTTTTATCTTCCGGATACTTATCACTGTTTTAGTGAAAAAAAAAGTAACTTGACAGCTCAGGACTTCAAGGAACCCCCTTCCTCACAGCAAAACCCACAACTATAAATGCAGCTCATTTGGAAATAGAGTGTACAGCAATGTGCACATACTAAGCAGTTCAAATTCTGGTCATGCTCAGACAGCAGTTACTGCCATAATTTTCTGGCTTTGCATTAACTCATTGAGCAGGAGCCTTGGCTTGGTCACAGCATTTTTTCTTGTCTGAAAGATGACCTGGTTAATAGAGGACAAACAGCGGAGCTCCTCTGTTCTTTCCTATTCCTTCTCACACATGCACATACACACATTAACATGCCTATACGTGTGTGCAATATACAGATATAGATATATAGATATGTATCTATAACATACATACATAGAAGACTCATATACACTTATACATGTACTATGCACATATATATGTACACAAATGAATCCTCATGTGCTTTTCCAGTGCCAACGTGTGTGAAGACTTGCAGGGGCAGTCTGCTTCTCTGCTGCAGTCTCACGTGCTTTCATTTCCAATAATCCAGCCAATGCCCCTAGATCATATGGAGGGGAAATAGCTAAGCCAGATGCTTCTGGACAGACAAAATAGACTCTTGTGGCTACAATGTAATGTTTTGCTTGGAATATATGTTGTGCCATTGGAATAGGTGGCATTCCAGGCTCTTGCAGGAACATACTTTTTCTTGGAGCCAAGGTGAAGTATTATCTATCAAAACCCTAAAAATTACAGAATCACAGAATCACAGAATCACAGAATCACAGAATAGTAGGGGTTGGAAGGGACCTCTGTGGGTCATCTAGTCCAACCCTCCTGCCGAAGCAGGGTCACATACAGCAGGCTGCACAGGACCTTGTCCAGGTGGG
>Ga0065711_1039500_pt1 | contig 17783 bp, 8 predicted proteins | sample Hoacrofraction12_FD_59098 | JGI IMG/M metagenome (GOLD analysis project Ga0065711, IMG submission 59098) | Hoatzin crop microbial communities from Cojedes, Venezuela - Epithelial fraction 12 v2 (version 2) | ecosystem: Host-associated > Birds > Digestive system > Esophagus > Crop | place...
GACAACAGTGACAGGACAAGGGGTAATGGTTTTAAACTAAAACAGGGTAGGTTTAGGCTGGATATAAGGAAGAAATTCTTTGCAATGAGGGTGGTGAAACACTGGAACGGGTTGCCCAGAGAGTGGAGGCCCCATCACTGGAAACATTCAAGACCAGGTTGGACAGGGCTCTGAGCAACCTGATCTAGTTAGTGGTGTCCCTGCTTGCTGTGGGGGGATTGGACTAGATGACCTCTAGGGGTCCCTTCCGACCCAAAACTTTCTATGATTCTATGATTCTATACCAAGCCCTCACAGACCATTCTGGCAATGGGGCTGTGGTATGCAATGGATAGAAACTGGCACTTTGGAAGAAGCAGTCTCCAGCCTTATTCCTTTCTTCGCCATTAATTTTCATCCCTGTATCACTCTCTGCACTGTGCTAGAACAAGAAATTCTCAGTCATCCCTGCCATGAAAAAAAAAAAAAGGAAGAGACTTCTTATCTACATGCAGGGTTATTTTTCATCCAGATTAATTTCTCAGTCCCACTCAACAAGCAGCAACATTAAATGCTTGTGCTGCACAGTGTAGAGATGGCATAGGACAGGAACAAGCAGGTATAAAAAAGGGCTGTGTTTTGCAGAAGAAAGTATAGCTTCAATTCAAAATGCCAAAATACAGCTTAGGAAGGGAGTCCCACATGATGAATTCTCTGTCAGCAAAGCCAGCTTCAGGGACGTATCCTTTTCCATCTGCCTGTTACATCCCCTCAGCTGAGCCAGTTTGTGCAGCTGCATCCTACGCTTCGCAGGTGAAAGATGGCCTTTTTGAGAGGTTTTGACCCTTTCACTGGTCTGGCTGGGGAGCAGCTAAAGAACCAGCAGAGGTGGCACAACTGAGCTTTGTAGTCTGTCGGGAGGCAGGAGCTGTGGAACAGCAGCAGCTCCCCCAGGCAGCTCGGACCAGTGAGCCACAACCATCTGCGATCCCAGTCTTGCTTTCCCCAAATGTTCTCCCAGAAACACCAGCAAAAACAACAACAAAAGAGCCCTTACATCAGTTCTATGAAAAGCTGAGCTTCCTTGGGAACACTCAAAAAAATGTATTTAAATTAACTTTTTGAGACTGTACGCAGTGTCTATCCGTATCCTTTAAAGACAGAGTCACTGTTCAGGCTCAGACATACAAGTGAGTTACAATGAGATGACATCTGTACACTCATTGCCAGTGACAAATGTGAGGTAATACTTGCTAATTTATCCAACAATGAAAATCAGCCTGAGGTAACAGAACTTGCTTTAGGACAAGAGCATGCAATAGATAGAAATAGATCACAGATGTGTAGAAGTGTGATAACTTCTTACCTCAAGATAACTTCCTCATGTGTCACAGCCTTCATTGAGAATTAAATATGACTTTGATCTGACTCAACTTACTTTATTTTGGAAGTGAGTCAAATTCATTTTAATTCCAGGTGAGAGTGGCCAAACAGAAGCTGCTTGTGGTTTAACTAAGCCACTTTAAATTCACAGTGATTTCATATAAATTAAATTTAAAAACTATGGACAAATCCTCAAAACAGAAGCAGATCCTGTATATCCTTCTTCACATCTCATTTTCCAGAAGTCATATTTTTTCTATCACAGAATAAATGGAATTATTCTGATAGGTGGGTTTTGCCTAGATGCAATTTAAAATTATAATCACTATTGCTACTCATTTGCCATATCTATTACAGCATGCCCAAAATACTACCACAGTCTGCATTTGCAACTCTTTTCTGATTAAAAGATGAGTCATTGTGCACTGTCAGTGCTCAGTAATCCAGGAAACATCAGCCTACATGACTGAACACTGCTCAAGATAAATGTAAAACTCACCCTGTATTCGAGATCTCCTTTTGATTCAATATCAAAAGCCTCTGTAAGTGGATTTGAATTTACTATAGTAGGAAGTATTGCAACACCTTCAGAAGACAATGGAGAAACCGTTACATTAAAGGTATAAACTGAAACACCAGCTGCTGCATTTTCTTCAACAGTGCTTGTTGCAGGTAAGCCCTTAAGCAACTGGGTTCTTCTTCCTGCAAGATGAAAATGAATGTAAAATTACTTCTGGGAGTCTTAGGCTAGCAGGAGCACATGGCTTGTGCCAAGAGCTGCCATTAATGAGCACACAATGGCCTGGTTCTCTTTTTGCTTGTGAATGGTGTTGTTACACAGTAGTAGATCCAGTGCTAATGGCAAAAGTCAATCTTATCTCTAATTCAGTACTGTACTATACTGTACTGTACTGTACTATACTATACTATACATCTAGAGTGGTTGACGTTAAAGAAGTATTGTTACTGCATTGTTTGCCTTCATATATGCCTTTATATAGAAGCAAAGAAATTGAACATGTTTCTATTATTTAATTTCACCCCTTGTGCTAATTGCTGCCTTCGTGCATTAATCACATCAAAAAGCACCTTGAATCACACAGGGATGGATGTTAAAGAAGCAATCATTTTGTGAAGTACACCATCTGCAGAGCCCATTTCCTCCATTTTCCCTCCTCTTATTGTTTCTAGCATAGCGATGTGCATGCCTGGCTCATCAGTAGCCCGAGTTAGCAAAAGCTTCGGGATGTTTCACTGTTGTGTCTTCTGCTTTGTGCGTGGAAGAGCAACTTCCATTCCTTGGAGGACGTATGGGCCTACAAAAGCACCCTACGGTTCAAAACTGCCTGGAAGCAGCACAGAGTGCTGTGGCATCCGACAGCTTTGTGTGAGCTCCTTGTTTCTCAGTCTGACCTCTGGACTCCCCAAAACAAAATCTGTGCTTGCTCTACTCTTTAGCTTATGGTTTTTGTTATTTTGACAAAGGTCTGTAGTGCTTTATCTCATGAAGAATGTGTAGAAAACATAAATCAGCACATCCCTAAACTGGCAATGCACCTCAACATGAGACTATGCCAGGGCTGAATGTCGCTGGTGGGGGCTTCACTGCCTTGTCCAAAACACTTGCCAAGAGAGCTGGCTGTGTTCAGTTAAACTTCCTACATACTGTGTGCCAAGACAGAGGCAGATACAGCTCACTCAAGGGCCTGGCCAGGCTGCTCACACACTAGCACTTACCATAGAAAAAGCTCCATGAAGTCTTTATTTTTGCCGGGCAGCTCCGAGGTAAAAAGCTGCTATGGGAACCACTCTGAGGCCATTATAGAGCTGCAGCAGGTTTCTGCTTGGATGCTCAGGCTCAGCCCGGAGCTTGGGAACGTAATGCCAAGGGGAAACCTGCTGCTTTGCAACACCTCTGTGGTGTGGGACAGAACCATCTCCCTTTGCCCCTTTTCATGTGGCTGGGGACAGATGGCCCACATCAGCTAGCAAAGAGGCACTCTAATCACCATTCCTCCAATGGCAGCAGGATCTTTAATCTGGAGGGGGAGAGCTCAGCTCCAACACTTTCCAATGACATTAGAAGACACCTTAGTGACTTTTTTCCCAGATTATCAAAAAATCTTGTTTCCCTGCATCCCTAGAAAAATCTGGAGCATTTTAGGTATAGCCCACATAAAGCCTTTGCGTGACAGACATTGCTCCTGTCACTGGCCTCTCGAATAACTGTTCCCCATAGGATCAGAGAAGACTTAGGGTCCCAGTGCCTTTGCTACATGAGAAGGAAAACTAATAGCAGTAGATGAGTTCATGAGACAAAGCATAGAGTCCCACGGTCCCCCTTCTTCCCGCATCCCACCCCAGGAGGCACTTGTCCTTGCAAGGCTTCCTGGAGCACCTCTTAGAGTGGCATGACTCCATCAGATATCCCCTGTTCTTCCTCTTGCAGCCTGCAAGACTCACTGCATTGTGGGGAGGAGAAGGAAGGACCATGGAGGGTCTTCTTCACGTAACCAGCCATACTAGACTGTGGTGGGAGAGTTTGACTCTGGGAAGACCTCTTCTGAGCATGGGGCCTCACCAGTAAGAGGCAGAGCTGAGGCACTTCCCTGGGGCCACTCCACAGCTGCATGGAAGTTCCCATGCTCCCACACTCCAGATACAGCAGGTGCATGGACCAGTGATCTGGCTGGGATTAGTCTGGCATTTATGGGAAAAAAAAGCCCTGGAGATGCTTTGCGGGTGGGTGAGGTACAGGCTGGGATGTGGGAGACCATGAGGTGAGAACCGCCTGTAACAGGTCACACTGACACTCGGCTAGGACTGAGTTCAGCTGAGCCATTACTGATTTATATTGGTGGAAGCAGGACTCAGTGAAGGACTGAGTTTTTAACAATGTTCTTAAAGATTCTGGAAAACACCATCAACAAAAATTGCCCATGCAAATGAGACTCAGTTGAGAGAGGCTACTGGGGATACATTTCCATAAGTGGAGCTGAACTTGGAATACAGTCTCCTGTGGACAGCACCTGATGAATCCAGTTCTCTCAGCAAGCCACAGTTCATTAATGGAAACCATTCATAAAATCAATGAAATAATTTAGAACATTTAGAAATGTAGAAAGAAAAGAGTTGCTATTTTTATACTAGATCTAAAGATTTCATTGGCTGTTTATTCAGGATTTGTCTTTCTAAATCATAAGTTCTTACTTTTTCCTCTTTATTTTTAACTGAAGTTTTCAGTACTGCATCTAAATGGCTTCTTCTTCTTCCAATTGATTTTACAAAAGCCCTCCTTCCACATTCAGAAGTCCTTGCTTACCTCCTTAGTTCGGAGAACAAAACATGCCTGAAGCAATTTAATACATTATTTATCAGAATTACCATCCCCAAACATTGACAAATGCTGAGTCCAAAACAAAGCAATCATGAGACTGGCTTTGAGAAGTATATGTACATTTAAGTCTTATTTATCTGTGATTCCTTAGTCTTTACAGTCTGCTTGAGTCATACTTCAAGCTTTTCTCTCTGCACAACCATGCAGGTTAGAAAAACACTATTTTCAAGGAAAGCTGATATTCACTTGCAGTGTCCTGATCACAGTTTTGGGGATGTCAAGAATATCACCAAATACTGACAGGTTCCTGAGTGTTGGCAGAACTCTTTCAGTCCCTTGAGAGCGAAGTGACCCTGCCCGAGCAGCTAGCTTACTACAAGTAACACCAAGTGCTCCATGAGCCACATGGATTGCAATTTGAAGATCTACTTAAGTTGCTAACATGCACATATTCATATCTGCAAATTTCCCATGTTTTTACGCCAGACAAAGATAGTGATGTTATGCTACTAATATTCGCCATAAGTGTACTCCTGTTTGGTCCTATTTGGTTGCTTGTTTTACTTCATCAAATAGAAATGTTATCAATATTTGAAAGGAGAATACTGGAATGTTAGTACCAGATATTGCTTCTTGGAGAGCTGACCTCCTTTCCCACTCCAACACTGTCACACTGAGCAGTGGCTATTGCACTCTGAAGTGCCTCATCCAGCGAAGTGTCTTAGCAAGGAGTTACATTCTCTTCTTCATTATACTGCTGTAACCACAGAGCTCAATCTATTTCAGTAGGAAAATAATTGTTACTTGATTTTTTCCATGCGTGTCTGATCCCCAAGTATGTATTATAAAGCTCCCAAGAGAAAGTATAACAGCCAACAATGTTCTAATTTTAGCTGTGTAATGAAATCATGTTCTTACCACATACTACTCCCAGCAAAATGAGGAGAAGGAGCATGCTCTTCATCATCTTTACGACCCTGTCCTTCATGTTCCCAGGACACAAACTGAAGGCAGATCATGGTACGCTTTCCCTAGTTTACATCAGCTCCACGTAAATTCTTCCTCTTTGTCACGTTGTGGAGTGAGAAACGAAACAAAGGACCCATGTCTCTAAGGGAGTTTCAAAACACTGTCAGCTTGTTTGCTTGTCAGAGAACTGCTCCTTGCTGACACTCCATCCACAGATCTGGGTCACACTTGAGAAAACAATCATTAACGGTCCTTTCACTGCAATCGTCTTATTTCTTGAAGCATTATCAAAAGAATCTGGGAAGTTCTAAATCTGGAAATACTGTACTGTTTTCATTGCTCGGGCAAATGGGGTGCTCTCTTCACACATCAGGATCAAACACTCATTCTTTCCTACTTAAACCAAGAACCTGAACTTTTCTCATTTCTCTGGGTATCAGAGAATTACTCAGACCACACACACTGCACACCTGGAGATGAGGTTGCAGCATACATATGTGCTGAAGCTAGCTTTGCTGTAGCTATCTCAGGAAGAGCACGGATCACTATGCAAAGTGAATGGCCTCCCCTAGATTAGGCATCTAGCTAGCTAGCCCACAATACACGCATGCAACTTTCCTTTTTTTTAAAATCTAAGGGCAGTCCTAGCATTTTATCGTGGAACATAGCATAGCAGAATAGCGGTGACACTAACACTGGAACTGGATGCAGTATAGGTGCATCGGCATCAACTCATCGAATAATTTAGGTTGGAAGGGACCTGTGGAGGTCATCTAGTAAAACACCCTGCTCAAAGCAGGCCTAATCAGATCAGGTTGCTCAGGGATCTGTCCAGTTGATTCTCAAACACCTCTGCACAAACTTAACAGCTCTGCTAAGGGGTAGGATTTAGAGATACAGGTTTAACACAGCTCTGGAAAACCACACTGATTTGTGAGCTAAGCTAGCATTTCTACATGGTTCTGCATGACACTCTGTGCCTGTCCCAGTGAAAGCCAACAGTAGTTCAGAAAGCTCTCTCCTGTGCTCCTGTGTTTTGCGTACTATGAGCATGTTAATTGAACACGCTGAACATGAACAGCTAGTTTAACGCTGGGGCAGTCATTGCTATGCTTGCTGCATATGCACCTTAAACTACCATACAGATGTGCCCCGGAGGATTCTGCTGATATAATGAAAAGATGCACTAGTAAAACCTACTGACTGGAACTGAGCCATACCTACATATCTGATACTCGTTTAGGGAATCATAAAAAACATTCTTTTGATGGTTGATCTGCATCTATTTTAAAGTGCCTCTAGGGCCTTGCCAAGTCCAGATGCAGCCTAGGTTTAAAGCAAATGTGGCCACACCATATCATCGGAGAGCACACACTGCATCTACCTGTAGTACTGAGGAAGCCAATCTTCCACTGCCCCAGGAAATGTGTGCCTAGACTTTACGTTTGTAAAAGAAAATATGGAAAACCTCATCCTCAAATGACCTAGTTATGCTGATAAGATATTAATGTAAATGTATTTATATTGGCAAAAAGTCTAGCCTGTCCCTTTACCTGCCAGATCATTGCCCATCTCTTCATATGCATTTCCTTGGTCCACAAAGAAGCTTTTGGTCTGACTGTACGTCACACAAAGATGAGGTCTGTGTGCACATGCATGAACCAGGCTTGTACAATAAGCTTGTCATCTTCTACTAATTATCAGAACACCATAAAGTTGCTGTTAGATTTATTCCCTCCTTTTAGTTGCAATGTATAATCTATCCCATTATACTGCTGTTTCTTTTAATCTTGAAAGACCTCTAGAAACATCTGGGCTAAGTTTTAAAGCAGCCAGTCTTTCAGATACATATTTAAATTGGTTTAGTATCTAGCTTGAGTGATAGGACTGTTTCCATTCTACGTTCTAAATAGTCAAGCCTTCTCCAGAACTCAGGGGTCACAATTTTTGTCCTTTATTTTCTTTCTCTTCTTAGGCTGCTTTTTTTTTGGGGGGTGGTTTTGGTGTGGGTTGGATTTTTTTCCTACAAATATATTTTGCAACTTCTTTGTTTTGTCCTTCCTTCATATGAGAACCTACACAGATCTACTTCCAGCAAGACTTCGGTGTCCATATACATAAATTTCCTCTGCACATCTTGTGATAGAGACACCGTAGAGGGATATAGCAGACACGGATGGCAAAGGCATCTGGAACACACATGTGCTTGAAATGCCAGCCTTTCCCCAGCTTCACCTGGAAGTGCAATAGGTAACTGTTTCAGATGCTAAGTGAATACTCACGAAGCAGTTAATTTCTGTTTTCTCTCTCTGTCTCCAAGGCTTTCATGTAGTCCCTGATACGCCTCATGGTTCAAGCACGTTGTGAGAAGAGACGATAGAGGTGACCAGGGAGACGGGGGAGAGCCAAGTGTAGCACACAGTGAGGGAGGAGAGTGCAGAGGGCAGCTCACATGGGTGGAGCAAGTGTGAGCAGAAAGGGCTCTGGCTCCTTCTTCTTCTTTCTGTCACTGCCAGTATCTCTCAGTACCTCCCTTAGATCCCTCTTTTCTTCTGTTCCTCTGCTGAATGGATTTCTGTGGTTCTCTGATTCATCCTGACAGGTTGTGAGCAATAAGGTGAAAAAGCAGCCAGAGTTAAGACAGAGCCCCGAACAGGTTGAAAATCAAGTAGAAATCAATATATGCATGTCATCAACTATAGAGCTAATTAGGAACAGATGAGTTTAGGAAAAGGTGAGCAAGGCAGAAGTTCCCTGGTGAGGCTGGCAACAGTAGCTCTGCCGCTGCAGGAAGGTCACAAACGAGATTCCTGGGAATATAAAGCAGCTAGATGAAAAGAGGTCAAAGTAGTGCAAGCAAGAATGTAACCAGGGAGTCTGGTGGCAAAATAGAGTGAAGAAAAAATAATTGGAGGAAATGAAAAGGTCAAGGAAAAAAATGGGTTTTTAATCATTCCTTGTTTTTCAAGATTATTTGAAACCTGGGCATTTTAAAGCGGTGCAGAAAAAATGCATTTCTGAGAACATGGTTTCTAGATTAACAAGGTAGAGAATGTGAGGAAGATGCCATATCTTTCAAGAAATTAAAGGGTCTTGGTTCCAGGGGAAAGACCAACAGATCAGAGTGCAAGAGACTGCACTGGTCTTAGGTTGGGACGCACAGAGAAAAAACACAGCAAGTGAGGGACATCGGGTGGGACAGAGCAGAACTTGATGTGCAAGCTTTCAATTGCCTGTCCTCAGGAAAGTGAGGGATTTTAAGAGGCCAGCTTCAGAGAAGTAGTCTACTTGCATAACAAAATGTGCAGGTTCAGGACATTAATCTTTTTTCTATGTGTTTAATTCTCAATTGACTTCCAGTCTGTCAACAGGAGAGAAATGTTCCCTCACTTTTCAAACGCATCAGAGGTTCAAGACATAATTTTCCCATTAATGGCTATTATTTCAGCCAGAGTAGTGGCTCTCTTTCTGCTTGGTCAGCTCACAGGAAAGGAAACGTTTTGCCCTTACTGTGATAATTACTCACCAAAAATTGAGCAGCCTAAGGAGAAATTTCACACACCTGATCCAACCTCAGTTCAAGAATATTTATTATTGTTATTCACTAATTAAATTACCTAGATTGTCAGGTATTTTATTCATTAATTAAATTACCTAGATTGTCAGGGGTTTTTTTTCATCTCCTTTCTCTTTAAATAGTACAGCTTCTCCATCTGCTGCCTTAGTAACTTTTCCTAAAATATTGAAACAGTACCTTGCATCCTACACCAAAAACTTCTGCACCATTTCATTTGTTTTCTCAGCTAAAAGCTTCCTCTCTACCATTTGTGAGTGACAAGAGCAAATGAAAAGTCATGAGTACTAACTATGCTACCCTAATATCACCTAAAGAAATCCCAGCTTATCAAGATTAGTAACTCACTCAATTATGCAAAAAAAGTCCCAAACAGTTATGTGGGCCATCTATTTTCTATCATTGACTTGTAGACACATAAACCCATTAGTCACCTACTTGATAATTACTTGAGGTGTCTGTGAATAAAAAGTGATTCCATCACACCAAGAGCTTTTTTGGGATCCAGGTTTAAGTAAAGAACAGCCTAAAATCTGGGTGAGTGTACAAAGAAGCCTGAAAACAGCTTTATCGGTGCTGAAAACAAGTTCTCCCATTGCTCCAGCAGCTATACACCCAAAGGATGAAAGCATTTGCCAAAGAAGAAGGAATCTGTCTCTTGTCAGAAACAAAGGAGTCTGTCTTTTGCCATGAAGAATTCGAGCACTTACTTTAGGAGAACCGGGAGCATTCTGACAGTGGAGATTGTTTTGAGCCTTCCCATTCCCTCCACTCCATCTTGCCTGCTCAGTGTCTGTCTTCCCTCCTGCCATTGTAATGACAAATGTGGACTGAGGCAGACAGATGATTACAAGTACATAAGTTCAAGAAAGCTCCAGATGTACTTGAATCCTCCCTACAAAGAGGTCAAGTGACTTCTCCAAGGCCACACAGGAAGTCCAGAAAAGCCAAAGTTCTTGTTCCTACTCCCAAGCTCGATCATGACAACTGAGACACCATGACTGTACAAAGCACATTGCCGTCAAGTTCTTCTCTTTAAGAAGTTCTTGTGCTCCTTAAAAACACAACATTTTTTTCTGTGTTAGCGCAACATGGAAGTCAGTGAAATGCAAGCTTCAATATTCATTCACTTGAGCAAAAGTAGATGTTATCAGCAACTACTTTGTGTTTTGTGGTTCAAGACCAAAAATGTGTGGTGGTGTAGAACATACAATACCTGTGAGAAATGCTGCCTCTTGTCCGCACCAGTCACCCATGTCACTTGAATTTTAATCATGTGATTTGTTTTAGTGCAAGTAAAAATTCAGTGAAAAATGTGTTGGGGCCAACAAAATCTTCTAAGTTTACTGGATATTGGATCAGGGCCTGAACCCATGTGGCAATACCTTGTTCCTCATGATACAGTATACACTATATATTACAAGTTTGTCCGTTATGGTAATTGCTTGGTCACCTGAGCTGATTGGTAAATATGTAAACAAGGATATGAAGTAGCAAATGATGCAAATGCAACAAGAAAGAATGCTCTGGGCAAATACAGGTACAGAAACTCTGAGGTTTCTATGTACACAGTGTGATGCACTTCACTTAGTCAAGTATTTTAATATATCACCAAGAACTACTTAAACAGGACTTTGTGTCATGAAACGTACTATATCTTACTTATTTTGTCAGCAAAAGGGATTTGATTACATTTTGCAAAAGCAACCGTTCATTTTAGCGCAAATAAAGTATTTTTCTGTTGGCTTTTTGGGGGAGAAAAAAAAAGAGTATGGAATTAACACAAGAGCACAGGGCTCAGGCTCAGGCAGTGGAGTTTCACGCGGAGGTGGAGAGTGTTTTTACACCTAAGTTCCTCCATCCTTTGAACAGGAGGAGTGAGAATAATTCACTACTTTCTAACAGTGTAGAAGTTGGTTTGTTTTGGTTTCAAGAACTTTGAGATCTTCAGCTGGCCCCTGTAGCTCTCCAGGGGAGCAGAGGAAGGATCTGTGATGAGAGAAGAGCATGTAGCCCTGGATGCATTCCAGTTTTTCTTGGACTGCCAAGGTTGTGGTGGGGACTGACCCATGCCAGGGCCCTGAGGTGCCACAGTGTATTATAGACATCTTCCTTCACTTCCAGTCCCTCTCAATGGCTGCTACCCCAGATACATGGGTCAGAAGTAGCTCTGTACTCTCCTATGGGCTTCTTTAATTTTTTAATCAGATGTAGCACGAAACAATAGCAAACCTCTACCTCAGTTTCTTGCTTTATACCTGATTCTGCTTTTCTCTGATCCTCAGCTTTCTCTGTCTCATTGCTCCAAGGCTCCAGTGGGCTTTGCCTCAAGCCCTAAAGGGTGCCAAAATGACTCATTTCTCCTAGACAGATTGTAGCCCCATGGCAGCCCATAGCTGTGATAGGATGCTCTCCTCCAGGTATTGGCATGGCAAAGCCAGTGAGGAAAAGATAGGTACTGCATATACCTCCTAGTATAGGCTTCCCCTGGAAAAAATGTGGCTTCTGCCCTCCTCTGCAGCTGTATCTGGCATCTAGAAGATATCTGTAAGGGAGTGAAGGAGGGATTTTTCACTCTCTTCCCCATTTGTTTCACAGTGCAGTATAAGATGCAGTCTGGCTGTTGGACTGAAGTGTCTGAAAGAGGATAATACTCTTTTATGCAGGAGCTTAAATAAATGCAAGGTGACTGCTCAGGGGTCCATGCTTCTCATGTTCCTATCAAATGCCTATCAGCTGACTGACGGTAACCACAGCGTGCACAGAGTCTCAGTCCTACCATCAGGTTTTAAACTAAGAGAGGGTAGATTTAGACTGGATGTAAGGCAGAAATTTTTTACAATGAGCATGGTAAAACACTGGAACAGGTTGCCCAGAGAGGTCATAGATGCCCCATCCCTGGAAACATTCAAGGTCAGGTCAGGTTGGACGGGGCTCTGAGCAACCTGATCTGGTTGAAGATGTCCCTGTTCATCGCAGGGGGGGTGGGTTAGATGACCTTTAAAGGTTTCTTCCAACCCAAACTATTCTATGATTCTGTGATTATCATGGATCAGATGGCATGTAGCAGCCTGCTACCACCTGAGGATTTGGTGTATTGCTGTTGTTTCTGCTCCATTCTCATGCTTAGCAATACCCAATGCAGTAGTACAATGATTTATTCAGTTATGTGGGAACAAGAGGACAGAGATTTGTGAGGCAGAGGACTGAAGCTGGGACTGTGAGTATGAGACAGTGAAGGGACCTGGTAGAGAAAAAGCTGAATCTCTGCTGGGAAAGTTGAGGAGTGGAAGAAAGAAAAAGATGGAGCACATGAAGCTGGGGTCCTGATCTGAGGACACAGAGATGTGAAATAAGAGAATGAGGGAGGCAGTGCCTGTGGGTTTGGGATCTTCGCTCTAAGAAGCATGTGGCAGAACGGCTGTGGCAGCACAGACGCAGGTTTATAAGCTGGAAAAAAGGTTGTGTGGTGGGGTGAATGGGAAGTCGCAGTCATCAGCTTGAAGAGGAGGCTTGGGTGGTCCTATGATGGCAAGGGAACAGAACAAAAGACTTTTAAACAATAATTTCAGTTTCTACTTCAATATCTTGCCTGGAACATACATTGTCTAAAGCCATCCTTGGAATCTTTCTGCATTTGGGTAGCGCTACTATTTCATCTAGGCTATTGGAAAATAATTACAATAACCCTGGTCTCAAAAAGATCAATGACAAGCCTGATTTTGAAAGGAGCAATTTCAGTAGACCTGGGCCTGAATAAAGTGACCTGAAGGCAAACAAAATCTTAATCACGCAAAGGAGACAGATATTCATCAGTGTCTGTGTTCCCTTCTGCCTGTAAGCTCTGTGACTAGAGAAAGCCCTTAGAAATATCACGTAGGGATAGGGCCAAATTCATCTGGGTACAGACACAGAATCACTTTTTTATACTTGCTGAGTTTAGATTATGCTCATTTTACCTGAGAGCAAACATGAGTGAAAAAAATAAGCCACTTACAAGTGACATGAGGCAACATTATATCTGACTAATGACTTGACTGAGTCTGCCACCACATAAATGCACAAAAGGCAGCAGGAAAGCAGTGCAATACTGTAGATAGTTCTTGCCTGTGGAACAGCCTGAGACTAAAATAGCTTTCTTAATGAAACAGAAGACCCCACATAGTAAGCGTACTGTCCAGCAAACATTTTGACAGAGAACTGTGAAGCTGTAAAGGTAGGTGGGTGAACACATATAGAGAAAAAAACCTCTGTAGCCCAGATTTACTTCAGTTGCATAAAACCTGGCTATTACAATATGAGCTACACGGGGGAAGACAAGGGAACAAGCTCAGAATATGTCCCTTTGCTGTGTGTGGCTCCTGTGACCATTGCTGGAGCTGAGGGAATATTGCCATCTAGTGCTATACAGAAAATCCAGCTGTCTAAACAGAAAACAACCATTTAATTCATGTAGGCAATGGTTACAAAGCATACTGTAAAGCAGGGACATTATGTGCCAGGGACATCATTTTGGTCAGTGTCTTTGCCAGGCTTGTTATTGAAAATGGTACATTTTCTCCTTTAAAAAAATGACAGCATGCTGTGGGAACTGAGTCATAATGCTTTGGAGGAGAGACCTCGTTCACAGTCGTTCAGAGGTTGTGAAAAAAGTGCAAAAGTACTCACATAATGCTTTAACAACTAGGAGTCAGAATGATGGGATGCAGTTTAGCATGGGATTTATCTTACCTACCTTGAAATAACTAAAACACAGACCTGTATATGTTAATGTATATAGTCACCCTAGGCTTCTTTTGGAAACAAAGAGGCACTACTAGGGCTCAACCGGTATGATCAACTTTAGCCGTCACATTTAGGATGGGAAGCTCTGTACATCTGTTTCTCCGCAGTGACAATAAAGGGGTTTTGAGATGGCTAGGTCTCATGTTCAGATACCTCCAACCTCTAGTGCCTATCTCTCTGTACCATTTTTTAACCAGGTGGGCAATAACTTTGATGACCTATTGGTGGAAAAATAAATAACACTTTCAGACTCTTAAAACCCATGATCTCAGCTGTGTGGTTCTCATTCAGGCAAGGGGACACGTACTCACACAAGATTTCCCATTGACCACAGTGGAAACAAGCACTGGCCAATGCCATATTGCACTCACTGGTAGGCAAGCACACTGGATCGTAACATACCATATATTCACCTCTGTGTGCAACAGCATTGTGAACTTCCTCCCATTGCCATGCCAGAAAGAACTCTTAGGGGTGACTGAGCAGTGGAGTTCCCCTCAGCCAAGACCCTGCTGAGCCAGAGATGAAGGTTTTTTTTAATCAGTGCATATGTTTGAGACACTTTTAAGTAGGCCATCAACTGACTTATCTATGCTACCGAATACGTGCCAGATTATAACAATTATCAGTCATTGCCCATCTGGAGTAGATTCAAACCAGTGGTTGATTTTCAAAAGCAATTTGAAATTCACAATCAATTAAGCAATCAAATCATCCAGCTGCAAACAATGTCCAGATTTTCAAGCCAGCAATGTAATGTTTATGTATGCTGACTTAAAATTACATAAATGTCCCATCAGTACCTCTGAGTTAATTGCCACGTTATTGCTTGTGGTTGCGACTTTCCCACTATTTCTACCCACTAACAATGTAAGGAAAAAGATTAAATCACAGAGGGAATCAGGGTCAATAACATAAGAGAGTAATATTCTTCAGCCTGGGAAGGGTTAGAATATTCAAGACACCCACCACCCCCTTTGCTTTTAAATAGGATGAATCCCAATTAAACAAGAGGCTGTTAAATTAATTTTCTTATATTTTAAAAGTTCATTATTTCATACTATGGAATATAAATCCTTACAGGGGAATTTTACTTTTTTATGCAGATTTTAAATATGCTGAAAAAAATGTGTATCACAGGTTCCCCCAAATGAGAAATTATTTGGGTGCTAAAATGTCTCACAATAACACTAGCTTATACGGCTACTGATGTCAAAGTTTGCCAGGATTTTTAGGGGTATTTTCTTTGCTTTAGAGGGACGGTCATGCAGCAAAGTCCTTACATGTGGTATTAGAGAAGAAGTAGAATATCTGCACTGCCCTGAGTGTCCATAAATAATGTTGAATTAAAATTCCACCTAAAAAGGAACCTGAAAAGCAAGGATGGTAGATTTATAAACACATTTTAAAGCACCTATAAACGTGACTTTCTAAAACCCTCACTTATCATCTCAGTTCCCCATAACTAAGATTAGCTAAAAAATCTAAGTTAACAGCTTCCAGAAACAAATACAAGGGAGCTGGCAGCAAATTCTGGAATTCCCCCACACCTCTTAGTCCACAGGGACACAGACTGACCTTTTCGATGCAACATAAACTCTGCTGATCTCCTCAGGCTTTTGCCTGAGATGAAGGCTAGCTCAGACAGTTTGGGTGTTCTAGGCAGGCAGGAAAGGATTACTAACATTAGCTCACTATCTTAATTGCCATACTTAAGAGGCTGCATACTTGCCTAGAGCTGGATCCAGCACAGAGAGAAAGCTCTCACTGACTTCACTGGGATGTGGATCACCTTTAGGCTTGAATGAGCTGGGGAAGTGGCAGGAAGGATGGGCATTTCCCCTGCTAACACAAACTGTCATGGCTCTACTGACATTTGCACCAGCCAAGCCTTTATCCCAGGACACGCACAGCTTTATGAAGTTATGACATAAAATAAACTCACAAATTGTTTTCCTTTGCTAGCAGGGAGCACGGAGATGACATGCCAAATCTCTTTAAGAATCAAGAGGTGGACACCCCAAAATGTTCACTCACCCAGCAGTCCAGCTGGATGTACAGTCTCAAGGCAAATAAAGGTAATGTCCATACATCTTTAACAACAGCACCTATGCATCTTCCATTTCAATTGACACTAATGGCAGACAGTGCAGTTTAGCCATTTTGTTTTACTGATATTTGCAAACCTCTGAGACTGTTTCCTGGCATAAACCATTCTTCTGCACATGGGCACTTTACTTGACAAAACCAGCCTAAGCTGCACAGTCCGCTCTCAGTTATTCCACCTCAGCGTGGGCTACCCCGGGCTAATGCGCCCACACAACTGCTGGTGTTGCTGCACAGGGAACTGGATCCGTGAATTGATGCTGGATAAGAACAGAGCGAGTCGATGACATGGGCAGGAACAAAGGGCCAGGGAAAGGGGGTCTGGGCAAGAAAGTGCCTGCAGAACCACAGCCTAAAACACTCCCTTTATTTGTGCCCAGAGGATGTGGAGTAATGCCGATCCAGGTTGTGGGATACACCATCAATAGATTGATGGTGTATACCACAAACCTCTGATGCCGTTGCTGTTTTGTGAATACAGAGATTTAGCCTTGCTTCTATTTAAAAAGAAAAGTGCTAAACATACTATTAACTTTTTTCTCTTGAAATGAATTAAATGTTCTGTGAAGTATCAGAGGGGCAGTCATTGTGTCCCAGCTAAATGGTTTGTTTGTAGCAAATTACTTTCTATTCTTACGCAAAAAGAATTTAATCCAGTGTCAGAAACAAACTACATCTTGACAGATTAGCAGGGTTGCCGCTGTTAAAATGAATTTGTTGCCAGATTTGTTTACAAAACTTCTCTTTCAAGGATGGGTGAACTTCCTGGAATTTGCCAATCTTTCGAATAAACATTGTGGAGGCTTTGTAAAATGAGAATTAATTAAACTTTTCCTCTGAGTGTAAACCAGGCATTTTGCTCAGTATAAAAAATTGCTTGCAAGCAAAGAGAAGTCTTTTTTGAAGTGGTGGAGAGGCAAGCAAATCTGAGCACTTCCCTTCCTTTTCCAAACAAAACTTGAGATATAATAACTATGACTACACAGGAATTGTAATTTATACATTAGATTTGACACATCCCTTTTTAACTTTCTTCACAGTTCTGATCTCAGTAAGTTTGACTTCAGCTTTCAAATCCCTTGGAGGTTTGTTTATTTTTCTATGAGTCTTTTTGTTCTGGCTGCTTCTGTGCAATATCTGGCAGATGTGTTCATTTCTGGACCTCAGGTTTTTTGATAGTGACCCCTATATATGACTTCTGTTGCTCTAACAAGGGCCTTTGAGTGTTAGTTTGGATGAGTGGTATCACCATCTCAGACAAAGAGATAAGTTTACCATCATCATCCATTTGCTCTGCTGGGATATCTGAAATGACTAGATGACGAAATGCTCATCCTAGCCAGGGAGAAAACAAGGATAAGTATTTGCATTCCACCTTTTCCCTCACTGTAAGTTGGGTTTTTCTGTGGAATTCGGTGGGAGGGGGGTGTGTGTTATTTTTTTAAGTGATCATTAGGAAAATACACTTATGAAACAACAAATGGCAAACCTTCTGCTCTTTCACGTATAAAGTCAAGAAACAGTCACTAAAGATACCAGCAATTAGAATGATTCTGCTGTGTCCATTGGAGAGGAAATCCAAAGACAGTAACTCTTTTCTAATAAAGAGACAAACAATCCTCCCATTTAGACTAAGAGCTTTTTTTTTTT
>Ga0065711_1039501_pt1 | contig 17783 bp, 13 predicted proteins | sample Hoacrofraction12_FD_59098 | JGI IMG/M metagenome (GOLD analysis project Ga0065711, IMG submission 59098) | Hoatzin crop microbial communities from Cojedes, Venezuela - Epithelial fraction 12 v2 (version 2) | ecosystem: Host-associated > Birds > Digestive system > Esophagus > Crop | place...
GACCAGGTTGGACAGGGCTCTGAGCAACCTGATCTAGTTAGTGGTGTCCCTGCTCGCTGCAGGGGGGTTGGACTAGATGACCTCTAGGGGTCCCTTCCAACCCAAAATTTTCTATGATTCTATGATTCTAACCCCAGGCAGACCCAGGTGTGCTGGATGGACCCGTCATAAAGGACCAGCTGATCCTTGCCCCTGAGAGCTGGTAGACAAGTGTTGCAAAGCATGTACCTGCTTGGAAATCTGGCTGGGCACAATAACAATTATACCAACAGAATTAAATCTGAACTGTTTATTGACTCAGGCAAAGTAAAGTTTCTCTCCCCCCTTCACTGTTCCTTTCTCAGTCTCAAGCTACGGGGAACCTGGACAGGTAAATTATTACTTCTTTTAAATGTTACTTTCTACGCTGACAACATCGCTGTAGACAGGCTGCTAAGGTCATTTGATAAGTCAGCAGCAGCCTGGGACAGAAAAGCTTGTTCTGTGCTGTACAGCCAGACCCCTGCCTTTTCTCTCCAGTGGACCATGCCACCAGGAGTCCTTATGTCTGCAGTCTCCGTGGCCAGAAGGACAACAGTGTCCAATCTCCAAAACGTTAAAGGCAAGTACTATGCTTTGTTCAAATTAAAGCCAGCGTTCTCAACAGTCTAAGCATTTACTCCTCAGCATCTGCTGGCAGACGCTTCCATCTCCTCTCCACCCTCTTTGCTCCGCAGGGACTGCTGTGTGCTGCAGCAGTCCACCCAGCACTCTCACTTGTGTTCATCCCATCTGGTGTCCCACGGTATCGCAGAGAGAGTCAAGTGTCTCACCAAGGACTGTGTCTAGGCAGGGCGCTGATGTGAGCTCTGCTGATGAATCACACCGAGAAAAGATAAATGAAGGGGAATGTAATTGTGCATGAACGTAACATCCCCGTCTCGCCAGGAATTGAATTTTAATAAGGTTTTATACTGTACCCAGCGTTCCATGATGTCAGTGCTTGTCCACACTACAAGCTGCCTCTTAACTGTCAGCAGGATACCAGTAAAGGCCCCTGAAATGGAGAGCTGGGAACGATGCTAGTTGAGGCCAGGAAAACTACATGCAGCACTGTTTGGGGAATTTTAGGCGAAGAATGGTTTTCAGACTGGTTTTCCTCATTGTGGCTGCAACTATCCACATCTGGGCACCCTGCAGCATATTGGTGGGAACGATTTGTGGCTTTGTGTCCAGAGAAGAGCAATGAAGCTGATGAAGGGCGCGGGGAACAAGTCTTCTGAGGAGCAGCTGAGGGAACTGGGGCTGTTTAGTCTGGAGGAGGCTGAGGGCAGACCTTATCCGTCTCTGCAACTACCTGAAAGGAGGTTGTGGTGAGGTGGGTGTTGGTCTCTTCTCCCAAGTAACTAGTGATAGGACGAGGGGAAATGGCCTGAAGTTATGCCAGGGGAGGTTTAGATTGGACATTAGGAAAAATTTCTTTACCGAAAGGCTTATCAAGCATTGGAACAGGCCGCCCAGGGAAGTAGTGGAGTCACCATCCCTGAAAGTGTTCAAAAAACATGTAGATATGGCACTTCAGGACGTGGTTTAGTAGGCACAGTAGTGTTGGGTTGAAAGTTGGACTTGATGATCTTAGAGATCTTTTCCAACCTTAATGATTCAGTACAGGTGAAGTTGAGGTGACTCCAAAACTGGAAGATTAGAAAATAAATCCTAAAAATGGATCTCAGGCCTGCTTATTTGAGCAAATGATTCTGCAAGGAGGGAAATACCCTTCTGAGCTGCTAAACTGAATTCAGATGTCAAAAGGCATATACAGCACACTAACTGCCTGTGGCCACAACAGGGCACTTTCATAAGAACACACATGCTACAAGACTTGTGACAGTAACTTTTCTTGGGAGTGGAAAAGACATCTAGGTGAGTGCAAATACCGACTGCTTACAGACAGTAACATCCACTATAAAAGATCCTGCCATGGGGTCCACCTCATTGCCACAGCTTCCCCAACCCTTCAGCGACAGATATCCATTATTTTTGTAGGCTGCAAGCCCCAAAGCAAACCACTGAATAAGAATGCTGGAAAATGGTCCAGACCTCCCTCTGCACTGCTGGGAAGAACAGAGCAGCCTGTGCTGAGATAAAAGGTATGGAAATCTGCCTCACTGATGCTGTAGGTATGTCATGTATCTGTCCTGCTTAAGTCTCCTCCCTTTGGACGTTCTCCTTTCATTTCTCAGCATTACATTAACCTTGTCTTGCATCACCAATAATTGAACACTCCTCTAATAATTGTATGTTCTTTCTCTGTACTGCCCCAGTAATGGGCAGGGGAATCATGAGCTGTAGTTTCACTTGGATTTTCTTTAGCAAATGCTTTTTTCTTCAGGTTGAGTTATTTTTAACCTGGCTCAATTCCCAAATTAGATTCACTGCCTGGCAGCATGAGAAGTTGTACCAGCGCACATGGGAGGAACAGGGGAGCGTGTGCTACAGGTGTGAAAGCAGGTCTAAGTGTCCAGAGGGAGGGCTTGGGCTAGCACTGCTGCCAAATGAAGTGCTTGTGGAGATGCAGCCTTGGCTTCTAATTTTTCACATGCATTCACAAAGAGGTCCAAGAAATTGTCCTAATGCACACAGGAGCCAGGGAGGCTGCTTACATCTATGACTTGAGAACACGCTGCCAATCTTGGGAATATACCTGATTTCCTACGATTAGTCCTCAGCCTACCTCCGGAAGACAAAGCCATTATGTCTAAGTGGTCATCATTGCTTTCTGCCACCTGAGGTCACCCCTTTACCCTCTCCTAAAGGCAAAGGAGGAAGGGACAGATGTAATACCAAGGCCAGGACAGTTCCAAGTGCCAAAAAAGTGACTGAAATAGCCACCAGTAAATCCAGAAGGACCAGGCCTTGAGCCTGTCATGAGTGCATCTCATCCTCTCAGCAAAAGGAAGATGGCAAACACGAGCCACTGATTCTCCAGGAACCTTGTCCTGCCCTCCTGCTACCCAACGCGTACTCTCACAGGTCAGTGAGAACTGTCAGTGGTCTGCCTGCAAATACCTTGTGGGTGGCACTTGGGACCCTGCAGTCTGGCCCCTAGGAAAGCTTCAGGCCTTACACAGGTAAGGTTGAGGGAGGATTTTTTTCTGTGTCCTTTGCTGCTGTAATACAGGAACTAGCTCAACAGAAACTCAGTGATAGGAGTTGCTAAGCTGTGACCGTTTCAGGAGCAAAATGAAGCATGGCTTGCAGAGAAAAGGAACAGCATTCATTAGTGAATAACAGGAACAAAAATGGAGAAGCTTTTTGGGACACAATCCTTTGACCCTGAAACAGAAAATTCTCACTCCAGGGTAAGTGGCACTGGGAAGACCTACTCTGGGGTTAATTTAACTATATTGAGAGAAAAAGATGGTTAATACCCACAGAGCAGAAAGAGATACACTAAGAGCACAGGTGGAAGGTCCCGTGTGTCAGAGACCGAGGTAATTCTCACCAGAGGAACAGTGATGGTTTGCACAGTAAGGCTGGATAGAAACAGCAAAACGCCATAAAATCAGTATCCCCACAGTTAGACTGTGAAGGAAACAAGGTTTACCGAGAGTTTCTATCATTAGATTTGCTGTTACCCTGTAGTTGAAAACAGTGGCTTAGTTTCCGGGATTGTTTTTTCTTAACGAGGTTTTTATTTCCCCAAAGCTTATTTACTTTTCCAGATTACTATGCTTCTCTAAACCAGGTCTCCCAAGGAAAGACAATCCCTGAGCAATCACAGATAAAAGCCGCCTACTAAAAAATGCTTCTCCAACAGATCACTTAATCTGCAGCCTTTGAGAAAAAAGACAGTATGAAAGAGTTAAAAAAGAGAAAGGTCAACAAGCTCTACGAAGGCATTGTCCATGCAGGCAGCACCTGGCAGCAGGCATCCCTTAACCTCACCTAGCCTGAACCAATTGTTAATAGACATTTACCCTCTGCTGCTGCAGCAGAGCCACCCTGCTCTGTTCTCTCTCTGCAGGGCTGACTCACTCTGCAGTGCCCGCTCCCAGGCACGCAATCTGCCACATTACAGGGGACTATTTATGTGCCAGCAGACGCCACCTCTTTTAATCAGGCACTCTGAGCCTGTCTTTTCACACTGAGGCTGCCTGTCTGCCTCTTCAAAACCAAAGTCAATCCCTGCCAGATAGGACTGCACTCTGACCTAGCATGCCACTGTCAGCAGATGAAGGAAAGGGACCAAAAGGTCCATAATTTCCTTAATGCCCTGAATCACTTGAGAAATTTGCTGATGCAATAGCATCAGTGAAGGACTTGAAACATGAGTTTTCACCTGGGAGTCATCAATGAGGATCTAGAGCATTGCTGTCAGAAAACGCTTGGCAGAGACAACATGCTCAGTGTTAATTTTATTCCCAGCATATTTGCAGGCTCTCAGCACAAAGCAATCCTCCCCATCTACGCTAACCCCAGCTTTTGTTTTATGCTCTGTTCTCCTGACTTGCATGGGTTTATATATTAATGAGAAAGGCTCGATGTTCCAAGGCATGAACCAAAATGCTGTTGATTGGATTTTGCATTTGGTTATGTAATTATCCATCACCACCCTGAGCCTAGTAACTGCCTTCTGCAAGTTGTCATCAAGCTACAAAAGGATCTTAAGAGTTCCTATAGACTGCTGCCTTTAAATTGTTTATTTCTTAGAGATGAGCACTACCACCAGCATTTATTTGCTCTCTTACATGCTGTTTGCTCACACTCTTGTAAATTGGCAAAAAACAAGGCTGGAAGCAGGTTCCCTGTAAAGAATGTAAAACCAGATCTTAAACATATTTGCAGCCCCAGCCAGGACCTTCTCCTGTCCTGCTACACGTGCAAAATCCAATTCCTCTCACCAGCACTGCAAGACATGTATGGCATGGTTTCCAGAGAGCCTGTATTTGCAATTCACCCCCTCCCAGCTGCAAGCTCTATCAGACTGCACATAAGTACTGGGGAGACGCTCATTGCAATCAGTGCTGAGAATTATGCTATTGTTTCCACAAATGTTTATGACCCCTAGATAAAGTCTAATTCATAATTTTAGAGACTACTAGTTTTACTGAAGAAAAGAATGATCAACACAATTCAGATTAGTAAATTTTCCCTTACCCCAGGCAATGCTTCAGCAGACATCCAGGATTTTCACTAGATCAGCTTAGGCCTCTATACACTCCAAGCACCATCACTGCTCAGTCTGCCATAAAGGAAAGTCCTGCCAAAACACAGAACCACTAGTACATCCCAACCCAAAGCCAAGCAGCTGATAGCCTGTTAAATTAATTCAGACAGATCAGCTTTATAGCAAACAGAATAAACCAATTTGTCAATAACTGTTGATGGTCATCAATTAAGATTTCACCTTCAGAAGTTTGTGAAAATCCATACCAGCAGAATGACTGGCTCATAGCTTCAGTCTCCTGAATGGTCCTCAGTTCAGAGACCAGCTACCCAGAAGATGCATTAGTGCCACCGGGCCTGGTGAATGCTCCTGCCAGGTTAGAAGCTCCACACATAGTTTCAGTGAATTCCTCATGCTGTGGCCGTAGCTCTTCGTGGTACTTACAGACTTTTCACTGCACAGGCATACTCAACATACATGAAATACACGTACACCACTGCCTCTCCATTTCCAACCAGGCTGACAGAAGAGGCTGGCAGATCACTCCAGGTTCCTCAGCTTAGTTTGATCACAAAGCCATTACTAGTACTAGGTATCTCAGTAATACTAACATTTTGGCTTGAAAATGGTAAAGCTTGACCTGTTCTCCAAACTATAACTAAGATTAAGGTAACAGTTCCCAAAGGCAATTTAGAACAAGCTCTGTATTTGTAAGGGTCCAACATCTATTTCCCATATGAGCTTCAGTGTTGCTCTGCAACATTAATAAATCCTCAGGACAAGAGAAGGTTGCTACAACACTAATGCAAAAGCAGAACTTCTCAGCTCAAATGCTCCTGATCTACAAATTAAAAATATGAGTGCTTGAACAAACCCATTTTGTTGATGAGACTATTGTTCAGGTACTTTAGAGGCAATTGCTGCTAACAGTGCAGCTTTCCAACCAGCTAAGTTTCTGCAAAGCCATCACAAGGACAAGCTGCCTTAAAGCTCTTCAGCAGCTCCTATTCCTTGTCACTTGAAGCCTGCACCCTTGCTCCCAGAACTTCTCTGCACAGGACATGCTGCACAGCCTATTACACAGCATTACCATGTGCCAGAGCAAAGATGTGCTGCTTGATCAGGGAAAGCACAGCAGTACAACAGCCCTGCATTCCTGCTTACCATGAGTACTGCCCACAGGCACCAGCTGGAAACAGCATTGCTACTTGCCCAGGAGAAAAAAGGAATGGTTTGGCAGTGATGACAGCATCACTTCTGCATGGTGCTCAGTCACTTCAAGAACCTGCCTCTCCCTAAAGGCACCCCTCCTCTTACTAAAGGAGCAGCAAAAGCATGAAATCAGAGGCAAAGGACTCATTACAGCAATGTAGTGAGGAAATTTTATTTGGAAACATGGTTTAAGTTTGTAACCCAACAGTGGGTGCACAACTCTGATGCCGGAGCATACGCGGTTACTACTGAAACACGGGAGTGTTTCGGACAATTGCTGTAATAAAACACAGAATTCTCATACTCCAATACCAGGACACTACAGCAACCTTTAGAATCAAAGTAACATCCAAGGAATTCTCTGCACTTACAATTGACCCCACAGTGTAATCTACCTATATATAAGATTAATATATATAGCATGGGAAATTGAAAATCCTTGCTCCATAGATGTATGAACATGTCAAGTCTTTTATAAATAAACATCCAGTGAAGAGAAAAAATTACATTTCTAGTTCATATTTATACATAAAGTACTAACAGCAATGGGTGGAAAATTGCACACAGGCCACCCCACGCCATGTAGCAGGCTTGGAGCAGCCCATCCAATTTAATATTGAAGTACACACAGGACAGACAAGTCACTAACATACATTGCGCATTTACAAGAGATCAACTACCAAATTGGGACAACTGTACACATTGGAGAGACCATTTTCATTCTGGAGCTTTTTTTTTAAATGTGGATTTGTTACATCTCTTTACATCATACCGCAATGTTTACTTTGTGGAGAGGATAAGGGCAACAATGAGGCCATAGAGACCCAAGACTTCAGCGAAGATCAAAATCAGGATCATGCCCACAAATAACCTGGGCTGTTGTGCTGTTCCCCGTACACCTGCATCACCCACAATGCCAATGGCAAAGCCAGCAGCCAGACCACTGAGGCCCACACTCAAGCCAGCACCCAGCTGAAGAAAACTCCTGTAGGACAGAAATTAAAAGAGTTTCAGTGGCAAGCAAGGGGACACCCAACCCTTCAACTTCAGCATAGCCTTTTTTTGCACTCCCCAAAGGAAATAAGAATTAACATTTAAACAAAACCTCTTTCCTGCAGAAAGAGCTTCTATACTCTTTAAGCAAGCACAGTATGTCTCAAAGCAGATTCTTCCAGAGACTCCTAGCTCTGTGGGCAGCTATGCTGGATCTTTAGCTGATACTCAGGTATGGCTCACACACTAAGCTAAGCTCCTGGGCCTGTGAGTTCACATGGTCACCCCGCTCGTCTGTAGCCATTTCAGTCAGCTGCAGGCTTAGCATGCTATCAGAGCTGTACTTACTCCAGCCATGAGGGCTAGCACTTGCAGCAATGCCTGTCCTCCAGTGTTGTGCAGCCTGTTAATGGCTACTTTTGTCTCCCACCTTTAGCAGCCTTATTACATAGCCATAGCACATCCAGGTGATTACCAGGTCCCTTGGACTGCATAAGTTGGACAGGAATGGTCGTGTTTTCCAGGCAGGGGTACTTGAGGAGCAGTCCCTATCAGTATCTGGCCACCTGGTAACTGCAAAGGAGCATTTGTACCTGCTGTTTCCTAGATCATGGCTTATTAGGCCAACCACACTGCTCATCAGCTATAGCTTACACAGTAACATAGATATCTACTGTTAGATCTCAGAAGCATCATTTATTCCGAGATGTCTCCATCAAGCCAGTTCCAGCTATTCTCAAAAGCCAACAGCAGATTAAGTTTCACACTGTAGCTGGTGTAGAGGCCCAATGTATAGCATGAGGATTGATTCACCAGCACAAAAAGCAGTAAGCAGTATTAATTATTCACTTGCATCTGCCAGACAACAGAGAACTATTTAGACAGTCCTGGAAAGACTGGTATATTCTAGGTCTAGAATTTGGCACTGTGAGACAAGCTTAGCCTCCTATCCCACTACTGCCTATACACAGTTTCTTTCAAGCCATAAACCACTGCATTGTCTCCAGCAGTGGAATGTCTGGTCTAGTAGCTCAGGCAGCAAAATAATCAGGCAGTACTACTGAGGCTAACGAATCAGGTAGGACAGCTGAAATCCAGTCCATACTGCTAAACCCAAGTTAGGAGCATTTAGCATTGACAGTTCTTCCTGGGGTCTTAAGCAAAACCCACCCAATTCAGCAGCAAAACAGTGACAGGACAAACTGAAAGCTGACAGATGAAGCGACTTACTTGAATAACGTGATACTAGGTGACAGGGCATTGGCAATGAGGACTGCCACTACGAGGCCATAGATAGCTATAATACCCGCCATGACAACAGGGATGATTGACTTCATGATGAGCTCAGGCCTCATGACAGACATGGCTGCAATACCCGTGCCACTCTTTGCTGTTCCATATGCAGCTCCCAAAGCTGGAAGAGAGAAAAAAAAAAATGCATTAGACATCCTCAAATACCATCTCCTTCACAAGGCTGCAGTATTAGAACAGCTGAGCCAGCACAAGTAAGAACTGTGAAAAACTAACAGTCACTTGACTACTTGGTTTGTCAGCCCAGAATATTCCCTTAAGGGATGAGGAACTGACCCATCCAGAGTCCTAGACCAAAGCTAGATCAACACAAAGGTGCTGTTCAAACAGTACTGATCACAGAATACCCTGTCTAAGCCAGCTTCATAGCCATGTATACTCCCTAGTGGACATTCATTCTGTTTAGGAACCAAAACCCAAGGTCCAAATCATAAGTCATTACTTCAGACTTTGTGCCCTTGGAGCCAACACCGAAAGGCTCTACTCAGCTGAACTGCTGAGGAAACAACAAAGCATGTGTTTCTACTGTAGCAGGACACCACCCAGCCAAAAGCAAGGTTTTACAGTCGCTGAGCTTTGAGCCACTTAGGCTGAGTTCTCAGACACACCCAACGTTAACAAATCACCTTCATGGGGCCTCTTCCACAAAACATATCTGCCTATGCTTTGGCCTGGGGTTAAACATGCCATTTCAGTTTCATCAGACACATACTGAGATAGCAACACACTTGCATATTATTGCTGCACTCCATTCCTTGAGGAAAGGACACCCTCTTCATGCATCAATGGCCTCACTTGTGAAGGATTCAGGTCCAAACACTTGTCAATACAACCACTGGAACCACAAAGAGTATGGCTTCCAGGTTAGAGGACCACAACCACCTTAACCCTAAGGTTCACTGACCACCTGTGTGAACACTTGAGTATGCAGACACCAACACAGAAATCCAAAGCTTGGTTTCCAAAGCAGCACATGGGTTATCACCACCAACTGAGAACTGCTACAAGAGTGTCAAAGCACTACTCCAAAAAGTAACTTCTGCCTTGAAAACTCTGTAATAGTCTCACAAAAGCTTCCACAAATACATCTTTGATTCTGAAGTACATGGAAAGACCCCTTTCCTTCCAACCTTGCTCTAGAATACTCTGAACTTGTAACTTGAAGTACTCTGGACGGCACTCACCATCACCCAAGAGACTATCTGCAGGTCGGCACCATTCAGGACTAAGTCCTCAAAGCAGCACTGCAAGGTATGTGGAATGCTAGGCAGTCTCCTCCTGAGACACCATCAAACTGATATTCAAAGGTTACATCCCTATTTAGCATGACAATGCTTTTGCCTGCTCTAAAAGGCTACTGGAGAGTATTAAAACCATAGGGATTTAAAATCTTTGTACTGTTCAGAGACTTACTACTCGAGTTTGCTCCACCTAAAACTAAGGTTTCTACAAGGGAGCTGCTTGTTCCACAAAGATCTGTAGTTGCCTTACACCAGCATCCAAGTGTGAGATGGTGCACCTTGCTCAAAACAGCTGCAGGGATGTATTAATCAGGTTTAGGAGATTTGCTTTCCTGCTTCTCATTCAGCATTTACATAAAGCCTATCTCTGAGCAGTCAAGAACTGGGCAGTAATTCTCCTGGCTTCACACCAAGTAACTACAGAAGATTAATAAAGGGTAGCACTGCTGCACTAATACAAGACTCACTATCAGAAGGAAGTTCAGTTTTAATTACAAAAACTTCAAGGGAAAGCTTTATTATCAACTACAAATTGGTTCTGTACTAGCAAAGATCTTGAACCTTGATTATCACCGAGCCAGATCTAGTGGGCTGTTCAGTGCAATTCAGAACTAGAATGCAGCTTAGAAGGAAGCCTGAGCCAAGAGCAGAAGACAGGTTTTACCAGCAAATGTAAGCTGAGCCTGGAAACTAGCACAGACTTCACTAGCAGTACCAGCAATGGTACTGCTTAACAGTTAGCTCCTAGGAAGTCTAGAAAGAATTCACTAACTTGAATTAGGAACCTTTTCTGTTGAATGAAGCATACTCCAAGGACTGGAAGTGATTCAGGCTATCTAGACTGGCGATAGCATTTAGCAAGAAACCACTTCTCTTGTCTGGAATTTTTATAAACCTCTCCAGAAACAGAGGCTCATGAGAGAAGTTCACTATTTAAAATTAGATCAGTCATTACTTCCTCCAAGCCTGAAGTTACTCAAAGGTGTTGCAATTAATGCAGTGATGGATTACAGAGGCCGATTTTGTAACCTCACTTACAGAAAGCCAGCCTGCTTAAGCTTTTGGGGAGGGGCAGATCAGCACAAGTTTGTCAATTCCCAGTGTTAAATCCCAATTTTAGGGAACAGGCAAGAGCTTATGGCTTGAACTTGGTCTGGACACATTAACAAATAAAGTCTACACGTAGTCTGTAGCAGATAGTTTTCACATTACAGTTTTAGATGGCACTGCAGATCTATTCCACTCCTACTGGTGGACAGTCACAGGTGCTACACATACAGCTTCAGAGGGACAGGGAAGTCTTCATCAGCATCCCACCCAACAGGCTTACACCAGAGTACCTGCACCTCCAGTATCTTACAAGGCAGCTTATCTTACTGCTTTTCACTGGCCTGAGAAGCTCTCCTTGCACCTTTGCCAATACTCCAATATTATAGCCTGGGTGGCAAAGACAATACCCACTTCCCACCACAACACAGCCATCTAATAACACAGCTGTTCATTTATGGGCTACAGGGCATTTATGTCAATCCTCCTGCACATCTTCACCTGTACCTCTTGGCAGCTGCAAACATTTGAAGCACATATACTACACTTAAATACTCCTGATGAGTTGGAAGGACTTTTTTTTCCAAAAATCTTCTCAGCAAATAGGATTTGAAGAGAACTGTGGAAGACAGTCAAAATGGAACAAGAGCTATACGACTGCTGCACACCAAGACTCCATGTATTTGCTTCAGATCATACAGCTCCATCACCTCTAACACACAGGCTAGTTCAGCTGCAACACTACCTTTAAAGCACACAGAGCTATCCAAACATTTACCTGGCAGCCAGAGAAGCAGTACTTCACCTACCTAGCTTTATCACATAAAGAAGCCATTCTGGACCATAACTAGGAACTGTGCCATTTATAATTTCAGTGTTACAATACAGAGAAGTTGCTTTACACATCATTCAAGACCACCTACTCCAGTAAGCATGTTTCAAAGGTTAACTTGATTTTTAAATACTTCTGAAGAGTAACTGCTTGAACTCACAAGCTAGTTAATTTCGTATCACTCCTGGGGGCAAAATGCATTCCCACAGGGCTGAGGATACGTGGCCTGGCACCTCACCATAGCTGTTACTTTCTATTAGTCAAAAGTGGTAGCAGAGGTAATATAGCCATGCAGCTCCAAGATGAAGTATGAACTAAAAAGTAACTTGCCATATAGGCTATAATTTCAGTAAAGACTGAAGACTACCTGTAGTCTTGCCACTGCCAGGACTTTCAGCAGAGCTTTGCCTCCAATACTCATTGTCAGTACTCAAGCAGCCTGTGGTTTAGCTCAAGTGCTAGTCCAAGTATTAGGACCAATCTTTTGTAGCTATAGTTACAGTGCTCCGTCAGGTCATGCACAGAGAATGTTAATCTCGCAGCTAAGTTAGCTGCAAGCCACCTCATGCAACACTTCCTCAATATAGAAAGAGGCTGTTACCAAAAGCCTTGCATCAGTTCTGCAAAGCTCCCAAGACAGATATGTACCCATGGACAGTGACCTCAAGCCAGGGAACCATTTGCATCAATGCTGTTTCAGCAGCTGCAACACATTCAGACATGCTTAACCTAAGAACACAGAGGTTCAGACCCAGCCACACACAATCTGGCAGCATTTGGTCCATTCAGAGCCAGTGATTCCTCCTGTGTCCCACCATGGGGAAGCAGGTTTTCACACTGCAATGTGTGAAAGATTTCCAGAGCACTAATAGGCAGCATTTCCCTGCATTAGGAAGTGAGCCAGTAACACAAGTCAAACTTTCAATTAAGATATCATGGGTTACTAATATAGAAAGTCTGAAACACCATTTTTGATGAGTGCGTACATCAGGAGTCTTTTATAATTAATCCATTACCAAACAGGCCACCCTCTGCAGTAGGCAGGCTTCCCTTGAACCAGACAGCAGGCATCAATTCACCTCAATGCTGCTCATCCTTGAACAGGCTGAAAAGTTGTCAAGTACAGTCCTTGCTTTGCCATACCAGGAACCTGGGCATTTTCAAAGAAAGAGGCTTCTTCCCACTGGTACTAAGGCCCCTCCCACACCACCACATTTAACACAAATGCAGCTCCACCTCAGATTACAGTAATGGATACTCCATGCCTGCCTCGGAAAAACCCTGTTGCTACACCCAGTTGCGTCTCCACAGAAGAGACAGCCACATCAGTGGAACTGTATCTGTAGCCTATGCAAATTCAGACCACACTGACTGAAGACTGACTATAGCCAGTCCCCCAGTGATAACTGGAGGGGTCAACAGGTAAGGTGCACTACAGGAACTTGTAGACTTTGCAAATCTTTAGTGAGTCACCTGTTACAGGATTACAAACAGCATGCTTTTTGTTCTTCCCTAACATATAAGGGGGCATGGGAATGTCAAACAAGCCTAGCACTATCAGTTTATAGCATTATAAAAACAACCTGCAAGGCTGGCAGGCCATTTACCCTTGTTCAGTCAATTTGAGAACTTGAGTCTACCAGCTCCTCAAGAAGCTGCTGCAATAGCAGCAGTCCAAAGAAAAAAGGAGTTACCAGTCAACCATCCAAGCAGCTGAGACTGCTGCACTTGGTACTCTGGATTGTCTGACAGCACACAAAGCCCATTTTTCTTTGGAAGTATGGTAGGGCTGACACTTTACACCACAGCATACAGGCTTGCTCGTATGCAAGCAGGAAAGTCCAGTCACTTCTTACTTACCTTTCTACATCATTATAAAGCTCCCCCGTAACCCTACAGATGACCCATGTCACAGACTGGGTGGATCACCATACTCCAGGTACAGAATGGCAGAGTAGTTTGTTACACCAGCTAGCAGGAGCCCCTTTCATCTAGTTGGTCTAACAGCAGCTCACACCATGTATGCCAGCAGGCACCCACAGCAAAGCTGTCTCATTTCAGAAGCATGAGAAAGCTGAGGCCATCTGACTGCATCCAGCAGACACTCCTGTGGCCAGACCAGCCTGACTTGAAGCTCACAAGGAAGCAAGCTCAGCAAGTTATGCCTCACTGTTTGCCAAGGACAGCAAGCAGGCAGAAGCATGCACTTCTGTGAAACCATTGTTTCAAGCATCAAACAGCCTGATGAGGCTGGAGAAATTTTCAAGCTTGCAACCACTCCTGGAAGTCAGTCAGGCTCCAGAGAGAGACTAGTTTTAGAAAGGGAAAAAAGGAAGCTGAGAGGTCCTGAGGCAGCTTGCATTACACACCTCCACTGCTGCTCCAAATGTTCCCATCAGAGGGGAAGTACCTGCAGGCTTTCTAGCCTGCAGTGACTTCAGGGTGAGGCAGGAGTCCCATCAGGTACACTTGGAAACCACTGTACAAGCAGCAGCTTATCTGCTTGAACCAAGTTTTGTAGAGCCAATGGTTTACCCTGATGCTTGATCTGGTATTCAGATGATCTTAAGAGTAGCATTTTACCGAGTGGAAATGATGCGCTTGTTGAGATGTCTTCCCCTAATTTAACTGAGCTGTAGAAACACTGCCTATCTGTATTATGACACTTATGTCTTAATAGTCCCTTAATTTACCTGTTGTTAAGGATGAATGGTTAAGCTAGTCTCTCTACTGTAGACAGTCTGGTAGCTCAAACATCTGACCCACTGAGTTTTCCTGCCCATACTACAACACCTAAATTTGGAACAGAAGACTACATTGAGCTGCACTCTGTTCTGCCATTTCATTTTGACCTGAAAGCCACAGCTAAGGAGTCTGCAAGCTCCTCTTAGGATGAGGTCTACAGCTCTTTACTGAGAAGCAAGCAGCCTTCTTCACTACCTCCCCACCCCTCAAGAGACAGTATTTCAGGAAGCACAGGTGCAATGTGCCTTCAAGACTGAAAGTTGTTTATAGTCACGATGCCTTCTAGCATCAGACTGTACAGGGCCATCAGCTGCATCAAGCTAGATTTTCTGAGCCAGCAATTTCACCATGGAGGTCCCTTAACAGCCAAGCAACTGCTACAATATCTGCAGCACTAGTTTAAAATATAAAGTACTCATTGCCGCAGAACTAACAAAATAGAAGTAAGACACCAGAATAACCTTAACACTGCTGGCTAGCGTTGTCTTCATTAGCAGTCTTCCAAATGCTTGATAGCGAAGCAGTACTGAAGGCACTGAATGCTTGTCCAGAGTGCAGGTTTAAGTAAAACTCCTTACCACATTCCGGAGGCCACACTGGGGTGCACCTGAGACATCACGCTTTTATACATAGAGCATCAGCAGGCACAGAATCAGACAGCTTCGCCCAATACCATGCTTTTCCATTTTGGCATGCTAAAGTCACATGGAAAAGCTGCAATAATTTGATCACTCAACAGCACCTGACAGTGAGCCAGCCACATGTTTTACACATGGGAAATAAAGGAACTTCAGCTATCAGAACAAGTTGTAATCAGCAAATGATTATGCAGACTCGAAGACAGCCAAGGTCACAGCAGCCTGCTTCAGTCTTTCTAGCCGCCATCAGTACTAGCCAACCAGAACAAGCTCTGCTATCTATCCACCATCAGCAGTTAATGTTCAAACATCAAACAGTACTGCATGAAGTCACTTGTTTTCACATCAAACTATCCTGGACAGTATAGAACCTGAACATGTTTACTAGAAACAGGTCTCAACTACAAGCTCCACAAGAATCTGATCATTAGATACAGCATGAATCAGACATGATCGCTGCACAAAATAACACTGATCCAGGACAATTTCAGACAGTTTTACACCGCTTGCCCTGACAGACTTAGCGTCTTACTTCTAAATCACAGTGGATTTGTTTAACAACTGATGTTCAGTTAACACCAGAACATACTGTAGTGTCACATCCCTATTAGGAAAGCCACATGACACTGCAAATTTTAGTTTATCCTATACTGACATTCTGCCATATTGCCTTAAAAATCCAAGTTACTTCACTAAACAAGCAGTTCAGTAATGTTCATAACCAAGAAACACTTTTGCATCAGCAGTATCTATAACCTGTTGTTCCAGTGACTAAATCCACTAGACACACTTAGGTCCTAGCAAGAGACTAACTTCATGGCTCAGATCTGCTGCTATTAGAACCATCTGACACAGATTCTGCATCAAGGACTAGTCATGTACCAGCAGTGACCTGATAGCTACCAAACCACCATCAATACAGCTTAAGCACTCACTGTGAATTACCAAGCTCATACCTTCCCCTTTAACTTAAAATCCTATAGTACCAGGCTATCAAACCCTCATCTTCTGGAAAACGCTTTGTTTCAGTTCAAACATGCCAAGCACCACTTTGAATTCCTATCAAAATGCTGACTCAAGTTTGCATCCCTCACTGATGTCTCCATGAAGCAAGCTTGCATATCACAAAACTAGCAGCTACAAGGCCATACAACCATGTGCTTTTGCTTCCAAGTTCAATTCTGCAAGAGGAATCCAGTAACTCCTTCCTCAGGAAGGAAGCTCTCAGTATTTAGGACCTTAATCATTGCTATTTTGCAAGAGGCAGTCATCTGCTGACTGTTTTTTCCAACAGGTAACTAGATCTTAGTCTATTCCTCCATCATCTTCATTAGCCAAGAGGCAGGTAGGTCACTAGTCCCAGCATTGGCTCCTACAGCATTGCAGCCATACTCTTCTCAGTAAAGTCCTTACCTGTCAAGTGCAAGTACAATGTTTCCACTCCAAGGTTGCAGTCCACTAATTGCCCTCAGCACAGGACATCTGCATCCTACCTCTGGGTACAAACTGAGAAAGACTAAACACAGCCAGTCAGGCTTTTTTTTTTTTTTGCCAAGATTAAAGCCATAACACAGCTAGAGTGAATTCAGTCAAAGATGCCAACACCATCATGGCTAGACAGCCTCTCCTCAAACACTAGCTTTAATCCACTATTCACTTAAAGCTATTTACACAGTTTAATCAACCACACTAATCAAGTACAGCTTGCACAAGTTTGCTTTGCAGACCCAGCTACCATCTCAGAGGCTACTGTAATATAATGAGACTCCAAGCACACAAACAGCTATACGCAACTCAAGCAACAGCCAATTCAATACCTGAGTGTTTTGATTCTTCAACTGGGAGCCAGATTACGTGGCAGACAGAGACAAGTGTCTGTATGCTCATGCATGCGGAGACACTGGCTAAGTTTTCAGAAGAGAAAAATCAGACTGATGTCTAGTTCTCTTACTCGTAATTACCATAACACTAGCATTTGGAAAAAAAACAGCCAAAGCCTTCCCCATGTTACATCACAAGCAAAACAGCAGGCCTGCACCTACCAGAGAACAGGCAAAGCTCAGTCATTTGCTGCAGAAGGTTTACTCATGCACCAAGACAGACAAGGCATCATGTGATGGTCTTTCTAGCGTAAAACAGCATTTGTGGGTCTCTACATAAGCATTCTTCACTAAGCAGAGCATACCGCAGAATGACCCAGTTTATTCCGCACTGAAGCTCAATGCCTTCAGATGCAGATGGATGGCCACTGGAGAAGAGCTTCCCTCTTACAGTATTTCACACACCTCCCACTTTACAGGGAAGGTCAGCAGCCCAACACCTCCTTTTAATGTCACTGACATCTTTAAAGCTCACTTCACTCCTAAAACGCTTTCATATTTACGTTTCAATCCCATTAAAAACCGGTCTTCCATCATCCGAAGAACGTTTTAAATAGGCAGCTCTGTCCCATTTACAGCGGGAGCAGCGCCCAGCCCCAGGCCGACCCTCCCCGCCGGGAGAGCCCGCACATGCCGACTTCTGTGGCAGTCTGCCCCGGGCCGCACGGCCGGAGCCCCGGGGGGAAGCCAGGCGCGGCGGCAGGCGCAGGAGCCGCCCACAGCACAGGCCGAGGC
>Ga0065711_1008428_pt1 | contig 17781 bp, 11 predicted proteins | sample Hoacrofraction12_FD_59098 | JGI IMG/M metagenome (GOLD analysis project Ga0065711, IMG submission 59098) | Hoatzin crop microbial communities from Cojedes, Venezuela - Epithelial fraction 12 v2 (version 2) | ecosystem: Host-associated > Birds > Digestive system > Esophagus > Crop | place...
CCACTTTTTAAAATTGAGTTTTATAAGAATGGCAGGAAAAATAAGTTTAAAAAAAAAAAAAAAAAGAAAAAAGAAAAGAAATATGTAGAGACTAGAAGCCTTTTTGAATAGCAAACACTGAAAATGTAGCATATAGGTAAGGTAAAAAAAAAGGATACAAGGAACATGTTTGTGCTGTGTCACAAGAGGCTCTACACTGACTCACCAGTCCATCAGTTCTCACCTAATTGCATGACAAGGGCATTACAGTACAAAACCCCAGAAATTCTTTATCCAAATCTAACATCCATTGCAAATTCACAGTGAACTCATTAATAAATTGCTCCTAGGAAAAAAAATAGGGTTTTTAACGTGTCTAATGCAAGACGCATTATAACTTTAGGCTATCTGCTAGTTCATATTTAAAGTATATTCTGCAGGAGGAGGGAGAGAGCTGTTACGCATGAGGACAAAAGTTAAGATCTGCCAACCGTCTTCACTCCAGGCTACAGTTAAGCTGCAGATTCCTCTGCTCCAAGATCCTTCTTGTAATCCACCCAACACTGCAAAGCAGCATGAGGAACATTTTCCTTCTTGGGGATCACGCAGGTTTTTCAAGAACTTTTGACCACCTGTTTATTGAAATACCCCTTAGCAGACCCCAGCAAAACACATGGTTGAAGTCCTGGGCTGTAACTGTAGGTATGCGCACTGACACGAGTAACTTAAATGATTTCTCTATAAAATTAGTTTGGTACACTTACTTGTCAATATACAGAGCAGCAGCGTCAAGATGATCATCAGAATCTAGCGCTCTCTCATCTCAGATTCCTATGAACAACACAGAAAGATAAAGATTGACATGTGGCAAAAGAAATTCAGTGACCTAATGGCCACCCCATTTAAAATTTATAAAGCAGAAACCCCCACAGCACAAAGGAGATTTTGATACGGTAGGCTGCAAGAAAGAGAGGAAGTTTATCACATCGCAAATTTCCAACATACTCATTATGTTGTAACACAAATATTAGGCACAGCTTCACAAGGGCAGAGCCTGATTTAACTTTCCTCTCTTCAGAGTGCTTCTGGAAATATGAAGTCAGCACTAAGGCACAAGTAGGCTCTTCTGGTTATCAAGACAGACACAATTTCAGGCCAGATCTGACAGAAGGTGAAAGATGCTGCTCTGCTGTTTCCCACAGACATGTTCCTTGATTTAAGTCTTGCCAAAACACTGAGCATCCCAGACACGTGCATTTGCTGAACATCACAAATTCGGGCAGCAAGAAGCCTTTCCCCCCGCTCCCCAAGTCCACCTTAGCTGCAGAAATTCAGGTCTGTTGTTTCCGTCCCCCACTGAGAGATTCCCCAATTCAGCAGACGTGTGCTGAGCATCACAGTCCAGCTCTTGGCACAGCCAGGGACAGCCTACAGCTAGCAAACAGATAAGCTCTGAAGTGTGTATGACTAGGTTTAAATTTTATTGCCTTCATCGCTGGGTAGAAGCTCACGCTGAAGAAAGTCTTGCCTATCATGTGTTTCTTTCTTTTACAGGTATAAACAGAAGGGCAAATCCAGAGATTTCCACTGAGAAAGCAAGTCTGACAAACTTTTTCACTTTTTAGTGTACTCTGGTGTACAGTACTCCATCAAAAAACACTCGATTATGCTGCATCTGGTACTTCTAACCACATTAACAGGGCTAAACAGGCACTCTCTATTAGACACAAGAGAAGTGTAAACCAGTCACGCAGTTCCAGAAAAAACACAGAACATGACCACAAGTGAAACTGGAATTACTCAGGGACAATTCTGTGAACACCACTGGCACTGCACCATTTACTCCAATATAAATAAAAACTGAATGCACCTCAAATTCACCCTTCCTTTTTCTGTGCTTTATTAGACCCTTCCTGCTGTGCACATTCAAGTAATAGTTAATGTTAATATGCACATGTATATGCAGACATTTCAATACACTTTCAGTGTATTAAAGCTCATTCTTTATTTTAAATACTTAGACATGTTTTAATAAAAAAAAAAAAAACTACCCAAAAAGTTCTGAGTAGGAAGAAAACACTTACAAATCTGTCTCCAGCATCTGCATAATTCTGCACAACTACCTTACAGCAACAACAACAAAAAAAGCTATTTAAGGACATTTCCTACACTGAACTACTGTATTTTGTACCATGTAGAAGTAAGCTGCATTTGAGATGAAACCTAGTAGGTTCTGCATTTTTAGAACAGGAGATACAAATGTGATCTCTACAACTGTGAACGCCACAGGAAAGGTAGGTAAGGAAGGATCATCAACGGTTTCTCACATGACAAAAAACAGAATCCATAGAAGGAAAGAAGTCAGCCGATTAAAAGCAAAGCAAAATCAACCAACTAACCTAGCAAGTTTCTTAATCTCTGAGAGACGGGACAAACCGCTTCCACTTTCGAAACATCTCTTTCAGACGCTTCAGCCTTTGGTTTCTAAACAGATCCAGAGACAGAGGAGGAAGAATTACCTGGGACTGGAAATATCCATCACAGATGAAACTTCCCAAAATTGCCCTCAAATTGCTGACACATCTGCTCAACACATTCCAAAACCAAGCCTTGTTGGTTTTGGGAAAGATTTATAACTTAGTCAGTTTGGGGTAGATATTGCTAACATTTACTAAAAATATATCCACAGCAATAGCCTGAACCTTCTGCAAATATTTTGGGACTCTGTTGGTAAACAACACAAATAACAAAAGAAACATAAGCACTAAGCATTCAGCTACTAAATACCCCCCACAAATAAAGGCTACAGAAATTCATTACAGGGAATTCTTGCACTTCATGCAGGAGCGAGGAGAATGCCAGCAGTTTGTTCTGTGTGGAGGCCAAATTCTCCTCTTTACAAAAACTACCCAGTGGCATGTCTCCATTTTGGTTTTTGGATGTTAACTTGTTTTTCACAGTACTCTCTAGAGTTAACCCTAAGGGTAAGAAAATAAACGTGAAAAAAAAGTGGTCTGCCAAGAGCTAGGAAAAGCTCTTCAAATGAGAGTATCTGTCTATGGCAAATTCATAGAAAACAAGTTCAATGGTGCCAATACTGGCTTCTTAATGAGGCTGGGTGAGGTCACACAGTGGGGAAAGACACCGCCATTGGAAAACTGAGCAACTGTCCTATCTTCTGTTTCTGAAAAAGGAACCTCTTAACATCCATATGCAGACAAAAATTACTGAGTCCCCCCCCAGATGCTGTTTTTGCCTCTCTCCAAGGATAGCATCAGTAGAGCAGAAGCTCCTCTTCATCTCACAGCCTCCAACGCATTCCTAAATAAACCTCTGTGCCATGACATCCCAAGTTGATCACACATCCCTAGCACTACCTACTGCAACAGGTTTCTCTTCCAGACACTGCTTTCACGTGCCACTGGGCGAGACCCACGCACAGGCTCATCCGTCCCCCAGGTGACATGCCAAGCACGACCGGCAACCGCTGACCTCATGCCTTCACCTCCGTGGGAGGTCTAGCATGGATCTCTCCTATACCTCACCACCCATTTTTCAGGTGTTTCTAGGAACAGAAAACCCTCAGAGATTTCTATTTCTTTAAAAAATTCAGCTGAAGTTGAGCTACAAATTCAAAAGCCACTGGGAAGTAGAAGGAGAGGGATAAGGAGTGGAGAAAAGACTGACAGCACTGTCACATAAGCCGTTTCCCTCATCAAACCAATCTAAAAAACACCAAACTAACTCCAAGCCAAATAAACGGTATGGTTAGTTACCGCCACGTGATTCAGTGCTGTACAGTGCAGACATCTGACATTTTTGCAGCGTGCAATGTAGCAACAGTAACTTGGTTCAGGGAGCAGCATAGCTGCAGCCATGCAGTATTTATAGTTCTCTCTTCAACGCCTTAGCGTTGCTCCTTTCCCCACGGCGAATTAGCCGGGACGCTGCCTCCCAAATATCGTTGCTGCAGCTGCTTCCACTGCTGGAGGAAAGTCTTCGCTGTACCAACGCGCTGCAGAATAAACACTCCCAGAAAGGACACAGGTCAAATCTTCCCCCAGATCTGGCGAGTTTCAAAATCAGAAATGTTCCAATATTTGTACGAATTGTAACGAGTGGAATGAAAATGGTGGAATTTTCGCATTCCTTTTTTTCACAGTAATATGTACATTTAATGAATCTTCTATACAGGAAGATAACATTGTTTGTGGGCATTTCTCTATGCCTAGGTGCATACCTAGCAAAGTAAAAGTTACTAACTAATAAGAGCAAAGCTTGAGTAAATTCAATTACTGAGTAGATAAGGTATATCTATAGGCTCCTCAGCAGACAAACATGCATTTATTCTGCCAGTACTCTGACTCTCACAAACACGAGTCAACGCAAAATCATACAACCATACCGGCAAACTCAAGTGAGTATTCCTGCGTAACTTCTCAACACTATTTCAATGCCAGAGTGGTCTCAGTTGCTGGTTCTGAACTGGCTTCCAGCTGACCAGACAGCTTATCTGCACAGATGTCTGCACAGCCATAGAAAAACATCCATCTCTGTAAATATATGAGGATGGCACAGAAAATGGGTATACCGAAACGCTCGAAAATGAAGCATTTGGGAGCGTGCAACTAAAGGATTAGCATGTTTTAATTAATACACTTTAAAACAACACATTTCATTAATTTATCCCTAACCTTTCTGAACACAGCCCGTACAATCTTTATGCTATCACAGCATCCTAAGTGTTTTCTCTATTTTCATGTACACAAAAATGTCATCAACCTTGAAGACCCTCTGATTTGCCCATAAGCTCACGTTACTAGCAGCTTCTGAAATCAAAGATAATTTATACGTGATGTCTACAGAATGTGAACACCAGAGTATTCACGTGTTCTATAAAACGTGTTCTAGAGTTCACGTGACTATAAAATACTTTACACAACCCAGGTTAGTAAAGAACTGCTAAATCTGTTCAGTTATGCTACAAGAAAGTACTAACTGCTGCGTTAACAGTACACTTACATAATTTATAGAGAGTTTCATGTAATTTATAGAGAGTTAAAGGCACTTTGCACTGTAAGGCTCCAGGCAGTCCATTAGTTTAGCAATACTCAGAGACTCCCAGACGTCTTTAATACTAATAGACCCCAAACATGCTGAATTCTGCACTTTTTTCCCATGTTAAATTGAGAGCTCAAATACTGAGCTAAGTACTAGGACCAAGACTTGCATCTGTCGCTCATTTGCACACAACGGATTCAAATGCTGCTTGAGAGCAACTTAATAAGCAAACCTGATTTGATTCCAGCTCAGCAATGAACAAAGCAATAAGCTGAGAAATGAATTCAGCAAGGGAAGGGCCAGCTGAGATTTTGAGAGACTACTATCATCTAATTCTGCCATTATATAAAGACAGAGCAAACAAAGAAAGTCTGGTCACAAGGTTGACATGTGAACAGAATCAGGAAAACAGTTTGAGGAAGTGGTAAAATAGTTATTTTATTCATCAGGAGAGACCATAGTTGGGCACGTACCTAAAATTCAGAACAGAAGAACTCCACATGGACCTTTTTAGAACTAAATATGAAGTCTACAGCTGCTTGAACGCTTACTGAAATGAATTCACATATTTGTGACTCTCTTGGTTTTTTGCTATGCCTGACTACTCTAATCTTTTTTTCCTCAGCAGTCTAAACATAATGGCTTAACTGTTTGTATATTGTGTGGTAGCAGAGAATGGTCTTAAAAAACGCCAGATGCTTTGCAGCTTCAGATTATTCACTACTTATGGCAGCAAGTTCACGCTAACAGCAAAAAACAAAATTTAATTCCTGTGGAAATACAGACAATATAAACATGTATTGTTAATTTCATATACACTACAGACACAGAGAACCTCCACAGTCTCATATGTTGCCTCTTCAAAGATACTTCACAGACACAGGAAAAAAGCAGCATCAAGAATCTGAGCAACAGAATACGCTAAAATGAGACGAGTTAGCACAAAACCAGGGATCTCCCACGTAAGTGCAAAGCAGACGTACGGAAAAGATCCCTCAGCACCCCTTCCCACCCAGGCACCAAACGGCTTCTCCCAATTCTCTGAGCTTGGACAAGGAGGCAAGACAAGGTGCAAAGTGGTGAGCAGGACATTATCCCACTTGCCCGAGCTGTGCTCAGGGTCACCTCGCTGCCCAGTTCAGCAGATCCAGCTCGTTTCCGTGACAGACTCTGCCTGGACCATACAACAGCAGAGGACTAAACGAGGGCTATTTTCACTTTTCCTAGAGTTTTGTGCAATGTACATGACTCCACCTGGACCTGTGCTACAGCTGACTTGACTTTACCGGCCCTTATTGAACCTGTTTCCAAGCTACTTAGCAAATAAGATAGCTGTTAGACCTCACTTAGTAGTTTTGACCTGCGTGCAAACTGCAGATCTCTTACACCTTGGCCATGCATAATACAGCAGGAATAGCGCACAGGTGAAGTTAACAGCTTACACAACTCCCTTGCTGAAACCCAGTGACACACTTTGTCTCTGCTCCACGGCCACAGCAGCTGAGCACCGCCAGCCAGAAGATTACGACCACTTGCATGTGGAAGCCAAAAGGGGCGTGTGGTGCTACAGCATGAGCATATGAAGCAAAACCTTCTTCTGACAGCAAGAGCCAGGCATCTACATATTTGATGTATGAAGCTTGATCAGCCTGAATAAATGTGGAGTATAGTAACCCATAAGTAAACTCATAAGTAAACGAGTTGATATAAGTATGAATCTATCAGGATCTGAGAAGTTTCAAATGTCACTATCTCAAAGCAAGCTGAATATAACTAGCTGACCCAATTTAGGCAGAATTCAGGTCTTTCATACAAACATTCCCCACCTGAAAGTAGAAAACAAATAGTCAGGGGGTTAAATAGGACAAGCACAGTAACTGGCAAAAATTGTTCCCAAATTCAAAATGCTACTGGGCAGTACTGCTGCCCAAACAGTCTTGCTAAACTTCTAATCCAACGTGTCATTGTGCTGCTTTACACCAGAGATCTCCTAGGCACAGGAGCTACAGTCGGAACCCTCAGGGCCACAGCTCTCCAGATTTCCCTCCTCCTCTCAAAGTGGGACAGCCACAAATTCAGAGCATATCACTCATGGCTGCTGGCTTCTGTAACAGATTACTTGGTGTAGTATAACTTTCATCAAAAAGGTCCCTTTAGGGAAAACACAGAAGAGTCAGGATCAGAAGAGCTTGCAAGACAATTAGATAGCAGCTGTATTCCAAACAGTTTGACTGACAATCACCTGAAGCAGAGGACGGTTTAATTTACATGATGAGGATTCTTGAGACCTCTGAGCATGTCATCAGCTAAGGAGAATTCAAACAGGAAGAGATCACATAAAGCAACTTTTTTACCTGGCACTTCATTAAGGGACAGTCTGTAGACACTAAAACAACTGCAGTACATGCAATACTCTGGCTGAACATTAAAGTCAAGTTCAAGAATAAAATGTACACTGACAACAATCCTTTTCCATCCCCCAGAAATACCTGGATGTCTTCCTAATAGTTTATGTGAAAACTATTCGATGCCTATGTTCAGTATTTCTAAAATCAAACATTTTCACTCCAAAACATAAGCTTATGGAGACTCATATTACTAGGAAAACCACCACGTATAAAGAATAATATAATTCCAAACAACTTAAATTCTGAGTTTATGATAATGAAACATAGACTAGAACCAGATCCTGCATTTTTGTTGCCTGTTCATAGCAGGTTAAAAAAAATGTTCAGTTATGGAAAGAAAAATACCTCCTTCCTATGCTTATCTAAACATAAAATGGCAATATAATTAAAGTAATAAGTATTACTGCAAATTATAAGCAATCAGTGATGAAAGAAAAATGTGTCGTCCTCAGTTCATAGCTCATAATTATTTCATTTGCCGAATACTGCAAAATCCATAACTAATAAATAATAAAAGCCTTTCAAAAAGCCAGAAGGTACTCACCTTGTATGCAATTTTTCATCTAACTCATTAGATCTGTCCAACTTAATGAAGTCAATCCTAAATTTTGCACTGCAAAATTTCTACTCTTTTGTTCCAGGAGAAGGTGGATAACTCTGAAACTTAGATTCACAGAAAGACTTGTACTCTTTTTCTACCTATACCTGTAACTGGATTTTGAGCCTTAACTCAAAGGAAAACCTATCAATTGTATTTACCAAACAAAAGCGGACTGCTTGGTTTTTTAGACTTCAGCAGTTCCAAAGAGTTGTGAATGTTACCAGCTGTTGACCAAAAAGAAACAAATATTTTCAAGAAGTGAATGAAATCCACAGATTACGATTACCTAAAAGGCAGAAACAGCCTTAATCTACTCAAACTAGCAGAGCACTGTATTTGCCATGCCTTCAGCAGTACAGATGGCTCCATTTTTATTTACATGTACCACCTAAACAATCACTGCTGGGTTGTGGAAACACTTGTTACCATTTTGACAACAGGAGAGAAATTATTCCCCCAGTCATAAATTGCAAAGCACTGAGGGCAGCTGCAGCTTCTGTTTCTTTACCATTCTCTTAAAGACATGAATTTCTGTGAAAGACAAGAATTTATTAACTTTCCTGGCTGAGCTCTGCTAAGTGAGGAGAGATGAAAGATGGAGTAATAGAAGGGAGAGAAACCAGAGCTGCGGCTGACCTGTGCAAGAAGAACCAACTTGCTCAGAAGTAAATTATTCAACTGCCAGGTCTTGCCTGCAGCTCCAGCGGTGTGAACTCACAGCTCAATCCATTCCCATTCAGTTCAGTTTATTGGCAACACATTTAGGCTGGTGTAAGAGAAGACAGGATTGCTAGTATTTGGGGGAGGTTGGGCTAAAAATCTGGTTAAGAAAAACAGTTGCCAGTATCAGAAGAAATGAAGTAGCTTATGTCATGCTAACAGTTATTTAAAGGAAACAGAAATGCAAGATGAAATGCAGCAATATATTTTAAATAATTTGATCAACCTGTCATGGAAGATTAGACTGTTCTTACTAAAAATACTATGGCAGCCATGTCAATAATAAAGAAAACATTAGTGCTAATTTAAAATTTTGTTAAGGTTTAGCAAGTAAATCACCATGCATATAACAAGCTACAAAGGTTAAGAGCTGCTGCCACAAGATCTCAAGAAAGTCATCAGGCCTAATTAATCTGATGGTGCACAGCCTCTTCATGGAGAAAATTACAAGCAAAATAAACAAAAAAAAGTGAAAACCACAAACAACTTCAAAATCATGTCTGGTGCTTGTTGAAATACAAGTTGTTCAGCTCATCCCAGCTCACCAGGGACACGTTCTTCTCATTCCATTAACACGGTACAGGGAAAGACGCCCTCTAAACAAGCAGCATCTGAGCCTTTCCTTGCGGCAGATTTCAGGCAGGCTCCTGGAGGGAGTTTGCCTCTCCAAATGCAATCGCTCAATTCAACAGGATCTGGGCGTAGCTTCCTAATCTAACCTTGGATTTATTTGTGCATGCGGTGAGCTGCAAAGAGGACCAGATGAGGAAATAAAAACAAAAGAAAACACAAGCCTCACAACGGGCTACAAGCACAGTTTAAAATGAATGAGACTTAACAGCGTAAGTAGGTACAGCAAGCAGCAAAACATTTCCATGAATCTTTTGAACAGCCTAAACGGGATTATCTCCATATATGTTGGAGAGTATTCAACAAGATTAGACTCATTTGTATCACAACACATGTTTATGTGCTTTAACACAGCAGATATGTAGAGCGGAAGCACATCTTAGGCATCTGTATGACAATACATTGTCTTTTAAATGAATAGTTTAGGATAGGATTCTCTCCTTTCCCTTACGAATACAGATAGCAAACAAACAAGGTTCCACGAAGCTGGAAGCACAACAGAAGGAAGAATACAAAAGCTTTCCACAATTTGCGAATTCCTAAGTCTTTGCACATTTTGGATAGCCACATGCAAGCAACACATTAAGATCACACTCTCAGTTCAAACCAACCAGGTATTAATTTTGAGTCTCATTAACAACCTACCATCCCTAGGGAAGTCACTGTTCCCGGGCAAACACATCTTCTCTGATAAAGGCATGGGAGAAAGGAAAATAAAAGTGACAGATGTACACAAATCTCAGTGGAGATCTCACGTTAGACAAATAAAACCTATGCCAATCAACCAAATTATGCAACATTTATTTACTTCTGCTGAAAATACACTGAAATTTTTATGACAAGAGAATTACAGCAAGAAAATAAACCCCTAAACAGGCAGCTTCTGACATTTTATGTAAAGGACAGTTGACTCCAGCTGTCTCCAGTCGAGCACCCGTGAGACACAGCCGCACCGTGCTGACTCCCCCTCATAAAACACCGCACCTCAGTGAGTGTGCTACCTGTGTTTGGATACCATTATCGATACTAAGACAGGAGCTTTGGACTGGTCTATCGGTGATGCATTGGGTTTACTCTCTGTAGAAAGCCTGCTGCGCCGGCGCAGAGTTCTGGCCGGCAGCTTTGCACCCGTCCATTTCTCCACCGCACAATTGCACCTCCTTCACGTTGACAGCGTGATCCCGATCCCAACAAGTCTTTTATGGCTTTTTCTAGTTACGTGCCTGGACAGACGTGGCTGTGCGTACCATGTACAATGACTTAGCCAATTTATTATCAAAGTATTGAATTTAAGGTCTGCTAACTTGGGTTCTGTGGAGAAGCAAAAAATACTGTCCCTTCTCTGAATCACCACAGAGATCTCTAGCACATTCATGGAACTTCATTTATTAATAAAAACATAGCATCTGAGCCATGGATATAAAATCCTTGCTCATGTAACATATCACAGTAAATGGAGTTACACTAGGCATCAATTTGTTTATTTGTTTGCATTTTCCAGTAAGGATCTACTGCACAGAACGTCAGCTATTATTTCCACACAGGGTATTCCTACTCATAATATGAATGTAATTTAGAGTCTTCAATTTTCACAAACTTGGATCTGTCTAGAATATAGAAAGTGTAAATACAACTAAATAAAGCACATACATTCCTCCCTAACTTTCAAATATGGGTCACGCTGCCTTTTGTCATGTGGTTCCTCTATTGTTCCTTTCTCTGGTTTTAGCTGCCTATATACAGGTTCACTAGTTTTGTCCATGTGACCTACTTTTGTTATCCACAAATTTGTTTGTTTAACCCTATAAATACTGTCAAATAATATAATACTAAGAAAATTTATCCCCCAAAAATAAGGTATTGAAAAAGTCATATAAAGACACTCAGATACTACAGCTCACTAAACCAGCCCTACAGATATGTGGATTGCTATATGAGGAACTGATCTTCCATGCAGAAAAAAAAAATGTTAATATTCCCCAAAGCAGTATATGGCCAAGTAGCCTGTTGAGCGAATTCAAATATTCATATGCACAGGGTAGTTGTAACCTCTGAGTGATCTTTATCGTGAGAAACAGAGTACTTTGATTCAAATGAAAACTCAGACAGAAACAACCCTTCCATTCCTCACCCTGACAATACAAGGTGTATGTCTGTCTATGGGATTAAGCAAAGCTAATGCTGCACCGTGTCACCCTGACCTAAACTACAATTCCAACGTGCCCCAAAGACTTAAAAGAAAGAAAAAAAAGTGTCTGAAACCATGAAGAGCACATTTGTGCATGTGAAATACAAAAATAACCATTTGCTGAGAGAGGTATATGGCTTCCATTAAGCAATTCTTTAATTTCTAGGTGACCAAGTATGCTTCTCAGGCTATGTGGAAGACATAAATAGAAGCAGGGTGCACACAATAGCTATAAAAGCCACTACTGGCAATAATCCACAGAGTATGATCTGATGGGTCTGACCTCCCTGAGCTATCCTGGGGGATTCCCAAGACAGCTCTTCCTCCAAAGAAGAGCCCTGGGCCCTATTTCCTACAGGGAAGGAATCACCAGCTGTCCGCGGAGCTACATCAAATAGCAAAACTTACATTGCTCTCAGTGTGTTTCCAGCTTAACGTTCACCAAGGTCTAGGAGAAATCTGCAGAGAGGAAAGAAGCTAGCAGCAGGGAGCCGCAGAAGAAAGTGATGACTGGGCAAGAAAATGGTAGATCGAATATGAAGTTGATAAACATGAAGTGACATGGGCAAAAACAAGTTCTACACATACAGCAATGAAAATTGAGGTAATTACTGCCATTCAAGGCAGACAGTATTTTGCAAATGTCAGTTTTATGTGCTGCATTCACAACTAGAGCATTAGAAAAGAAATAAAGAACAAAATAAAATACACTAAGTCATGTTACAAATATGTGAAATACAGGTCCCGGCCCTATTCTCTCCCTGTCTTCCTCTGCTTCCTCCCAGTCTTGAAAGGGCTAGGGTGGAACTAGAAAAGATACAGAAAGTTGGCCAAAAAAATAAATATATAAAACAGCTAGCATGCACATCAGAAAAAAAAATCTATTACAACTTTTTAAGCCTGGGGAAGGTTCACCAAGATGTATGTACCATTATGAGTGCCTGGAGAAAGCAAACACAAGTACTTACTACCTCCTCTAATAAAAGGAACAAGAAACAGCAAGTGAATCTCACAAGCTCAAAACACACTGTGAAGCTGAGGCACTCACTGTCACAGGATGCCATCGGTCACCGAAGCCCAGCACATGTTCAAAGCATAACTGAACATACTCCCGAGGAAAAAACGATCAAGGGCTCTGAAGATATCGCATCACTGCCTCAGTGAGATTATGAGTCACAGCTTCAGCTGGCAGAGATCCCACGAGCATTACAGCAAAACCATGGATCTACCCTATCCAATGTTATCTAGTCAAAATCTGTTTCGGTACCATATTAACAAGCCCACCTGCCAAGGTCCAGTTTGGCCATACCTTGCACTGCAAATCATCTTTGTTTCTCTCTATCCACCTCCCACCTCCACTTCGCCTGCCTCAACAGCAGTGTGATGTGAGTGGCTGCTCCAACAAGCCATATCATTATACTTTGTTATTGGTACTGTGAACATTATAATGTTACCAATCACAGACAAACTGTAAGAAATTAATATGGCACTGAAAAGGAGTACAGAGAACATTCTCTGAACATAAATTCTGCAGGACACTTGCATGGAAGTTACAGGTATGGAAATTATAACTACTTGATTATTAGAAGGAAACAGAAAAGTGAATAAATGGTATTGAGGGGAAAAAAAGTAAGGACTATGTTTACAGCAGTATTTTTCAGATAAATCTTCAGAGGACAAATCATATGAGTATCTTGCATGCTTCATTAGTACCAGTAAATGCAAGCACAATAGTAAGCAACCTGAATTAAGTATCATCACTAAGTGCTAACAGAATCAGTTGTTAATGACCTATTAGCATCATAATTAGAAAATTGGATATTTATGCTCATTATCTGTCATTCCATTTGAAAACAATATTTTGAATAGCATAAAACACAACATTATCAGTAAAAGTCCCACCTGAAATGTAATGTTTTCAATTAAGCGGTTACTCAGTTTCCCCATGATGCAGTAAGGTTTCTGAAAATCCAGTATCCATCAAGACATCGTTTTATAGAAACAGAAGGGAAAAAGCAATCAGATTCTCTTCTCCACAGATAAAGCGCAATTCCTAAGTGCATTCCAACAATCGGCATGCTGGCAATGCTTTCTTGGCAGCACTGACCAGATTTCCTTACCACACCGAGCAGAGAGCTGCAAGGCTGAGGTCGATGCAGTTCAACAGCATTCAGATACAGCAGTCGGGGTTTAACCTGGTCCTAGTCAGACAGCATTAGCGGAAATCTTTTTGTATCGTTCCAAAAAGACTCTTACCCTTATTAGAAGCTTCATCTTAGTAGTCACATGCTACAAAGCCCATACAGTACAATATTGACTGTGCAAAAACTTACTTTATCTGTTATAAACCAATCTACCAATTTCAGTTAGAACTTTCAAATTTTAGCTCTCATGTTGCAGAACTCAATGAACAACAGTTCCATGTACACTTCATTCACCACCTCCATGCTTTTGAAAACCTCAGTTCTCTCTCACTCGGCCTTCTGCTCTCAAAACTGAAGTCACAGCTTCTTTATTCTCCCCTTGTTTCTCATCCAACTCCACTACATCCTTCATGAGATGCAGAGACATACAGTATTAAAGAATAACGTCACACTGTTTACACAGCAGAAAAATGATGCCCTCTGTCCTTTTCGCAGGACCTTCTTGTTCATGCCTAACACAACATAGATCTCTGAAAATTAAAAACAGTGTTCGTTACAATTAGAACTTGTGTATCATAATACAGCAGGTATCGGCGTGCAGTCCAGCTCACCATGGCACAGCTGACACACAGACATCTGAGACCCTGAGAAAACAAATCACGTACTGACTTCAGTTCACTGAGTAACTGTTCTGCACGCAGGCTACATGATTGAGCTTTAAATAAACCCCCTGAAACACAAACCCTCAGCAGCCAGAATGGGACATATTGCAGTATCTTTGTCCTACTCAAAGTCTTCCTCTAAGCATCAGATACTCATCCAACATAGACTTTAAAAAAAAAATTTACTCATTGACTGCAGTATACAAACTGCTTTAAACAATGTTATCGACATCCTGTGATGCCTTTTGCTGTCGAAGTACCACACAGTTGCATGTGAATGATGTAATTTGATTTAATTCTCTCAAACCTCAAGTATATTGTTTTCCTTGTCATCTCAAACCTATATAACCTAATATCCTTTACCAAGAGGTCTCTATTACAACACTCATTACCTCTGTTCAACACTAAAATAAAGGATACAGTTGTAACATACATGAATTATTGCTTATTAAAAGACAGCCAGCGTTTGTGACAATGCTTATAAACAGGTCTAACGCAAGGGTCCCACAGCTACACACTACCCTTTTCTCCTTGCATGGCTTAAGTCAGAATAAGCCCAGAAAGTTCAAAGGATGATAATGTTTGACCTCAGCTTCATCGGCCTTTGGCTCCTCTAGCTCTCAGACTGTTCTGCAAGGAGACCAGTCCTCCTACTTCCACCCACACCCAGCCCCAAGCAAGAACTGCACTGTCTTTCCAATACTTGCTTGGCCTGACAGTTTTTACAGCCTTTGCTTTTAATTGCCTGTTAAAACTCTGTTCAGAAAGAGAGAAAAACCAAACAGTTTGATAGGTACCGCTTCCCTTATGGCATGGCCACCAATGACATTTACAACAGCAATCACCACAGCAACTCTGGAATGCAACCCAGTAAATAAGAAATAAAATAAAGAGGGGTTGAAGGTTTTATTCCTGGCAAGGGATAAAGTGGATGTGAATGCTCCAAGTAAGACAAATTAAAATCTAACTTTCATATTTCTTTTGCCATAACAAAAACTTGTAAAATCCTATGGAACCACCGTAGTTCTGTTTGCAGCTTCTTTTCTGGAGTACACCAGGAGAACTAAAATAACACTTCCTTTGCTAGAACTGAAAATCAGCAGAAGGTCTTCTTCTGCATGCTTCTCTGATCTTGAATTTAAATGTACTACACAACAATGTTGTACCTTACTAATGCCTGATTTGGGGATCTTTGTTTTTACTGTGGCTTGAGATGCAATAGTTACAGGAAAAAAAAAAAGATTCCCAATGCACGTAACTGTCAACTGCTCACGCACAATTTTATTTTCACTGGGTTTGAAACACATTTCTTTTCAACCTTTCCAAGAATGTTCTTAGGCCTCCACACTCTCTTCTCTTTACGGAAACCTAAGCATCCTACAAAGGACGGACCACCTTAACAAGACTGTCTATGAGACCTCACTGAGCAGTCCTCGGAGCAACACATTCCACCATGACCTAAGAAATCACGATGACCTTTGCAATGGAAGAGAACTACGTGAAAAGGTAATTTCAAGCATTCCAGTGAGTTCTATACATTTCCAGAAGTGACAATACCAACAATCTCTCTAGCTACCTCTGAGCAGCTCCAGCCAAGGATCGCAGCCATCCTGTTGGCATTCATCGGACTAAACAGCTGACTGGTGCACCTAGAATATTTCCTAATTTGTTCAGTGAATCTTCTGAAAGCATTACAATTCAGTGAGGCTGATGGGAATTTGCCACACACTGTCCCTTTTAAGAAAGCCTGAATTTAAGGTGTGTCCTCATTATCAGCCTGTCCATTAATTAAATGATCCATATCCAAAAAATAGGGCAGGGATTTACATTCCTGCCTTGTTCCAGACCACCAATTCTCCCTGGTTTTGTAGCCAGTCTGTACTAGGTATACCCTGACTCCGGAAAGGATGCCAGGGCTACACATTCATTTAGCAAAATGCTATACATTAACGAACAAGTAATTTTGGTCATCCTCACACACAGGTGAATTAATGAAGAAATCTTAGAAAAACAATTAACTGATAATCATCAGTAGAAAAAAAACTAGTGTGCAACATTCAGTGAATAAATTTATTCAGGAAAAATAAACTCAGTTACACTTTCTCAGCTTCATAAACTATTTTCCAGCAAGCTTTTAGCTGACCACTTCAGGCATACTGAATACCAGGCAAATCAGGGCCAAACGGACATCAAAAAGGTGTTCAGCGCACTCTCTGCTCCTAAGCAAGGTAAAATTGACCTAGGGATATGCCAGCAGATATCTCTTACTTGTTCTTACAAGTGTTCAGTGACTGAGACTTGACAAGCTCCCTAAGGAGTCCGAAAAAAAAATACGCATTAACCAAATAACGGTACAGTACGAAGCATGGCATCCACTCTACCAGCCTCTCCGACTTTCACATGGCAGAAATACCAAGTATACAAGATAGCCACGAAGCAGAAATGTACAATATTTTTTTTTCCTGTAGATGCTTCCAGCCAATATTGATGGTTACCTAATAAACTTACTTTAATGGTTACATGACTGTTTTTCTAAATCCATGACAGTATTCAAGTGTTTCACAACAATTTATTAACTCATTTTGAAAGAACATTAGCATGGTTTGAACTGACAAAATTATGTCCATATTTATTACAGCAGGATTGTATATATTGATTACTTTCTCCAGCTCTAGTGCTGGGGGTTTTTTTTGCATTCCATTTTTACATTACATTTAAGCCAGACAGCTTTCAAGGCAAAACCAATGCTCCCTACAGTACCTAGCAGGACGCAATGCCACCTGTTTAACACCTCTAAGTGCTACTGGAGCAGAAACATCTTTGCATATATTTGCAACTATCGATGCAATATTTGCATACAGTTTGTGAGAAACTGATAAAATGAATCTGTGGGAGAAACATGGGGACTGAGCACATGGAAATGTAAGATGTTTAGGAAATCAGGAACTTGCGCATCAGCCAGAAGCGCCCAAGGGGACCCAAGCTCTCCCGCTGACGCGATTCCGCCAACTCAGTGGAAAGCGAGTCTAAAGCAGGAATTAAATTCATTTTGTTCATTTTCAATATTGAGCTTTATTTTCTTGTTGTTTTGCATCTGTCAATCTGATCCTACAATTGCAGAATTTCTTTATTACTCAGTGAAAGATGTAATATTTACATGGAAATCTTAAGTCCTTATCTCTTAACCAACTGGCATATAAATCAATGTCTAGAAAACAGGTAATCTTGTTCACTCTTCTGGTCACCAGTTGAATAGATGCCTTTCAGAGATGACATATTTAAAAGTTTGTATAAGTGATGCTTCTCAATCTACAAACTTTCCAAATTAGATTACAACAGAATGAACTATTTACAAAAAAAAAAAAAAAAAAAAAAAAAAAAAAAAAAA
>Ga0065711_1039502_pt1 | contig 17781 bp, 13 predicted proteins | sample Hoacrofraction12_FD_59098 | JGI IMG/M metagenome (GOLD analysis project Ga0065711, IMG submission 59098) | Hoatzin crop microbial communities from Cojedes, Venezuela - Epithelial fraction 12 v2 (version 2) | ecosystem: Host-associated > Birds > Digestive system > Esophagus > Crop | place...
AGAGCTCCATCCAACCTGGCCTTGAACACTGCCAGGGAGGGGGCAGCCACAGCTTCTCAGGGCAACCTGTCCCAGCGGCTCACCACCCTCATAGTAAAGAATTTCTTTCTTATATCTAACCTAAGTCTACCCTCTTTCATTTTAAAGCTGTTCGCCCTTGTCCTATCACAACATGCCCTTGTAAAAAGTCCCTCTCTAGCTTTCCTGTAGGTTCCCCTTCAGGTACTGGAAGGCTGCTATAAGGTGTCCCTGGAGCCTTCTCTTCTCCAGGCTGAACAGCCCGAACTCCCTCAGCCTGTCCTTGTCAGAGAGGTGCTCCAGCCCTTGGATCATTTTGGTGGCGCTCCTCTGGACCCGCTCCAACAGGTCCACGTCTTTCCTGTGCTGGGGGCTCCAGAGCTGGATACAGTACTCCAGGTGGGGTCTCAGGAGAGAGGAGTAAAGGGGCAGAATCACCTCCCTCAACCTGCTGGCCACGCTTGTCTTGATGCAGCCCAGGATACGGTTGGCTTTCTGGGCTGCAAGCTCATATTGCCGGCTCATGTTGAGCTTCTTGTCCGCCAGTACCCCCAAGTCCTTCTCCTCAGGACTGCTCTCAAGCCACTCTCCGCCCAGTCTGTACTTGTGTTTGGGATTGTCCTGACCCACGTGCAGTACCTTGCACTTGGCCTTGTTGAACTTCATGCGGTTCATGCAGGCCCAACTCTCCAGCCTGTCAAGGTCCCTCTGAATGGCATCCCTTCCCTCCAGCATGTCAATCACACCACACAGCTTGGTGTCATCGGCATACTTGCTTGGTTTATTTTCTTCTCTTCTCTCTTCTTCCACTTGTTCTTCACTTATTTTTTATATTATTATTATTAATAGTTGATATTGTTGTTATTGATATCTTGACCCCTAAGTTTTCTTGCTTTTGTTTTCCTTCCCTCTTCCCCCACTAGGGCTATGGGGGGGAAATGTGCAAGTAGCTGTGTGGTGTTTAGCTGCCCACTGGGGTTAACCTACAACATATATACATACATAAATCTACAAATTCTTCATTAAGGTTCAGCATATTTTCTAACAGAGTCCTGGGTAATAGCAGATATCCTCAGAATTCAGTTTCATACTACTTTCTGCAAAACCCTCTGAAAAGGTATTCAGCATCCCAAAAGACTGAAGGTCAATATTTCCAAAGAAATATTTTTAAGCCTGTGCAGTAGATTAGTGAAATAATGATCCATGTTAAAAAATGCCTTTTCCTCTACTTCCTCCAGAAAAAATTTGGCATTGACACAAAAGAAGAGGTCAGTAACTGGGGGATAGTAACAGTGGTGTGGAGTAAGGTGAAGAGGATATGTTTCAAGCACGTTTCTTTGCAAAGAACAAACCTTTTAATCATCCTCTAAATGCCCTTTGTGATGTCTTTCCTGTGCTGCAGTACAGAAGCATTTGAAATGGAACAGCCCTCATGATTTCAAGCTCTTTACAAATGCATGTACCCAAAATTATTTTAACCTGATCAGACATTTCAGTCCAATATTTGGAGGGGAAGGCAAAGAACAGAGAAGAGAAGTGACTTAGGTTATAGGAGTAAGTGACTAATAGAGCTGGGATAGAAGTTCAATTAGCCTTGTGACATATTGTCCATTCAAATGCCATGAACTACTAAAGACTTTCCCTTTCTTTAACTTCCAGAGCACATTTTCACTGACATTCAGCATCCCAAAAGACTGAAGGTCAAGTAACCTCTTCAGGTCAGGAAGCGGGGTATGAAATACAGACAGCATTATGTTTTTGTCAGGAATCTCAAACACATATTCCGGCGGCTTAGGCTTTGGGGTTTTTTTAATTACTATTGCATATCTCTGTCACTTCAGAAATCTTTGAAAGAAAGCAAGTAAAGTAATATTTTCCTCATCATTATTTTATAAGGTTGCTTTACATGAAGGGTTATTTATCCTGTTGAATAAAACAGTAAAGAAAAGCAGGATTTAAATCATTTTTAAAATAGTTTTAAGTGTACTAATGGTTGTTATATAAAAAGTTTGCAGTTAAGGATTCTGTAAAGAGAATGTTTAAGAAAAAACTGCTGTTAGCAACATAAACTATGTAGTTTATTCATTGCCCCTCTAAAGCAAAAAGGTGCCAGATTGCTGCTGGAAACAGTGATGACTTGTTTGGAAAACTAAAAATACTTCTCTTTGGAAAGATTCTAGTCTTTGTAAATATATGGAGTGACAAAAGAATATAAAAAGTTTGCAGTGCATCAACAAAAAGAATTTAGGAACATTGAATTAAAGCTCAGGCTTCTCTTAGTCTTGAGCTCCATATTTGGCAGACCATTTTTCGTCTCAGAAAAATGTGTAGTGACAGGGAAGGAAAGTCACATGTGGAGAAAATGCCAAAAACTTTGCAGCCAAAATACTTTCTCTGTTGTCTTCTAATTTGACTTCTGTTTAGAAATGCTTCATGGGGCAGAAACAGAAAAATGGAATTTAAGCAACTGAACAGAAAAAATACTGGGCAATCAGAGCAGACATGTAGTGAAGGTATACATCACGCTTAACTGATTCTGAATAAAACATCTATAAAAATACACCTGTTTATTTACAGATAATTTACAACAAAAGGAATAAAAACATGTAAAAAATTTCCAGAGTTTGATTGACAAGTTAAGTTTTGGCACAAAACAACCTGTATGTTTAAAACAAGCTTACAAATTGAACGATAGGGCCTTCAAGGGTTGTTCTGCAATACTGTGTTTAAAGGAGTATGTCAGCCAAAGACTTATACACATGCAGATTTGAAATAAAAAGAATTGATTGTAAGGGACTTAATTGCCCTTGATCTTCACACTTGTTTCCTGTTGATGTCCTTGAAAACTGCACAAGTGTATCAAGACATCCATAGACTCTACTTAGCTGACCAGCAAAGTTCTCCATACATAGTGGATTTGAGTTTAACTTGGTTATGCTGTAGGATAAGTTTTGCACATTTTCCAGAACTTATGTAGCAAGTTTCAAAGTAATGTTTTGTAATTTTAAATAATATATGAGTTTGAAAGTGGGAAAAGTGTTCATTTCCAGTCCTGTAAGTGTGTTTCTTTCTGATAACTGAGAAGACTGAAATATCACTAAATGCTGCCAGTGCAAAATGGTATACCTCCATGCACAGTCTTTGACAGAAAGAACAAGCTTTTTTTTATTTGCACTGATAAATTTGTAATGGCAGGTATGTGTTCTGAATTTAATATTTGTCCCCTAGTTCTTATGCAGGAAGGTTTACATTACTGAACTCTAGGCAGCTGAAGCAATACTTATACTGATAATATATATCCCTTCACATAGGGCAGCAGGATTCTGTGGATCATTTCTGAACAGCAATGGGGCAGAATAAGAAAAAAAAAAGGCATAAACCAATGCTTGAATAAGGAGTTTGTCAACCTCTGGCTATTTTAAACTTTGGGCTTTTCTCATAGGAATGATTTGAGCTGTCTTGGGCAGTTCTTATGCTCACATTGATGAGAAAAGGCTCAGTTACATGGAAGATACAGCCAAAAAGAATGAAGAGATGATCAGATAAATGCCCAGGTACCAGTCTTCTAGCAGCAGAAGTGCAAGAAGCAGAAGGACCAAAGACAGTTATGTCTGAGGAGGGAGAGAAGTGAAGCCTTTCCCTTCAGAGGGTAAAACACTGCAACTCAGAAGAGTGGGAAGAAAAACAATTAAAGGATGCTGGTACACCTGAGGGACTAACACTGCTGCAGGACGTCTCTTAGATTACCTGCTATGACATACATTGACATAAGCAGTGAGAGAAGGAGCATTGTTGTGCATGAGCCATGCTGTCCCAAAGTTCACCATGCCCTTGAGGTCCAGCTGCATGGGTCTCCTTTACACCATTCATAAAATTCACAAGTTCTGGAAATAAATTAGTAAAGGGTCCAAAGTTTTTTCTATCCTACTTCTGTATGTGAATCTTCTTCAGAAAAGAGACCATAGTAAAATATTTATACGTGTGTAAAGAAACCTAAATTGGGATGTAGACAGCCAGTGCCAGGCTGAAGAGCAGAGCTAATGAAAATGAGGAGACATTTTGTTCTTGTTTTTATTTCATATCTGCAGTAAATTGGTCATCTTCCAAGCCCAGCCCCAAGGAGTCAAGCCGCATTTGTAAGTACTGTGAAACCAGAAAACATCAGAACTTTACTGAATCATAGAATCATAGGTTGGAAAAGACCTCTAAGATCATCAAGCACAACCATCAGTCCAACACCACTATGCCTACTAAACAGTATCCCGAAGAGCCACATATACACATTTTTTGAACACCTCCAGGGATGGTGATTCCACCACTTCCCTGAGCAGAATTGTTCCAATGCCTGACCACTCTTTCAGTAAAGAAATTTTTCCTAATATCTAATCTAAACAACCCCTGATGCAACTTGAGGCCATTGGCTCTCATCCTATCACTAGTTACCTGGGAGAAGAGACCAACACCTGCCTCACTACAACCTCCTGTCAGGTAGTTGTAGAGAGCAAAAAGGTCTGCCCTCAGCCTCCTCTTCTCCACACTAAACAGCCTTAGTTCCCTCAGCCACTTCTTGTAATATTTGTTCTCTGGACCCCTCACCAGCCTCGTTGCTCTTCTCTGGACACGCTTCAGCACCTCAAAGTCCTGCTTGTAGTGACGGGCCCAAAACTGAACACAGTATTTGAGGTGCAGCCTCACCAGTTGAGTACAGGGGCACGATCCCCTCCCTGCTCCTGCTGGCCACACTACTCCTGACACAAGCCAGGATGCCGTTGGCCTTCTTGGCCACCTGGGCACACTGCTGGCTCATGTTCAGTTGGCTGTCGACCAACACCCCAAGGTCCTTTTCCACCACTTTCCAGCCACTCCTGCACAAGCATGTAGCATTGAAAGGGGTTGTTGTGACCCAAGTGCGGACCCCTCACACAGTTGGCATCGACCCAGTCTATCCAGATCACTCTGCAGATCAACACTCCCGCCCAACGCGGTGTCATCTGCAAACTTACTGAGGGAGCACTCAATCCCTTCATCCAGATCATTGATAAAGGTATCAAACCAGACCAGACCCAATACTGAGCCCTAGGGAACACCACTTGTGACCAGCCACCAACTGGATTTAGCTCCATTCACCACCACTCTCTGCACTCGGCCATTCAGCCAGTTCTTTATCCAGCTAAGAGCGCACCCATCCAAACCATGGGCAGCTAGGTTCTCCAGGAGGATACTGTGGGGAACAGTGTCAAAGGCCTTACTAAAGTTCAGATAGATGACGTCCACAGCCTTTCCCTCGTCCACTAGGTGGGTCATCTAGTCATAGAAGGTTGTGCTTCACATGCCCGGTGAGCACATGCAGGATGAATCCCTCCATAATCTTCTCCGACACCGAGGTCAGGCTGACAGGCCTGTAGTTCCCCAGATCCTCCTTCTGGCCTTTCCTGTAGATGGGTGTTACATTGGCGATCTCCAGTCATCTGGGACCTCCCCCATTAGCCAGGACTGATGATAGATGATGGAGAGTGGCTTAGCCAGCTCCTCTGCCACTTCCTTTAGCACTCTTGGGTGGATCCCATCTGGCCCTGTAGACTTGTAAGTGTCCAGGTGGCGTAGCAGGTCGTTAACTGCTTTCTCTTGGGTTATGGGAGATTTATTCTGCTCTGTGTGCCTGTCTTCCAGCACTGGGGGCTGAGTACCCTGGGAATAACCAGTCTCACTATTAAAGACTGAGGCAAAGAAGGCATTACGTACCTCAGCCTTTTCCTCATTCTTGGGTAAAGAATCCTGCAAGTGATGCATGATATCCTAATCTATCTATCTGGTGTACAACAACACAGCAAGAGTCATTCAAATCCATTTGCATGAGTGAGATTCATCAGAAGGAGAGATTCCTTGTTTTCACTGCATAAAGCTCACTGGAGAGGGTCACAACCCTGCCTCCCCCACCCACTCCATTCTACTAGCAGCATAAGAAAAGGTGATAAAGTCATATATTAAATGCCTACAGTTAATTCAAATACAGTAGACATCTAGTAGGGTATGTCTGAAGCAGGAAAAATATCCCAAAGGATACTATTCCCCTCCATTCTTGTCCAGAATTTAAATCATTTGTTCAGAGAATGAGATTATCCATTACTTTTGTCTTTTTCTCATCTTTTCATCACAGAAGATCTTTTCAGACAAGAGAGATTGTATGGGTCATTCCTCCACAGGCCACCTTCCTTTATTAATCCTTGAATTAATATCAGGCCATACAGCTAGCAGACAGTTGATTACTAGTCAGACTTTGGTGCATTTCCACAATTTCCTATAGCATTTTTTTGTGAACAGTTATGTCTTCTGTAGTGTTACTGCCGTTACCTTTTGATCATAGCCAATGGCTTTCCTTGGCTTCGTATACCACTTCCTTTCAGCTTTTTCATTTAAAATCACCTCACTTACTATCCAAAGTCTTTCAAATTGCTGTCATGTCAAATGCCTCAGCTGTTTCTCTCATTTAAAGTAACTGCTTCCAGCCCATAGCATAATTCTGTCTGCTAGTGCACAAATTTCATATGTTTGCACTTTGAGAAATAAGGTTTTTATCAGTTTATAATTTCATCAGTTCCTGTGAAGCACTTCTCCTTTTATTCTCTTCTCGAAGAAAACCTCAGCAGTGGTCAAGTTTCCTCTATGCACGTAGGAGACTTACACATTCTTTGACTTCATAGATGTCACATTTCACTTGCCCTTCCTATTACTTCTTTTCAATGTCGCAGCCACTTCATCTTCTTGGCATTTATTATGAGTCAAAGTTGACCAAACCAATCTTCCAAGGTTAATTATTAATTTGATTCATCAATAATTCAAACTTTTTTTTCAGCTGTGTGATGTCATCTGTGTTAGTTAAGAACCTTAACTTTAGATCATCTCAAGTCATGCCCTCTACCTCATTTATCATTCTTACTGTCTAGTTTAGGAATATGATGAAAAGCTATAGTGATTCTATGCTTCCTTATATTATGCCAAGCTTTGACTTATTTAATTTTTCATTAATTTTTTTGCAACACTGCAGGAGTCTTCAAACACAGTCTTCATAAGTGCAATTATCTTATCTGAATGCCATGTGATTTTACAGATTTTCACAATGCTTCCAACCAAGCTGAAGCAAAAGTCAATAAAAATGATAAATTTCATTACTGGTCGCCTCACTTTCTTCATCAGTCAGCAGAGCATGCATACCCAGTTAGCGCAGCTTCAGTCTGGTTTGAAGCTGCCCTAAATGTCATCCCCTTTTATTCTTTAAAATGACTTTTATCTGCAAATTATTACTCTCACTGTGATTTTCCTGATTTGTATTTCCGTAAAATCTTTTTACCAACTTAGTTCAACTATTAATTTTAGTCAGTTCTTTCACACTTTTCCCCCCATACATACTTCCATCAAAACTGACTGCAGAGTCAAAATGCTCCCAGAATTTTCTTTAACGTCAAATTTTTCTTTAGCCACTGTATTTCCTCTCAGTTTAACCATTTTGTACAGTCTTTCTATTTTTATATTCCTGATCTCTAAGTTGTTGAGTGTTTTCTTTCCAAAACTTTTACCAGTTCCATTTTAGAAATGTCTTCGTGCCTTACAATGAAGCCTTTATACTTTCAGCTTTCCCCAGAACTCAGATTCCTTTTTGTGTCTTAATCTTTGTAAAGTTTATCCAACTACTTCTGTGTTTACATCTTCCAATAGTTTTCTCTCCTGCATTTAGTTTTGCTTCCCTGAATATTTCCTGTCCAGTCTGTAATGAGATTTCTTCATCAACATGAGTTAATGGACTGAAAAACTTCCTAAATGTCACCTTGAATGCCTTCCTCATAGAACTTTCATCAAAATCAAATTTGGCTTCAACTACAATGTTTTTTGGAATCTCAGAGTTTGGTGGGGGTTTTTTTAATCCCATTTCCCTCTGGCCTTTCATGAACACCGGCATTTTCTACTCTCCTGTTTTTAACAGCCAATGCATTTACTAGTAATAAAGTGTTCTCTCTTCCTTTTAGTCTGGGTAAGTGGTGAATTCCATAAAACCTCCAGACATCTTTACGAGAAATCCATCTGCAGCCTGTAATCAAACTGCATCTCAAGGCAAATCTGAATTTTGCCTTGGTCAAGATGAGAAAAAAGAAATGACTGAGGGGATGTAGTAATGTTACCTGGATTTTTAAAGTGGTTTTACTATTTTTGTCCAGTAGTTGAATAACTACATCTTTTCCAAAAAATAATGGTCACTTTTGAGATTTATCAACTGCCTTTGCTGACATATCTTCTCTTCTTCTGTTAAAATAAGGTCCTAACAACCCACAATGGACCATTGAAAGAATAATGAGTTACCAATTTGTAAGAATTCCTTTTGTAATATGATGATTTCATCATTGAAATAATTATGTTTTTAAAATTATTAGCCCTCACAGTCTCTATTTAAAAGTAAACTGTGTCTATTATTCTTGAATTTCTGATCAGTTTTGTTTCATATAATGGGTGGGTTGTTATCAGATGTTTGACAGAATACAATGCAAATTAAGTTTTTTGGTCTATGGAAATATCTATTAACCATACACAGTTCCTAACTTCAAAATGCATGCTTGAAAATTACAGTTGATTAGACTCTTTGTTGCGAACTGCAGAACAAAAGCTTAAAATCCTGCTTTGCTTTTCATTTATTATATCAAACAATGATTCAATTCCATCATTGTGTAGCATAAAAGGTGTGTTCATGTTTGAAGAACGCAGTGTCCATAAGGTTTAATCTGCAGTCTTATGTTCAGAGAGCTTTGTAAATCGATTCTTCACTAGATGCTGTAACTTTTGTAGATTGAAGATAAATTGCTGTATTCCAAGAGAATACAACACAAAGAAAACCATCAGCCCTGACAATTCATAAACAAAGTAAAGAACATTATTCACTCTTTGTTCTTGTAAAATAGTACCCAGGTTTCAAACACTGAAAAGGATGCTCACATAAATCATTGCAATTATTCAGTCAAAATGAGTTTGTTTATGAACAAATGTTCCAGAAGAAAGAAGTAAAAAGAGGCAGAATAAACCTTAACTGCAATCCCAACAGCTATGTTAAAGCTATAACTTTGTTTTCAGCCTTTTTACTTTTATTATCTCAATCTTGCCGACCTGTTTCTTCACTGTCTGAAGCACACTGAATGCTTACAGGTCAGAGGTTCCCAGCGTCTGTGCACTATGGTGACAGCCTCAGGGGATTTTCAACCAGTAGGAGTTTTCACAAATTTTTCATGAAATCCTCCAGGTTTCCGAAGATTAGAAGGGTTTGGGCTTGCTTTGGGGGGGTTGTTTCACTATATGCATTTGTCTTCAGCCTTTCTGAATTTGTGATTCCCTGCATCACTTGGCTGCCTAGTAGCAGATATTAAAATATATTTTACTTTTCTTTCTGCGACATTAAAAATGCATTGCAATGAATAATATCGTAGGGCTGTGTATAAAACTAAAGCTTCTGTGTCCCTTTTAAATGTTTGTTCTTTAGCAGATATTCTCTGAGGGAAATTTATTGAAAGGATGAACAGTAATTTAATTTTTTATCATAAGCATTAGTGGGAAATAAAGGACAAAAGTACTTTACAGGGCTGAATAAACAGAAAAGATATTTATCGTGGGAAAATAGTGCATCCAGGCTGAGTCTCTGGCAGTGCACAATCTTTTTCTCTTCAAAGAGAGGCAATAAGGAGATTAATATTCAGGGTCTAGAAACATTTCCTATTTTTGTCGTAAGCAGCAAATACTAAAGTAACTTGCCATGAAAGCGTGCTTAAAAAATTTTATGGTAGATAGATGAAAGGTTTTGTGAGAAAAGAGTTTACTGAGAAATCATTTCTAAACTCTGAAAAGAAATTCAGTAACTACTGTTTTTCCACTAGAACATTCAGGAGGAAGGTTACAAGTAATAACAGGTCAAATTATCAGTTTTTTTGATGATTTCATGTTCTGCAATTCTGAAGACCTGCACTTTATAGAGCACATCCTATGAAAACTGTTCCAGGATTTTGCCAGATGTTCACATATTTGAAATATCATGCTGCATCAATGCAATTTCATGAGGAAAAATTAAGTGCTGCTGTAAGCAGAAGTAATTATTGAAGTTAATGGAAGTTCAGCCATTTATAGAACTCTTCAGTTTAGGGAACATTAGTGATATTCTTACTCTCTCATGCACAACTTCCTTTCATATCAGTATAAGTACTTAACAAGGAATGGGTCTTTGTACACTGCCAAACAGCAGAAAAGAGATAACAGCAGTAATGTTCTTCCCCCTTCCAGGAAGAAACTGTCAGTCAATATAGTGGAAGTCTAAAAGATATAGCATCAGACTGACTCAGTATTTCATTTTCTTTTCAGATGTCTCATAAATTGTCACCCTTTATAAAAGTCAACAGACAGGTTGGTTGCAGTAGGTCAAATGGATTTATTTAAGCACATATTGCCACTCCATTTCTGCATCACAAGTGCTATCCCTGTTTGTATTTTTCACACAAAAGGTGGATAAGTTTTTCTTCAGGAAGATTTTGGACCAAGCCCAAACACTCTTTGATATTTTGCTGAGCTACGCAGAATTAAGCAAGAATATCCACAAATATATTGTAGAACTGTGAATTGTGAATAAAATATTGGAGTTTCTGGAGTACCTGTTGAAAAAACCCCACCTGTAACAGTGAATCACTCATGATTGTCTTGTATTGTATCAGTTTTTCCCAGTTCTAATAGCTACGCATCTCTTCTTCTCTCTTTCTCTCACATAACACACAGAGACATAAAAGAGAGAAGAATAATTTTCCTGTTACAAATTGTAATAATTCTTAAGCCTGACACCTTACCCCAAAAACATGACTACTCTCTAGCAATTTGCCGAAACTCGATGATGTTAAGATAAATTAATGTCTTGCACATACTATCCTGAGAAGGGGACTGAGTCCCAGAAGAGATCCTTCATGTAGAGAGGCCTTGACGTGAGAATACTAGCTATGAGCAAGAGCATCCCATATGATCATATTTTCAACATATGTGAACTGCTTTCAATATCCAGGTTAATTTGTTTTGAAAGTGCTATTTCCAAGCTGAATGCACTTCTGCAAAGTGTTACTATTTTTATTTCTGTCCTTGGTCTTATTCTAAGTACTATTAACTTATTGTTTGGGGAGCAATGGTGTAATTAAAATTGTATAATATTCAAAGACAGAAGGTATCAATATTTAATGCATGCATTTTGTCACCATTCTCACAACAATAGCATGTGGAGCGGCTATGTCTCACATATAACAGCAATGGAGTATAAAATAACCATGGCCCCACCAAGCTTGCCTATCCTACAATCCAGCTCCATAAGCAAAAGACAAAACCTGGTATTCTGCGCTTCAATTTACCAGCACTGCAGCAGTTGCAAGTTAATAACAACATGACAAAGTCAGTCATGGAAATGCTGTACCTTCAAGACCTTCTAGCCCACCTCACAATATGGGGATGTCTCTTAGCCACCCCCAAAGGAACGAGAGATTTCTAGGACAGACCTTACTGGTTATTCATACCTAGGAGTAAATGCAGACTTCAGAACATCAATGCTTTCTACATAGCATGTGGCAGTTATATTACTGGCATTTTTTTCAGCTTCCTGATATTTTGAAGATCCTCACCTTGTAATTTAGATTATTAAAACCTTGTTTTGGGAAAGCAAAGGGAAGGCAAGAGTTCACTACTGCTCTTTCTCAGAAGAAGGGCTGCACTCAAAAAAAGAGGGTTTGGCTAAAAACACATTCCTGCCTAATGCAATCTAATCTAAACCAACCACTGAGTCAAAGTCTAATACGAAAAGTAGATCTTCATCCTCCAACCATTGGTATGGCTGCATGTGTGTATTTTGTTTATGTGTGTATAGATGCAGTCATAAGTTGTGTGGGCAGAAGCCAAAGGAAGTCAAAAGTACAATGTATGTTCTAATGATTATATTTAATACTATGAGACTAAGCAGCACAGCATGAATAGGAAATCTCATGGAAAACTTATTTTTGTACCATAGAGTCAAAAAAATCTTCTGGCAATAAAAAGCCCAAGAAAAGTAACAGTTTTACAGTTTAGCTTTTGTTAAGAAGAAAAGTGAAATAAATTTGTGAAGTAAAAATACAGGTAACAGGAAGAACAGGTGACGAGCAAAGAGACAGAAGAAATAGTTGCATAAAGAAATGCAAGGTAAGCCTATTTTGCTAGAACACTTGAAGGCACATTGAAAAATAGCAATGGTGTCCAAGGATTCCTCATGGAGCAGCCTCACATTCTTTAATTTGCATGGAAGGCTCTCAGATACAAGCAGCACCTTGAAATACTACATTTTTTCATCTCTAATCTCTGCAATGGATGTCCAGCTAAGCACCTGGGGATCTCACGGTAACTAAGTTGTTAATCTTTTTGCACCTGAAAGATTAAGCCTCATCACCTTTTCTTCAACAGAATTTTCTTTATCGGCATCTCATACCATGGACTGGAGTCAAGACTCTTCTGTAATTACCACCCAAAAAATGTAAAATACAAGTGTTATTATTTTGTGAGGAAGCCATGCAACAAGAGAAGTAAGTACCTGCAGAATGGTGAGGAACACAGGCAGGTGGTGTTATTTCTCAGGTTCAAAATTTGTAAATGATCTCACTCCTAGCTCTGTGACCTTGGGTAAGCAGCCTGACTTCCTTGCATTTCTGTCTCTTCTTCTCTAAATAAAGAATAAGCACACTTTGCTGCCAAAGAGAGATTTTAAGATCAGTGTGTAATCAATGTATACATACAGTTTTGCAGATATGACTGGTTTGCAGGTACTAATTTTGATATTTTTATATTCCAAGGTGTGGTTTCATTCTTCTCCTTTGGTACATGCTGTCGGCTACTTTGTACATGTGGAATCCCACACAGTTCATGGAGACAAAATAGAGCAGGATTCTTTTGGAAATAACCCAACTGTGAGGGCAATATGGAAAAAGACTACAGAGTTTTGAAAAGTGATGTGTGGAAGAGATAGGTAATGAATGCCTATTCATTATGCCTCATAAAACAAATAGCAAAACATCCCTCCCCACCCTGCCCCAAGAGTCCTTTCACCAGGAAGTAAATGTAAGAAGAAGAATGAGACATCATCCCTTTAAATGGTGGAATACCATCAATTACTGTAACATGCTGTGGAAGTCAAGAATAGAAAGGAATTCAAAAAGGAATTATATTCAAGAGAGGCAAGAAATATAAAGCAGACAGTCATTTACTCAGGCATAGCATAAACTGCTGACTGCCTCAAAATGAGATTATGTTGTCAGGAGAAAGCTTACCTTATACTTACATTCTTTCTCGCACTTTTTTTGCAGTCACGCTGCCAGATGGACATGAGATCCTTTGCAAGGTGACCCTTGGCTCTGAGCTAGTTGAGCCACTCCTATATACTTACACTGCAGGATTATCTCCCACTAGAAATCAGAACCACAGCACTTCCTCAGTTTCCTCTTTATAGTAGAAGTAAGAAAAAATGATGGAAAGAAGGGGCCTGACTGCATGTGATTGCATTCCTCAAGCCAGCTCAGTCATGCTGCTGGGAAAGGGAGAACAGGGTGTGAGGTGGATGAGAGTCTGGGCGAGAGAAGGAGGACTGCAGAGCCATCCTGACAGACTCCGTATGTATGAGGTGGAAGTAAGCAGTCACTATACAACTGGACCCATCGTCTGGGTAGCCTGTGACGGGAGACTCCAAATTACAGTCTAGCCCTTTAATAAGGTCCTAATACCCTGTGAACAGAACTTAATGCTCCTAGAGTTCATTGAGTCACATGGAAAAATAAGACTGTAGTGTCTGGTGGAGGTTATAGTCTTAGAGTAGGTAACTAAAAGTGAAGTTAGATTTAGTGAACAAGAGGAAAAAAATACCACTGCAGTGGGAATCCTGACTGAGGCTGTCACTAGAAATGTCCATGCTGCCAGCACACAGTCTTCTAACTCTGATCGCGAGAGTTATTTTTTTCACATAATAAGAACATCATGAGGAAGGAAAATCATAATGCAGGTCATCGTTCTCTTCATATTTTTTGAGCACAGACCTGATGTCTGCAGTGTTGCACAAGCACTAAAGGTACTAAACGTTGTTAATAGAACTCTGCATTTTATTGCAGTATAAAGATTTTTCCTGTATGAAGGCTCTGTTGAATGAAAGTCTTTAGAAACACCTGGATAAAAAATATCTGAAACTTTTTCTTACTTATTCTACAGCAGCCTTTCTCTGACTCCCCTAAATGATATTTTGATGCTTTTTTCTTTTCTTATGGAACAGATCATGTTATGCTTTAATGCAGGTAACAAAACCTTATGTATCGCATTATACTTCTTATTTTCTCTGGCTATTTTCTCTGATTTACATAAAAAGGGAGAGAATAACATGGTTAAATTGTTCTGTAGGTCACTGTTAAGCAGTAAAGTAACTGAAGTCAAATACTGGAATAAGTTCCAGATGGCTGCTTCTTTTAAGTTCAATAAAGAAAGACTGCAGTGATAGCAAATTGATCATCTCTTTGTTGGAAGAACACCGTGCTATATTGTCACTAATCAACAGCACCACCTTCTGCCCAAAGGCAACATGGCATCTAGGAGAGAGGCAACCTCGCAAGCTCATTTCAGTGATTTTATGCAAAAAAACCCAAATCTGTCTTCTCAGTAGCCGTCTGGCTGCGTAAGAAATTTCTTCGTGAAAATACGCAAAGTGCATTCTGTAAATGTTGCAGTCTGATAATCAGGCCTGATGCTTACATGGAAAGAAATATATAGATGTTTTCCTCAGAGTTTTGTTAAAACTATTTCATTCTTATTTTCCCACCAACATCACCATCATCTTGACCGCTCATGGATCACAACCTAGTAACAGTGGTCTAATGGATGTTATACATTAAATAAAACATTGGGAAGACAGCATTATTTCATGTCATTGCCTAATTCAATACAGGCGTGAGTGAGTTCATGCAGATTTGTGTATCTCATCATGGCAACAGATATTTTAAAAATATTTTTGTTGCATAACCCAGTGGGTATTGTTAACTCCTGATGCTCACAAACTGTCTAGAATGACAGCAAGAGAAGTCAGTGTCTTACTGCCTGGTTCTGTTTAAGAAAAAAACATATGCTAAATTTATATTTTAAGTATTCTTCTTAACTTTTTCTGACATCCACCACTCATGCTTTGGCTGACAATAAATTAAATGGTGCAGAAATCTGATGTGCCTGGGGAAACTGATGAAACTGCTGTTAAATCATTGTTATTATTATACGTTCAGGCACCTCCAAAGTAAGGAAATAAGGGGTAAATAATGCCACTCTTATGCCTATACATATTGAATATATATATATAGTTGAATGTCTAACAAGGCTTCAATAATATGCTGCAGAAAGAGAAAGATGAAAATAAAGAAGTGATTTGATTCAAAATCTTTCTTAAATTGTGTGAAATTAGTCCAGTACAAGAATGACACTTGTACAAGACTGAAGGAAAATGGCTTAACTTCAGTGCCAAAGTCTTCACTGCATTTGCTGGAGTAGGAAAATTCAAAGAACACCATAATCTGGTAACCACCAAGCAGACCCTTCCACTGGCAAAATTGTTTATATCTGCATATTGAAAGTCAGTCATAAAACGGTTTCCTATACATTTCTTTGGCAGAGGCATTAGTGTGCCTTTCATGATTTATGTCTTTTGAAATCTGTCACATGCTGTGTTTCGCTTTCACCATAAAATTCTCTAGAATAAAGTGGATAACACTAGTGTTTCTTGGCTCTCCCCTTACATTAACAGAAGTATTTGTTACTTTTATTGTAGTTTTCTATTTTCTGTCTTTCAAGAACAACATTAAGAGAAGTGGAGGTGTATTATCTTATCAGGACTTTATATTTTCAAATATCCAGTATGCTCTCACGTTATCTTCTTCCCACATAAAAGCTGACTTGGAAAAGAGAGATTTTTCTCCCCACAATCAATATCTGAACAAGTATTATCCAACACAAACATCTATAGCCTAGACATTAAAGCAAATCTTTCAGCAGCACATCTTGATTTTTGCTATGTGCCATGTTCATGGCAGTTTATTAAAGCATCTCTTTCAGTCTCCAAGTTAATGCTTTGTAGCATGAACTCCAGACCTTGGAGGCTCTTTTCCCTGCAAGAAAAGGCATATGATGAAGGAACAAGTAAGTAAGAGGTCTGGATTGGGATAGAAGAACGTAATTCAGATCCGCTAATTGTCATCTAACAGGGTCAGTAATCAGGCATTGCAATGGAGGCCCCACAAATCCACCGAAATGAGGAAGGAGCAATAACCAGCCCCAGCAAGAAAAGTGAAACAGAAAGACAGCCTTACAACTTTTCTTACAAATCTTTGCCCTTAGGAAAAAGCAAAGTGTATGAAAGCCCAGTAACAAAAGTAAATGCCATCTTCCCTTATGAAAGCAACTAAAATTCTACCCACTAGCAAAGCCTCTCCTTACAGGGTTCCACAGCTGAATTTGGCTCATTTAGCTATGTTGTCTTCCGATGCCCTGGTACCTGCCTCCTTCACCCAAGCATACAAAGGAGACGAAGGACTTAGTACCCAAACCTGCCAATACTTTCAGAGGCCTAGGAAGGAGGTGAATGGGAGACCTGATGGCTTGCAATCTCTGTTAAAGAGACCAAAATCTCTTCCAGTGTGTTTTCAGGGATTTTCTGGTTCTTTGCAGGTTGTGTTCGGTTTTCTTACACATACAGAGTAACACTATGTTTTCCAGTCATCCTAGGATTTTTTACACTACGAGGGGTAGCAGAACCTGGCCCTTCATGATTATATTTAATGTCATTTAAATACACGGCAAAGACGTGCGAGTGAACTATTTAGTATTTTCTTTGCAAGGACAGAGGAACTAAAGATGGTCATTACAAATCACTCTGGGGCACGTGTATAAACTCCAAGTAATCCATTGAAGGGAGATAACACTAACATATAATAGGAGCAAGGAGATCAGTATTCCCTTTTCACTGTAACACTAGGAAACATCAATATGCATTGCTCTGCTAATACATTGTGCGTTGTTTAGCAAAGTCAGAACAAGACAAAAAAAGAACAAGATTAGAAACCCATAAAAGCGTGTCTGTACACTGATTGGCTGGAAAACGCTTTTGTGTTGCAGCCGAGCAGCTACAAACCAAAGACTTGTTTCATTACTACCAAACCAGAATGTCAAATTCAGAATATTTCTCTGTCGCCTTGGAGCTAGTTCTTGCCACAAGTCATGGCTTTGCCAGCATGTACAGTAGTCTTTGCTGCCTGGGATTTCACAGGCTGTTTTTCCTAGTAATAATTAAGGTCTAGGATGTTACAAATGCCTGCTAAAAATCTGGTATCTCCTAAGAAATCTTTTCTTCCTTCCAATCCTTTAATCACATGAACAAAGTACTGCTGCTCAAAGTATGAACTAGCTTCTAGGTTCGAAGGGGGAAGGGGACATCGCCCTGCTCACTAGGGATGAGCCTAGGCTTGGCGTGCCAGGGTCAGGGGTGAGATCAAGAGCCCAGCTCAAGTGTGTCTATACCAGCGCACGTAGCATGGGCAATAAAGAGGAGGAGCTGGAAGCCGTTATACAGCAGGAAGGCTACGACTTGGTCACCATCACAGAAACGTGGTGGGACAGCTCGCATGACTGGCATGCTGTCATGGATGGCTACAGACTCTTTAGGAAAGA
>Ga0065711_1039503_pt1 | contig 17781 bp, 4 predicted proteins | sample Hoacrofraction12_FD_59098 | JGI IMG/M metagenome (GOLD analysis project Ga0065711, IMG submission 59098) | Hoatzin crop microbial communities from Cojedes, Venezuela - Epithelial fraction 12 v2 (version 2) | ecosystem: Host-associated > Birds > Digestive system > Esophagus > Crop | place...
CCCTCACCATCCTCGTAGCCCTCTGCTGGACTCTCTCCAGTAGCTCCTCATCTTTCTTGAACTGGGGAGCCCAGAACTGGACACAGTACTCCAGATGAGGCCTCACTAGGGCAGTGTAGAGGGCAAGGAGAACCTCTCTCGACCTGCTGGCCACACTCCTCCTAATGCACCCCAGAATGCCATTGGCCTTCTTGGCAGCCAGGGCACACTGCTGGCTCATGGTTAACCTGTCGTCCATCAGGACACCCCCTGCAAGCGACTCCAGAGCAAGGCGCCGAGTGGGGATCTGCCGCCTGGCGCAGATCTGTGGAGATCCGCAGGCTGCTGGGCAGAAGCTGATGGGTCTGGTTCCACCCTCCACATCGAAACAGCGCAGAGCAGGAGCCGGCAGCGCTCTGCCATCCGTACCTGTCTCCGTTGATCGGGGACATCAGCACTGCTCACTATCTTTTTCCTTTCCTCTCGAATGATATTTTTTTCCTTTCCTCACGAATTAGGTATTAGGAAGAAATTCTTCCCCATGAGGGTGGTGAAACATTGGCACAGGTCGCCCAGAGAAGCTGTGGCTGCCCCCTCCCTGGCAGTGTTCAAGGCCAGGTTGGATGGAGCTCTGAGCAACCTGGTCTGGTGGAAGATGTCCCTGCCCATGGCAGGGGGATTGGAACCAGATGATCTTTAAGGTCCCTTCCAACCCCTACCATTGTATGATTCTATGGTTCTATGATTCTACGATTCTATGAGCCTCATAGGTTTGCTCCTGGTTTAAACTACCAAGTGATAACACCACTTTACCGCACTCCCTACAGGACACAAGTGGTGTGAAGCAGAGATTCGGATCACTGCTCCTGGCAAAGCTTGTGGTGTTCTTGTTCAGACCACCTATACCAGGGATGGGATTTGCATTTCAGGCCTCTCTCGTTGGAAAACCATCTCATCATCAGGAATTTCTATACAATTTCTGCACTCTGAAGTGCTTAAAGTCCTCAGTGCGTCCGCTCAGATTTACACAACTGATGCTGACCTCTTTCCTCGGTCCCCACTTCCCTCACCTGACACCAGGCTGCATCTCTGTTGACCACCATTAGAAGGAGATGTTCAAACCCTCCCAACTCACCCCACAGCGAAGCACAGCCAAGCTGTGACCTGACCATCAGATTCATTTCTGTCTGAAGTACGCTCGTTTACACTGCTCCGCTGAATAGCTGAAAAACATCTGTTCTAACCAGCTGATCTATGCCCCAGCTCCTCGCTGATCTGCTCCTCCCTTCCTGCTTTCATAGCAGGCTGACTGCAGAGGCCCATCGGCTGTGGACAACTGCAAAGCCTCAACATCACTAGTTATTTCCCATCAATTTTAAGTCTTAAACACTTCTCAAATTGACGGCGTGAATTGCTGCTTCAGTAAAACAAGAAGAGTTGAGCATCAAAACCCTCTTGTGATTCGGGTACTTATTTTGACAAGAGAACCCAAATTTCTAGACGCTCTCTAGAGGCAGCTCTCGAGACAGAGAACAGAGGTACAAAAGCAACGTGGACCTCACTCAGCGGAATCAATGTTTGAGCCTGGCTTCACACAGTAAAAATGAAAGGGATCTGCCCTGTGTATCACTGGATGCAATAAACAGACATGCCAAACCTCTCCAGGGTTTCAGCTTCAGAAAAACTCACTGCCAGCCACCAGCAGGTTCAGCAGGACTCCGTGAGGTCGCAGCCGTGCTGTCTGTCAACGGTTCAGCTTCAGCTCCCCACGGAGACTTTGGTAACGGGGTAGTAAAACGACCTGCAGCACGCGAGGCTTGCGGAAAGGGATGCTCACTTCAGCCGCGGTGACCAAGCAGCAGATGCTAAGGGCATGCCAGGCTTGACTCACACAACTCATCAGCATCTGTATGGAGTCTGTGGTTTATTTCTCATATTTCTCTTTGTGCACGGTGAAAGAGATCCTCTTCTATTTACACACCCTGCTTCCAGAACTGCAACAATTGAGTTTTAACACCTTTACCACTTCTTTCTTCTTAAGAGATAAAATTAAACAAACAAATTGTCATGCACACACCCTGGGTTTTCCCTCCTTAATGGTACAGAAACCTTTCACTCATCTGCTCACCATCCCTTTCAGGCTTTAACTTCCAACTGAAACCAAATTTCCGTTGACAGCCATTAAAAAACAAAACCAAGAAATACACAGCTACCTCTACAAGGTTCATTTGTGACTTCCAGTGCAACTTCTTTTCGTTCTCAAAGACTCAGAGAACCACCTTGACCCAGTCCCACCAGCACTGCTGTTAAATCTAAAGCAACTCCAGGGGCTGGTGGGGACCAGCCTTGGATCGCTCCTGTTCCAGGGAGACGGGTGAACCCATACTCTGGCACTGGGCACAGAGGCAGAAGTCATCTGAGCCAGCGTAAAGCCACGGCTGATAGCGCTTGGAGGCAGAGTCACATCCCATTCCCACTACAGGGAAAACAGCCTCAGACAGAGCTGCAACCACCACCCCCGCATCTGCCCAGAACCACAAATTAGTGGCCAAAAATACAGCTACGAGCGCGCAGTCCCTTCGCATCGGTTCAACCCCTCTGGCTGTCAGCCAGCCCAGAGCAAGTCCCACAGGTAGACAGAACCTAAGAGAGATCAGAATCAGGTCTCCCATCGGTGAGGCAACCGATTTCGCTGGCCTCTTCATCACTCCCTCAGGGCTGTTTTCGCTCTCTCACGAGAATCTGGGATATAGTTATGTAAAACAGATTCCTCACCCTTAATTAAAATAAAGTTCACATGCACACCCTGCTGAAGGAAGCATGCAAAAAAAAAAAAATCACTTCTATGAGGGATAAGTCACTTATAACTTAAAAAAAATCCCGGCACGCACACGAGGGAGGGTGTGCCGAAGGCTCACCAGCCACCTGGGAAATCATTTCCTATGAAAAGCTGCAGAGGAGAGTCCTGGGGACAGGAAGGGTCACACAGACTCTTGCAAAGGCAATGCAGGTGGGCTGTGCCCTGCATGGCTGAGAGCTGCAAAGCCTGTCCCCAGATTCTACCCATTCTGAGGCCACAAGCACCAGTTCTTCTCCACCGCACTGGTACGCTCTTTCATCTGCTTTAAAATCAAAGCCCACTTTGTTTTATCAAGAATTCCCTGGTTGTAACAGCATGGGAGCTGATGGATGTTTCATATTCAGCTTTACCTGTTGACCTGATCATTTAAGTCTCACCCATGTTACAGAATCACAGAATCAGAGAATGGCAGGGGTTGGAAGGGAACTCTGGGATCATCCAGTCCAACCCCCCTGTCGAAGCAGGGTCACCCAGAGCAGTCTGCACAGGGCCGCATCCAGTCAGGGTTTGAGTATCTCCAGAGAAGGAGACTCCACAGCCCCTCTGGGCAGCCTGGGCCAGTGCTCCGTCATCCTCCGAGTGAAGAAGTTCTTCCTCACGTTCAGATGGAACTTCCTGTGCTTCAGTTTGTGCCCATTGCCCCTTGTCCTGTCGCTGGGCTCCACTGAAAAGAGTCTGGCCCCGCACTCCTGACACCCACCCTGAAGATATTTATAGGCATTTATAAGGTCCCCTCTCAGCCTTCTCTTCTTCAGGCTGAACAAGCCCAGCTCCCTCAGCCTTTCCTAACATTTCCTACGTTCCTCCCCTCCTTCCCAAAAGGAAGGGTCCCAGCCATTTTGGCTTCTCCTTGGAAGGCAGCCCATCTCTCTGACCCTTTTAGCTTCCTTTCTGCAACGCTGCTGTGTCCTTCTGGAGATGTGGAGACCAGAACTGCACATCACACACAAGATGTGGGTGCATCAAGCATTTATACCGAAGCAAAATGATACTCTTGGTCCCTTTCCTGATGAGGATGGTGGCTTTTTTGGTTGCTACGGCAGTGATGTTTCCCTCTCCACCCTGAAATCACCCCCTATTTTTACTCCCTATTATTCGTGTGGCTTTAACTCTATAACTCTACCTCTACCCTTGTAGCAATTTAAGTTCTTCACAGTAGTCTTCTGAAAATCTAAATATATGGCATCAACTTTAACTCTTTCTTACTGACACTCCACAGAACTTCATGGGGTAGGGCAGCAGGATTTTCAGTTTTCAGAAGCTACACTGACTCTTCCCCAGCAGTTGACATCTATCTGTGTATTCAGAGATCCTTCCTGCAGACCTTTCCATTCCTGGTAGCGTGACTCTCTGGCGTGCTGTTCCCAGGATCCCCTCCACAGCCATTTTTATAGATGGGAGTCACACTGGCCACTCCCCAGTCCCCTGGCACAGCGGCCGTCTGTAATGATAAATTATACAGCCTGGCCAGCAGTTCTGCAGCTTCACATTCAAGTTCCTCAGGGCTCTTGGCTGAACGCCATCCAGCCCTGGTGACTTATTAACATCTAGCTTCTCTATTTGGTCTAATTTTTCCTTCTGTGTTTCTCTCAAATTAGTTTCTCTGATCTGTTGGCTACAAAGAGTGCACTTGGTGTGGGAACGTCCCCAATGCCTTCAGCAGGTAAGACTCTATGTTCTCTGCTATGGCTTTATCAACTCAAAAGCAACCTTTTTACACCTTTACCATCAAGCACTCCCCAAGACACCCTAATCCTAACGGATTATTTCCCAATGGAGATAATATTTATGTCCTAATGGATATAAAAAGCAAAGTCCTAACTTCTCAGAAGCGCAGTCCCAAGACAGACTGTTCTGCCTAACCGCTGTCCCCGCTCTCCCCTCCCGCACCAACCTGTGCCCTGGCACGGCTGTCACCCTGCCTTTCCTTCCTGGTAGAGGTTTCAGACACCACACAGAGATCAGAGAGATTAAACTGTGTCACCATGGCAGCCGGCTCTGCTTCAGCGCAGGGTGGAGATCCAAGCACCAACAACGCAAGCTCGGGACAGGAGCTATCGGGGCCGAAAGCGGGGTTTCTGTCCGCGCTCCTCCCGATCGGGAAGGCTGGCACAAACACCAGGCAATGCGGTGACGCCCACAGACGCCAGGCAATCCAAGGTGCAAACCACCTTTAAATGTCTTACCCTGACTGAAGCAGGCCCCTTCCTTGCTGCCACACGAAGCGTTTCTGCTCCTCAACAGCACATCCCCGCAACGCTCACAAGCTCCGTGAAAATGCTCCTTTCGGAGGAGGCTGCGTGTGAAGCTACCTGCCTGCACAGGCACTTGCAGAGCGGAGACCAAAACAGCTTCCTTCTTCCACACCCTCCATTTCTTGGCATTTATACCCTTCAGAAGCCCATAAACAGTCCTGCCCTCCTCCTCCTCGTTTTATAAAACTACACCAGTATATAGCTCTTTTATCTTCCTTTTGCGTCAGTCCCTCCAGCCCCAAAGTCCTTTCTGCTGCTTTCCTCCAATTTCCTCCTGTTTATCTGCTAGAAAGTAAGAGGATCAAAGGCGGCAATTACTTCAGAAAAAAAACCTCCCCCTTCCCCTCACACTGATAGCAACATCAGACCCAATTTTCAGAAAGATATTTAAGAGTTTTTAAAAATACTTTACCAGCTTAGGTGCCAAATCCCAGCAGTTTCCAAGAGAATCAAGCGCCCACGCACTTTCTGGATTCCCACTAGATGCCTACCCACATCTCTGAGTCTGTAACCACATGAAACGCTCCACTTTTGTTTTCAAGGTTAGGCTGGGCGCTGCTAGGACAGCCCCTGAACGTTCCCACTGAAACCCATAGGCTACTGAGAGAGTTATGTCCCCAGGTTACCCAAAAAAAAGGAAGAAAAGAAAGAAACTCCACACACATAATGGGTTTTTTTTTTTCGCTCCTTCATGCCCAGCAGATCACATCGGGTACCTGCTGCACAGTTCCTGACCACACAGAAGTTTCTCATCTTGTTTTCATCTTGGCTACGAATCCTGAGCACAAACGTGGCCGAAGTCTTCCTGTGCGTATTTCAGGGTATCCAGAGACAAAGCGACATTCTGTGGTACCAGAAGTGGGTTTTCCTGCTCCTCCCTGTGCCTGCTGCTTGCGTCTGCCCTTCACACCTGACAGCAGAAAACGTCTCACTTGTCCAGCACAGTTGTGTTTTATGCTCACTACGAGTCTTCACAGGCAGCGTTTAGCTGGAAGGTGACAGAGCCTCTCAGCATCTCCCCGTACCAGCCACCAGCATTTGTCCAAGAGATGACTCCTGCACTATAGCACTTTGACTGTGAACCGAAGGACTGGGAGGTGGAAGGGGCACAGCAAAACAGCATTAATACTGCTAGCTAGTGTGACCAGCAGCAGCATCAGCAACTTAATTCTGTCTTGGATTAAGACTATAGTTCCAGCTGGACGCCAGCGAGAAGTTTGGACCCAGAGGACGGCTTATACCCTCCTTGGGAAAACATCCTTTCAGTTCTGAATCATCTTTTCAAGATCAGAGGAAGACACACAACGCTTACAAAGACACGAGACGTTACGCAGGTGGTGGGAAAATCCCAAAAGTGCTCTGCTGCACTAACAAACGAACTCACCGGGCGAAGCACGAAGTCCCTGCGGCGTGGCAGGGACTGCAAGCAGTGCGCTGTCACGTCTACTCAAAGAAGGATCCAGAACAGCACAACAACGGGAGCCGGGAGAAATACGTGATCCAGCTGTGATTTTCTGTCAGGCTCTTTCTTCCAAATACATTTATTAAAGGCAGAGAACCAGTTAGAGAGGAGTCCAGATCCATTTTGTACCAAGGACCTTCGGATGCAGAGCATAAGCAGGTCCAGCAGGAGCTGACCTGGTGGGTGCTAGAGGTTCAGAAAGCTTAGGGGCAGGGGAAAGGAAGAACAAAATAAAAATATAATCAAAATAAAAAGCTGAACATGGCGGGTACGACAATGACAGACAGATCTTTAAAGAGTAAAAAGGTATTTACTTGTGAGCTAACCCTGAGAAGCCACCAGATGTAGCCATATGTCTTACAGTCCTCATACCCAGGTTTCGAAGCTACAGAGAGCTCTGGGATCTTTAATACTACACCACAGCGACGTTCACTCACGTTGCTCCACTAAGTTTTGTGCCAGGTCAGCTCACGAGCCAAGCGCTGCAAGGGAAAAGCACCCTTGCCTTGGGATGGCTGCGTGCCACGATGAGCTCCGCTGCGTCAAGCTTCACCCTCGGATCACAGCCTCCAAAAAAAATGAAGTGAAGAGCACGCTCCCAACAGGTGGAGAGAGAACCCTCCTGTCCTTTCATCATGCATTGGGTCTCCAAGAAAATGCAAGTTTGGGGTTACGCTTTTACTGTTAATATTGAGTCAACCACATCAAACGGAAAACAGCTGCCAACAGCCACATCCTCGCTTTATAGTTTTGTGATCTGGGGGGGAAAGCTGGTTTTTGGAAAAAAAGCAAACACAAGCTTCTCATCTGCTAGACAAGAAGAATGCAAAGTCAACCACAGACTCTTTCCTTCCAAATTTGTAGCTAGTTCATTGGGATTTTAGGATCAGAGCCCTCACAGAGAGGTGAAACAGTCTTTAAGCTGAAATTAGCACAGGTTATGCTTTATACAGAAGCCGTTCGTTGCTCATCCCATTCACCTGCCAATGAGCAGAAAAACTACGCTAATAAGAGCCCCAACCACAGAAGGGAAGCCTGTGAATTTCACAGAATCCCAGAATGTTTGGGGTTGGAAGGGACCTCTGTGGGTCATGTAGTCCAACCCCCTGCCGAAGCAGGGTCACCCAGAGCAGCCTGCACAGGACCGCGTCCAGGTGGGTCTTGAATATCTCCAGAGAAGGAGACTCCACAACCTCCCTGGGCAGCCTGTTCCAGGGCTCCGTCACCCTCAGAATGAAGAAGTTCTTCCTCGTGTTCAGCTGGAACTTCCTCTGCTTCAGTTTGTGCCTGTTGCCCCTTGTCCTGTCACTGGGCACCACTGGAAAGAGTCTGGCCCCGTTCTCCTGACACCCACCTTGAAGATATTTATAAACATTTATTAGGTCCCCTCTCAGCCTTCTCTTCTCCAGGCTGAACAAGCCCAGCTCCCTCAGCCTCTCCTCGTAGGAGAGATGCTCCAGCCCCCTCACCATCCTCGTAGCCCTCCGCTGGACTCTCTCCAGTAGCTCCTCGTCTTTCTTGAACTGGGGAGCCCAGAACTGGATGCAGCACTGCAGAGGGGGTCTCACCAGGGCAGAGTAGAGGGGCAGGAGAACCTCCCTGGACCTGCTGGCCACACTCTTCTTAATGCACCCCAGGATACCATTGGCCTTCTTGGCAACAAGGGCACACTGAATTTGTGAGAGAGGAAGACAGACCACAGAGATCACACGTGTTCGTCCTACTGGATTTCAGATGATTTACCTAGAACTACAGGATGTGCAGATGGACCAGGATCTCAGGTCTTCAAAAACAACCACAACGACACCACACGTCGGATGAGATCACCTTGTTGAAGTCACGGCTCCTCGATACTGAGCCAAAATAAGAGGGTGGGATTCAAAGAGCAACTGAACACCATCAGATACGACCGACACTGTAATACTACATTAAAGCTTGATGACAGACAAAGGTATGATGTCAAGAGCAGAAAGCCACTTGCTACTCAGCTGAGATTCTTTTAGTCTCCATGACCACGACCTCCCGAACTGCACACTTACGCATTTAATGCTGCCGCATGTCAGCATGAGATTAAACATTTTTGAAACGAAGAAAAAAAGCCCACACAAGCACTGTTGGTGGCATCTGGACTAGGTCCCAGGATGAGCAAGTACTGGATCAGAAGGCAGGAAGGGCTCTTGCAGGATGCACCTAGTATTAGAAAGGACTGGCTCTTCAAAATAGCAAAGGGCATGCAAAATAAAATTGATGAATTAAACAAAAAATCAAGTCCCACGATACTGATGATCAGCTGCAGGAGATGAAGGAAATCAAGCTGAGATCATTTGACATTGGTATTTTTTTTAAAGTAGCCAGTAACTTCAAAAGAAGACACCGCACGCAAGAAAAGACATTTTTGGCTGGACCAAGTAAATGACTAAATTCTTACAAATATGACCAACTCATCACTTCTGAATGTTTTTCTTTTGCAACTCGAGGACTCATTTCAGAGAGACACGGAACAAATGGAAAAGCTGGCACTCAGAAGTCTAGAAGGAAGAAGTGATGAGATTTCTGACCATTTAACCTACCCTTGCAGCCCTCTCCCGCCCCGTCCCCCCAACTCCCCTCTTCACCACGAGTAAAACGGCGATGACTTTGGGACTGGGGGTCTGTTAATACGAGCTGGCAGGATGCTGTTTCAGCAAGTACAACTTCCACGCAAAAGCCAGAAGTCCTGCTATGACAGTGGAGTGACTCACTTGCTGACAAGTCGTTGAGGCATTTCGATACTGTTTTGAACTCTAAGAAACGACCCTGTTTTGCCTTGTCTAACTGAAGGATGTGCCTTGATTGAGCCTAGAATTCAAACACCGCCCATGACCGTCTGCTTCCACTCAAAGACAGCCTACACAGAGAGATACACTGGTTGTGCTCTACTTTCTGGCTTTCAGGAGAGCCCTGACTAAATCTGAATGTTTTGCTTTTTCTTCTGGAAGAAAGTCCCGTTTTTGCCATTCTCAGCCCTGCCCTCACCTCCTCAGCATTTCTAAACGAAGTCTACATATTGAAATATTTCCAGATATCCCATCAGCAAAACTGTCTGCTTGACGGAGGAAGCCAATGAGTCCAAGGTTTCCTCCCTTCTCCAGTCTTCATCCTCCTCCCAAGCCCTGCAGGGGCTGCTTCTTACTGGAGTGGAGGACAAAATATTTCACTTCCCTGCTGCTCATCTGTGTTGGCCCGGTATCTGCAGGATCACAGATGAATAAGGACTCTGTTTCTCATCAGTCTTAGGGGTGGCCAGCGAAAGTAAAGACAGGCAGGAGACGAACAATGTTTCTGTAGAAAGGCGAAAAGGAAAACAACAATAAAACCAACAAACAAACAAACAAAAAAAAGGCTATAAGAGATGTAAGGAAGGAATGGAGACAGAGAAAAGAAACCAACCAAACGGGAAGAATAGAAAAGCGAGTTCCCACGTACACACTGCACGTCAAGTTTGGTGTGACTGTCAGGGCCCCCAGATGTGGAAAGAGAGACACGAGTCGGACATTGGAGGCTACAGCTTCACCGAGACAAAGTGTCGGCTTAATTTTGTTCATACTCTTCAAAATCTGGTTTAGGAACACAAGCAAGCAACTAAAGCAGGCCTGGAAAAGTAGTTCTAGTCCCACTCTTTCCGACTCTTGGCACTGGCCTGGTAGCGGACGAGACTCCTGCTGCTTTTTGTGACTTTGGTGCGGCCTTTTTAATCCTTCTCGCTGCTACCAAGGGAGTCAAAATTGCATAGGAGAGGAATTTATAAGACATACAAATGTAAGAGACTGCAATTTTTACCAGACACCTTCTCACCAAGACAAATAGGCTGATGTAACAACAAGAAATTTGATGAGTCAGAAATTAAAAGACAGATTTTTTCTTTTTTTTAGATCAACGTAACTGTGATACAACACTTGTCGCTGGTGCTGCAGTTCCCCCTCCTTCCTCCCCTCAACTTCTCTGGCTTTCTGTCAGGCTACTCAGTGAAGATTTCCGTGATTTTTGAGAATTAAGTTATGCTGTTAGTAACTTGCTGTTAAGATGCAATAGATATCCTCACTTCCTCCCCCAAAATTAGGAACTGGAGGCTCAAACCAAAGCCTCTGTGTTTTTAAAGGTCATTATTTAAGTCTTCCAGGCACACTTGGATCAAATCCTGTCATTTCTCTCTACAGACAGCAGTGGGAGAAGTCTCTTTTCTACGACACGGATCTTTGCACAGCTTTCACATCTCCAGAATCTTGGAGCTTAACAGAAAGCATCAAACACCTTAACACACACCCACAACCTCATGCAGACATTTTACCAAGGACCTTACCAATTACTTTGATTAGCAGAAGGTGGATGGGTTAGCTGAAGGGCTATGGGGGGTTCTCCCCATTCGTTTCTAGGCCACCCCGTTGAGTTCAGCTCCCAAAGCTTTTCCGTCCTCATCTGCGATCTGCTGCGGTCACGATGCCAGAGGGGAACACTGAAATGGAACGCGGATCTTATTCCAAAGTGGACTGGGGACGAGCACGATGGCAGGGCAAAACGAGGATGTGAAGTATAAGCTTGGGGTTAATCAGGAGAGTCAGCTCTCCTGGGCAGCGTGGCAAGAAAATTCAATCGAACTTCTGTGGAAATAAGAATTAGTAGTGACCACATCCATGAGCAGCACCCTCACCTTAACAAGTGTTCCAGGATCTTTGTTTTACGCCTTTATCTGCCTCCATCCTCCCTCTTGCCTGGAAACCGAATATTCCAAAAGCAATTTCTCATTTCAGTAAGAAGTGCCTTGAGTCAAGTGGCTCAAACCCTCTCAAGCAAATCCCTTATTAAAAATATTATTTAACAAAGTACAATACTTAGTAAAGCATAGAGATTCACATGGGAAATCCAGCCTTAAGTCATATAAGGCTCCACAAGGCAAACAGATCTGTAGCCCGAAAATCACATTTCTGTATTATGGAGGCCATATGCTTATGTCTGAAGAAATAGGAAAAATGTGACACTTTTCCCTTTTATCAAGCAACATTCCCTTTCACAAACTTGTTCCTTGAGTTCCTGAGCTTGAATCAAAGCGTTTCCCCTCTGTGTGCTTTGTTTTAACACAGATTTGTCTGATTTGCTAAAAATTAGCCAGTATATGAATATCTGCCTTTTAATTTTTGACCCTAACTACAGCAATACTAGTCCATTTATACACTAATTTGGATCACTCTCAATTGATGCAACTTTTTAGTACATAACACTACCACTAAGTCTTCCAGACTATTAAAACCAATGTTTTACTAAATAAAACATTGGGCTCCATGAAGAGTGAACATATTCTGCGGTTTGCAAGGGAAAAATGATATTAAAATTTGTCTGGAGTGAGCTATTCCTGAAGGAATAAGGACACATAAATTGTTCTATTTCCAGAAGAACTGCAAAATGTAATGGGGGTTTTATAATTTAGTGTCTTATTAATTTTAATGAACGAATCAATATTGCATTTCAAATCCTGACGTGTCCGTTTGCTGCCAACTCCTTTCTGTGCTACGCACTCCCTGGTCTTTGCAGCTGTCACCTGACTCTTAAATTTACCTTCTGTTACGCAGGGACACCAGAGTTCAGGCTCAGGTGAGCAGTTTAATGAACTAGAAAAGCAAAGGCTACGTTATGAGCCTGGCCACGTTTTTCTTCCCCCCCTTCCCTCAACACACGCTGGGGTTGCAGAGCCGAGGAATGGTCTCAGACACCCACTGCACCTTCCACAGGGCCCTGAGCTAAAATGAATCCAACAGCATCAGCAGCATAGAGAGGATTGGGAAAGGGAGGTTGGAATATTCCCCACCCACCCCAGCTGCTGCTGAAGGAATTCAGCTTTTTCTTCACCCCAAACAAGTCTGAACTATGGAGGCACATGAATTCTACATTCAGCTGTGACTTCCAGCCTCTCCAAAGCATGACTGAAATGAGACATTCTTGAAATACTTACTAAAGGCAAACGATAGATTCACCCTGGCACAAAGCCCTCGAGTTGAACTTGCTGGTGAAACCGTATAATGTTCACTTACGGATAGCTGGAGAAACTAAATCCACGTTTTACAAAAGGAATCACTTCTCTACTCTTTCTACAGAGGAGTTTGAGTTAAGTGGCCAAGCCACTCCTATTTTAAGATCAGCAGAGAACGTGCATTTGGGGATATGTAGGTGCAGAAAATAATCCATACTGGAAATTCTTTACGCTAAAGAAGCGATAAGGTATTTCACATTACGCTAAGCTTGCTGTATGCAAATGAGGCGAAAAACCACATGAAGCTAGCCACCAGTTCAAACAACAACATTTCTCACTCCAGCTCCTATTTCTTGAGTAGAACACAAGCCCTAAGGAATGGGCTTCATCCTGGAAGAGAGGCGTCACCTAAAATACCCGTGTGCCACTTAGAGTCAGTAAGAGGACTGACAGTGCAAAGCCCTTCTGAGGCTCAGAGCAAGTAACCCAAAGTCCCAACGCGGTGCTGTGACGCCTTCGCAAGCCGGTCTGCCAAACCGTGCCCTAACCTTCTGCAGTCGGTATTCCTTCGCTCCGCTGCCATCTGGGAAGTCACCAGACGCCATCGGCTGTAAACCGTGGACGGGCACACGGTCACTACACGCATCAAGCTCCAAGGAGACGATGCCTTAGGGTAAACTTGGATGACTCACTCCCCGCCCCAAAAACACAAACAATATAGAATCATAGAATCATTAAGGTTGGAAAAGACCTCTGAGATCATCAAGTCCAACCATCACACGAACAGTAACTATTTTCCTCCCCCGTTCTCCATTTAGATTGCAGGTATGGACTGACTTCATGGAGAAACAACAGAACAAAAGGCACGGAACAAGGCTTTACGCCCCACTGGCACGCAGCACGTTCTTGCCACTTGACTTGCTCGTAGTCCCGCAGCTATGGGCCCACCTAGATCAAGGGGACGCTCGCAGCTGGGTGCCACAGACTTCAAGGCAGTCACGCTATACGATGCGCATTGCCTCTCACGTGGTAACTGGGATCACAAAGGGCTACTGTGGGAGAAATTATTTCCTTTCGGGAAGTGCATTTCGTTTCTACTCCTGCAGCCTCCTGATTTGGCCTGGTTTTCCCAAATTAGGACTTTTCTTCTATACCATTAACTTTTTCTCTCCTCCCTTTTTCAAACCTAAGAGGATAAAAGGATGCCTGGTTTGCCACCACTTTACTTCTGTGATTCTAGACAGGAAGCAGGATACAGAATGACTTTCAGGCAGTTTTATCAGCTTAAGAGAAATAAACCAGGTACACAGCAGGTCCAAAGAGCACAGCTTGCAAGGAAAGAAATCATGGAAGGAAAGTTATTGTTTAACCCGCACCTCAGACGAGATGGAAGAGACAGAGAAAGGCCATCGTTAGCTGTACCACCGGAAGCCGGAACACTTGGATTCCCAGTCTGAAAACCTACTCCAGAGCCTAGACAATTTACCACAAGTACATTCACCAGGCATAAACCAGAACTGAGTACTTCCACTTTTTCTTCCAGATTCCCCGGGAAATGCCCTTCATTGGATGTCTTTGTTGTTTCCCCTTCCCCCACCCCAACAAACGAGTGCTGAAGTGACGGGAGCTCGTGAAAGCCGTGCTCCTACAGCGCTCTTCCCAGCGGATCTGTTGGCACTGCTGCCCGCCTGCATCCCCACAGCGCGAGGAGGAGGTGACACTCCTCTCCGCTACCTGCTGCCACGCACAACGGCAACGCACGGGAGACAGAGACCAGGGTGACTGCAAAGAGGAGTCAGCATTTTCAGAGTGCAGCTCCAACCTATTTTAACACATCTTCAAGGTCCTGTGCAGCCTGCTCTGGGTGACCCTGCTTCGGCAGGGGGGTTGGACTGGGTGACCCACAGAGGTCCCTTCCAATCCCTACCATTCTGTGATTCTGTGACTATAGGTACCACATCCTAAAAGGGCCTTTTCCTCTTTACTGATCACACTGGGGGCCTGGGGAGACTTGTTCAGCTCTGAGCATCTATGGTTTTCAGCTCTGAGCGTCTACGTTTTCATCCAGCGAATCCCATGAAGGGCCCTGAAACTGCGACATGGTGCCACGGAGACCGAGCGCAGGAGGACCCAAAGCTTCGTTTACAGCTCTGAGGATGTGCCCGCGGAGGGACAGGACAGAAGCCAGCTCCCTCCCCTGCCCAAAGCCACGAGCAGCAGCACTGAGCGTCACCCCTCACAGCCACAACGTCCACATCTACGTGTGACGTGCACAGCCTCACCCAGGTTCAGGAATTTCAAGCTTGGACTTCAGTCTGAGTAAAAACCTGGTTAGCACAAGCAGCGTCCAACATTTTTAAGCGATTCATTCCTAAAGAGCATCACATCCCTTATGCTCGGAAGGCAAGGACTGGTCACAGCGACTTACGTGCCGCACGAGCGAGCGTCCACCAACAGTCCCAGTTCTGCTCCCACCAAAGGGAATGGACCCAGCCATTCCCATCTCTGGGAACAGGGGTGCAAAGCAGTTCCTCCCAGGTAAGGGCTGTGCAAGCGCCTAAGAAGAGTTACACACTACACCAATTCTTTTCTCCCTAAGAGCAAGGCCTCCGTATCAAGCAGAACATGTCTACATTCTCCCCAATTCCTATGCAGGCCAAGACATCAGGCTGAGAAAATTACTTCAGCTCCTTGCCAGGCATAGAAGGCTCTTTCACACAATACGATTCTGGCACACAATATTCTTTTGCCTTCCCATGAAGGTAAAAAGCCAACAAGAGGTATTCTCATACCTGTCAAAGGGCCAATGATCGACTAGGGTTTACAGAAATATAGAAATACAAGTTTTGTTTTGAGTTGCCTGGTTTCAGTCTGTTTCTTGTGTCTCCTCGCAAAGAGTGGCTGTTTTTCAGATCCTTTACAAAGGGTATCTGCTTCTGTTATCTGCTGTTGACAGGATGAACTGTAAACCCAGAGCACTTCAAGGGTGGAGCTCCGGATCATTTCTCTATTTCGCTACTGAGAAAAGTCTATTTCAGCTCTAGGTGGTTCTGTACACTCTCAGGAATATAAGGGAACTGGACCATAACAACTAGCTTCTGAAATTACAAAACTTCCCACATGGAGGAAGCGAGACAGGTGCACAAAAGGGATAAAGAAGGAAAGGAGCCACACTGCAGCTCACTCCTATTTAAAAACCAAACCAAACCAGAACACTAGTTAGCAAGCTAGGTGAAATCCACGCGCTCGTAGTCATAGCTGAAACACAGACCTGGAAAAGGATGCAGAAGAATCAGCAGTAATCAAACAGTTCTTTGATCTCTTGGGCAAAAAGAGCTAGCATCGGTTTTTAATCCAGTGCAAGGCAGTCAGAGACAGAATAAACAAACAACGTGTTTTCACTTGTGGAAGTTATGCCGGACTCGTCACGCATTTCTTCTAAAATCCCTGTAATGGATAAAAGCATGAACCAAAAGCCTTGCATTTCCCTACTCTTTTCTTCCAAGCAACATCCAGAGCACACAATATTCCCTGAAACCAGTCAAAGCATTCCTGCTGTCATGCTTCACTTTTATTTTCAGCTTTTGTTTCCAAGTCAGAGAACAGTAGTTATATCACCCCATTTAAAGAAACCGGTCCCTCCCCGCAGCACTCGGAAAGGCGAAATACCCACCCAGCTTATCAGCCTCCAGCCTTCACCCCAGCTCTGTTACACAGCACAGCTACGAACACGTTCCGTCCCGTGGCACAAGGCAGTGGCACTCCACAGTCGAATGGATGGGTTTAAATTTCCACCGTACCTTCTGTTCTCCGTGCGGAGATGAGCTTTGCTTCTCGGACTTCAAAACGAACGGGGAAAAGCGATTTCTCAGCATCCAGCGGACACACACACACGCAAACCGTTCCACGAGGAGGAGTTTTGCCAGCCCTATCCTAAAAAGCTGTGAGCACGACTCACGCACCCACGCCAAGAGCTGTTCGAGCTGCAGAGGGGAAGGAAGATGCCTCCTGCTTTGCCAGGTAATGTGTGCAACACCAGGAAACTCCAGGGATGGAGGAGGGGGAGGGGGTTCAGTGAAAGGCACCCATGAGTCACTGTACAAAGAGAAACTGCAAGCAAAGGGAAGAAACACTCTGCCGGCTGCGCCCGACGCGGCCGCCTCACCCAGTTACAATACCCGCTTCCACTTTGAAGAGCTTGGCTAATTAAACAGCTTTTACATTTGTTCTTACATCTATATATATATATACATCTCAGACTTAAACACTGCACAGAGTCCGTGCCCTACAGCCGGTAACAAGTCCCCAGCAAAGAGCCAGGTTCTGACATCCATTTATAAATCTTGCTCCTCAAAAAAAACTCCTGGAGGTGATGTCGGAATAAGGATGGGGTAATAGTCGGCAGGAGCAGACGCACCAGGACCCACACGCGGCTGGAGCCAGCTGCTCCCAGCAACCAGGAACGTGAAGCCCGATGGCTATAACAACAGCAGCAAGAGCGGCGGTGGGAGGCACGGGCGAGCCGTGGATGGGGGCATTTCCACGCAGGGGGGCAGAGGAAGGGCTGCCGCCTCTCCCTCGGGCTCCCGGGAGCATCGGAGAGCACCCAGAGGTGCCACCCATCTCGGGACATCCCTTCGCCGCTCCCCGTTCCCCAGACCGCAGCCGGGAGCTTGGAGCAGGAGCCGGGACTGGAGACCTCCCTTCCAAGCTGCGTTATCCCAAGTTCAGCTTTGCTTTTAAGCACTTTGAATTGCAAAAAGCCGCGGTTTCATAGACACGCTCCCACCTCCCCATCCCCGGGCACACAAAGCCCTGGGCTGCATCACCCCAGCCGGGGTCCAGCTCCTCAATCCCTTTGTGTTTGCCCAGAGCATCCCCCTCCCCTTCCAGCCGAAGCCCGGGACGGGGTGCTCAGCCGAAACTCGGCGCTGAGCCCCGATTCCCACACAACCCCCCCCAAACCTCTGCCCCGGGACCCCAAGCCTGCGGCCCCAAACGGCTGGCAAAGCCCGGGGGCTGAAGGCAACTCCCTTTGTTGAATGAATGAGCCGGGGAGGGAGGAGGGAGGCAGGAGGGAGGCAGGCTCAGCACCCCGCTGCTAAAAGGAAATAAAAAAAATAAAAAATAAAAGACACAACCCGCCCGCACAACCCCTTCGCAAACTTCCCGGCTACGAACCAAGCAGCGCGGAGCTCCCGGTGCCCGGCGCGGCGGGACCCAC
>Ga0065711_1009116_pt1 | contig 17778 bp, 9 predicted proteins | sample Hoacrofraction12_FD_59098 | JGI IMG/M metagenome (GOLD analysis project Ga0065711, IMG submission 59098) | Hoatzin crop microbial communities from Cojedes, Venezuela - Epithelial fraction 12 v2 (version 2) | ecosystem: Host-associated > Birds > Digestive system > Esophagus > Crop | place...
TAGAGAACAAGTCTTGTGAGGAGTGGCTGAGGGAGCTGGGGCTGTTTAGTCTGGAGAAGAGGAGGCTGAGGGGGGACCTTATTGCTCTCTACAACTACCTGAAAGGAGGCTGTAGTGAGGTGGGTGTTGGTCTCTTTTTTTCAAAGTAACAAGGGATAGGACGAGAGGCAATGGGCTCAAGTTGCATCATTGGAGGTTTAGATTGGAGATTAGGAAAAAATTCCTCACCAAAGGCATTGCCAACCACTGGAACAGGCTGCCCAGGGAAAAAGGGCTGAGTCACCGTCCCTGGAGGTATTTAAAACACATGTAGACGTGGTGCTTAGGGACATGGTTTAGTGGTAGACTTGGCAGTGTTAGGTTAACAGTTGGACTTGATGATCTTAACAGTCTTTTCCACCCTAAATGATTCTATGATTCTAATATGGTATGTGCTTAAATTGGACTCTTAGTTGGACTCTTTAAAGGTCAATTTTGATAATCAATATCAACTTATCTCTAAAAGGTGCCTTTTTCAGTTGCAACGTGATAAACTTGACTTGCTAATATTTCTGTTGGCCAAGCTAAATTACATTACCAAGAAAGTGATGACTTCAAAGTGACGTTGTCAAGAGCAAATTAAAAAAAAAAAAATTCCTTAATGAAGGTTCTTTACTTATATTTTTAACTTTTTTTTGACAAAGGCTCTGACCAAGTAATACAATACAGAACTGCAGGTTGAAACCAAGAAGCTGGCAAGCAGAAATCTACTTAGGTCTTTAAAAATCCTCTTTCTGCAACAGAAACTTGACATCAATACAGTCAAATAGATTAGAATATGCATAGACGTCCTGTTTTACCAAGAATGTGTCCTACAGAAAGATTTATTTTTTCACGTATTTTTAAAGCAATATGGAACACTGGAGTTGTTCATTCAATATGGGATTAGCCTGCTAAAAATTACTAGAATTAACACAAACCAAAAAATATGACAAAAGATTACTCAGGAAAAAGCTAATCTATAATGTCATAATAAAAAGATGCATAAAATCTGAAGCCTTTAGATGTTCATAGCGCTGGCATAGGCATGTAAATAACTTTGAGTTATGCTTTCTTTCTTTTTTCTGACAGGGAACTTTGATCCGAAAGCCACGTGTAACTTCTATGATAACATAGAGCCTGGTCCTGTTGTGCCACCAAAGCCATTTAAAAAGGGTAGGTCTGCAAACAAGCATGAAGTTACCTAATCGGCACTGAGAAAGCTTTCCCCCCCCATCTTTTTTTTAAAAACCCATGTCATCACAGGAAACAACTCTAATTATTATAACTTTTCTCTCTAACCAAAGCAGAAGGGTTTTATGTATGTGCAGTAGTCCTGGCTGCAACTTGTTTTCCTCAGGCAGGTTGTTGCAAATGACTGTTCTGTTAATATGTTGTTTGTAAATACTGTTATTCCCTATTAGAAAAAGAGTTGAAAGTACACAAACTTCTATGTGTTAACCTGAGCTTCCTAATTATGTCTTTTGTAAATACTTCTAGGATAAAAGCTCTGTCAGGTTTGTTCAGCTGTCTTCTAACACTTATTGTTAGGATTTTGTACTTCTAGTTGGGATCTTTTATACAAGTTTAATTGGTCACAGCAGCTTTTTAAAATTTTAATTTATATTTTTAATTATATTTTAACATGACTGGTCACACTTTACCTATTTCTGGTGCAGTGTATGAATTTCACAGTAGCCCTGAAGCTTTAGCACAGCGAGAGCTAATTGCATAGTATTCAGGACTCGTATCTAGCTGAAGACACTTAAGGACAGGAGCTATGTGTTCAGTCTCACCTTTTGCCCGGTGGAGGTTCAGTCGGTACATCCCAGAGTGACCTGGCGCCCCGTTGGTAGGCACCTGGTGGCCATGTAGCTCAGTAGTGCTCTGAACTCCACTACGTTTAGTGGTGATTTTGGAGCAGAACCCTATCTTTTGCCTCAGGTATTTTTGGACCTTTTTCTTTTGTTTTACTTCCTGAAATCTGTTGAAAGAATGGTTTCAAATGTTAGTGGCAGTTTTTAAACACTTTGTGTCTTTTTACTGAAATAGTCAGTCTAGGATCCTGTGCTCTGGTACAGAGAAAACAGTGGTATTTTCTCTGAATATGTTATGTGTGATAAGATTTATGATATTGTGTCTCCTCTTACTGTAACTAGCATGTACTGAAATTGTTAGTGGGAAAGAAGTCACTCTTCTGAATCAGTAGTCATACAGTCTGTTTGAAAAATCCAAATTTGGCAAATAAGTATCGGTTGCTGAAAAGCAGTTCACAAAGATTTTTGCAGCTGAATTTTGAATTCATACAAGGAATTTTTTCCCCCTCTCTTGAAGCAAGTATTTTACACTTCAGTATAATAAGATGCTTAGTATGTGGAAATTTAAAAGAAAGAGAAGGCCCAGAACTACTGCTCATGTTTCAAAAAAAAAAAAGAACACAACCCAGTACTGGGATGTGTTTCCTGCATAAGTGGTGGTGTCCAGGAAAGACAGTAACAGCAGATGAGCAGTGGCAAGAAGGCAGTTGCCTGGGTTCGTGTTAAATTACAGTGCTACTTTGTGATGCTTGAAGACATTCTCTTAATTACGCTGGCCTATTTGATTTACAATGTCAAAGCAATATAATGTGCAAAACTTGCATGAAAAAAGTGATTTTATTTGGCAGTTGGATAGATAGTGTCTTGTAAGGATTTATACGACTTCTATGACTAGCTTCCTGGCTTTGTCTGTCAACTTATTACAAATCAATTTTAGGGCTGGTGTACTATATTCTGAACTTGTCTTTTAACATGAAGTCATCAATTTTTTTTTTTTTTTTTACTTAAAAAAGTTCCATTTCCTTAATATTCAGCGGTTGAAGGTGTTGGCAGGCAGACAGGTATGGGCAGACCAGGGTCTGCTCTGTGCTGCCATCTGGCTAGTCAGCATGCGCGCAGTCTAGTGCCTGCACTACTTGCTTGCTTAGAAGGAGTTTGTTGAGGCCAAGCACTGGTAATGTGACTACGCAACTTCTGGACTCGAGAGGGTTTACATCTAAGCAAGGAGGTTACTTTTATTTTCTTTAAGTATGTCTCTGAAGACAAGCCTAAGTACTATTTGCACTAACTTTTGTCAGCAGCCACCCGCTGGATTTCTCAGCAGATAACAGCAATGTGTGCACTTTGAATCACAAATTGCAGTCCTTTTTTACAACAGAAGTTCTCTTTTCATTAAGCTGTTCTGCAGGTGTGCGTTTAGCAGATAGGTATCTTAACCTCACCTTCTAGGTTGTGTTTCCACATCCTAGGAGTATTTGTCACTTTTGGTAGATAAATGGAGGTCTTGAAGTGGTGGTAGGAGGCATCGGAAAACCAAGTCTTTCTGTCGGTTAATACCTAATGCATGATTTGCATACGTACTGATTTTATGAGTGAAAACAGGCTGAAGTGCTGCTTCACATACACACACCCCTGCTGCAAAGCCATGAGGAAAAAAACAAACATCATCTTATTTTGAAACAGGACCACCATTTTATTTTTGTATTTTCTTCAGCCTGAATAAGTGCTAGAAAAAGATGCAGACTATTTGCATAAGTCAGACTATTTGCAGGAACTAAATTAGAAGTAGTCTTTTACTTCAGGTAAAGCAGGATTATTTGAATTTAGATTTTTGTAATAGACTGCTGTTCAGAAACCTATGAAGTCATTCCTTAACAGGATGGTGTTGTCGTGCCAGTAAGAAACTTCTCAGTACGTTTTAAGCTATTAAACCTTTAGCAGTATCAGTGCCCTAATGGTGGCGACCGCTTTTTGGTTTTAATGTAATATATGGTTAAGTGACTCTTTACAGAAGTGAAATACTTCAAATATTCAGATTTCACAAACTGAATTAGAAGTATTTTATCAAAAGGCTTTTAATGTTACCTGAGTGGAAAGGCTTCCACATTTATTTTAATATAGAATATTTATAAAGAGGTAACGAACTAGCAGTATGATCTTGCCTATCATCCTTCTCTTCTGAAATAAGAAAAAATATTTTCCTTTGGCTTTTTTTAGAGCATCAAAGCAGCTCCAAACAGACTCCACGGACTCAGCCAAGAGATGAAGACTTTGAAGGGGCTCCATGGAATTGTGATAGCTGCACCTTTCTAAATCACCCAGCACTAAATCGCTGTGAGCAGTGTGAAATGCCCCGATACACCTGAAAATCAGGAAGGGGCTGCGTTGGGTTGAAAACAGGCTTTCAAGCCGACAGCTGTAGGAGAAGGAAACATGGGGAACCTTTCAGTTCATCTGCCCAGCCTTTGCCAGTCAACAATCTTCATATTGCAAGGGGTGGGAGTAACGTGTTGAGATGTTTCTGCTTGAGCTACACTAAAAATAAATAAATTAAGGGTGAAATTCTGTCTTATCCCATTGTAGTGAGCAAAGCAGAAAATGAAACCTGAAAATGTAAAAGGATTAATCTGGGGAAGAATGTATACAGGAGAGCAAATAACTACTGGTATTTAGTCCTGTGGTTATAGTTACTGCTTAGTGGCTCTAAAAAAAAGAAAGAAAACAAACCTACTGTTTTTTTAAAAACATTCTAGGACTCTTAGTAATGGTGTGAAATGTTACACTTAACCAGAAAACCTGAAGAGCCAGAGCTGACTTAACCTGGCCACAGCTAGCTGGAAAACAAAGTCTCCCTGTGCTTCTAGATTGTAAGCTACTGAAAAAGAAGACAGGTAAAAGCAACGATAAATTTTGCAGTGTATGAAAAACAAGGAGAAGAGTATTTGTAATTGCTGCTTTTTTTCAGGGTAACTTATGTCAACAAAAAATTACTGTTTGAAATAGTAACCTAAGGTGACTAAATGAGAAACCGTATGGGTGTTACAGAGAGTTTAATCAGAGGTAATTTTTTACAATCCCTTTTGCTTGTACAGTGCTCACCTGGCTGTCAACACTGGTAATAAAGAATGAATTCTACCATATTATGGATGAAAATACTGCTGCATGCTTTCATTAGGCTGTTGTGTTTCAAAGCTAAAAGTATGCTTTTACATCCAACAATCTTTGAGGCCTGTGCTCTGTAGCAGCACAGTGACATATGCCAAATGCAGACTACTCCAAATTCTGTTTGGAAGACTTGAGCTCAGCCATGGTTGTGTAGAAGAGTTTGTACCCAGTTCCTTAGGCCCTTTCAGCTTCCAATTTGTGAAGAACTCATGATGTTTACAGCACAGAAGGTACTTTGTGCCCCAGTTCAAAGCTAGCTGAAAAATAATTAATCAATTAGGTCTTCAGTAAAGGTTTATTTGCACATTGTTAATAAACCAACCTGTACAAATGACACATGCCAGATCCTGAAAAATTACACACTGCATTCTTTTTACTTTGATCAGGAAATACTTGCCGTAGGTTGAAGAACACAAGACTTGCAACTGAAAATCATACTGGTACTGTTATGCATATGATACACTGTATTATAAAGGTGATGTTCAATTTGTTTGAATGCTTCAGGTTGCTGTAATAAAGCACTCAATACTTGTGAAACTGAACATGGGTTTGGGCAGCTGAATGATTATGTTCCACAACTGTGCAACTGAGTAGGGTGTTCTTGTGTACTGGTCAGAAGCTGGTACAGTGCATTTGAGATTTTATGGTATAACTTTGTCAAGATTCAGAGACACAACCAAGCATGTCAGCTGAATTATGGTAATTGACTTTGCAACTGTGAAGCAAAAAGTGCTAGCTACACCATACCAGAAGAGATGTAAACTACTTCATTTTAGATTGTGTTTAGCTCATGGCAGCCACATCCATATGGTCAACTGCCGCAATTCAGTTGATGTGTGATAACACGTTAAGCTATGGTAGAACAATCATGTGTCTGAATCCTTATTTAAAATCAAGCAGCGTTTGTAAGGGATGGATGGAGGAAAACTCATCTTGACTGCATTGTTCAATCTGGTGTCTTCTCTCTCTGCGATTTATAAAGATAACAGTAAAAAACCAAACTGTGATCTTCGATGAGGAACCAATATTTTATCTGGCATTTTTCAGTATGTTCTTGCACTAACTAAATCTTCAGCATAATTTTAAATAAGCTAAGAGATCTCCAGCAATCGGTGTGTACCACTGCTGAACAAAACAAAGGCATCAGAGCTAGTTTTCCCTCCTTCCCTCCTTCCCTCCTTCCCTCCTTCCCTCCTTCCCTCCTTCCCTCCTTCCCTCCTTCCCTCCTTCCCTCCTTCCCTCCTTCCCTCCTTCCCTCCTTCCCTGATTTATATTACTATGTGATGAGCTCGTCACATATGGAAAGGGGTAAAAAATCACTGTCAAATCAAGTTAGAAGGTAAACATTAATTTTTTCATGTAAGTGGACAGTCTGACAAAACGGAGATAACTAGAAAACAGATGAGCAGAATCATTATACCTAGGATAAGCAGTACCATTGCTGTTATCAGCTGTATGATGAATTACTCAAAACAATACCAGTAACTTCATGACTTTTTTTATCATGATGCCTTTGCCTTTGTATTGTTTCATTTTTCTGTTCATTTGTACTTCTGTTGAAGTTTTATAAGCATTTGTTTTTGCCGGAATTAAAAAATGATAGCAACTGAAATGACAGTCGGCAAATGAGAGTAGGTGTGTCATGCACCAATACAGTTGTGCCATTTTCAGACAGACTAGATACTACTTTTGAAGGGGGGGGAAGTGCATGCAGTCCAATAATTACTTGAGCTGTAATAATCATAAATGGAGACTTGCTGATCTTAGTTGTAGCTTTACCAGAGGAAGGCAAGGAAGGCTGCGGTGACAGCAAGATACTTTTTGGAAGACTGAGTGCTGTTAAATTGCAAATGAATTCCTTCGTACCAATAATTTTACACCAGTTTTTCAATTACTCTCATTTGTTGCTTGTACAAAAAAAACCCAAACCCTTCTGTTGTATTGTTTTACGTGTAAATGCCCACACTCAGACATTAGTAGTAAAGATTTTACATGGTGCTTGAATATTTTTAGTTTGTTAGAATATAAATTGTATTTTGAATATTGGAAGATTCATTTTCCTTCTGAAAGCAGGTGACACCGTTCACACCCCAAATGAATTGTAGATTATGCCAAAAAGATTGGTTTGTGTAATATTTATTGAATGCACATAAAACCCTGATGTCAGCTGGCATACAAAATGCACTGTATTGTATAAAACTTTTGTGTGTGTGAATGGTGGGATGCTGATGCCCTTGTGTTGAGTTAATGCACTACTTGTGTTTTCTTTTTTCCTTAATGACTGAGCTTTCCCTCAGCCATGCTACTAGAGTGGTAGAGTTTGTAACTGACTTGGACATTCGGATATTCAAAATGATTTCACTGTTCATTGAAATTTTATAAAGTTTATTTTATATTTACTGTGCTATTAAGATGAATTCCCTTTATAGAATACTACTGTAGTTCTCTAAAAGTTTATTTAGAGTGGGGCTTGTGGAAAATGATTCAGAACATAGTAAACCAAAAGAAATCCTGAACTTTGGATCTACTTTTAATTTGATGTAATTATTAGTCTTGTTTGGGTGAAGAGGAAAGGGGGTGGGAGGTCAAACAAAAGGAAGTACTTTGTAAAATGTAGTCTTAGATCAGGTTGAATTGTGTATCTGTGTGTCTGTGGTATGTGTGTGTTTCCCTTGAAAAATGGGAGGTGTGGTGAAAAGGTGTAATAATTCTTAAAAGAGCTGGTCTCAGTACTTTCTGATTATGATATGCTACTAAATCACTTTTTTTAAAAAAAGAACATCCTTTTCTTTCAGTTACTTTATCTGTCCCAGTTATACATCTCTCATTTCAATTTCTGAATACTTTTACATTTATAATATTGATTGTAAAACCCGTTGAAACTGAAATAAAAATACTTGAGTTGGAATGGGGACAAAAAATAAAAACAATAAAGAATGTTTTAAAAAAGAATGTGAGAATATGAAATATGTTAAAAACAAGCTTGTCATCAGGATGATAGTTTTTGTTTTAAAATTCAGTGGTATACCCTGGAATGTGAAAATGACTATCCTGATGAGAAGTGGACAGTTGGACATAAACAATTCGTCAGCTTGTTTGGTCCCACAGAGTTTACGTGCGCTGTTCCGCAGTGACTCTTACTCCCGTAACAAAAGAAGACATGCACAGATATCACATCTCATAGTCAGTACTGTCTCTATGTGCTGCTGCATCTGTTTCGTTTCAATATGTCAATATGATATGAAGCTAGCCATGACTGAATTTTGCCAGATTTCTTCATTTTGGAGCTTTCATTGGTGTTTATGTCCATAAATATTAATGAGAATATTTTTCTTGGTTTTGAATAATCAGAAGTCAATGGAGTTAATGCAATATTATAATCCTGGATTTTCAGTACCTTTGAAACCGATTTTAAAAAACTGTGTTCTTGAAACTTATTTATTTATGGTGGCACCAGTGTATCTAATCCATATTTCCTGCTGTGTGAAACCCTGTTAAATTTTTTTCATAAAAAAAGAAGACACGATCCTGTTTAATCCTGTATATATGGTGTCTACATTCTAGATTTGTGTATGCTGTGAATGAACTTATTACTAAGAGATGAAATTGTATAAAAGCGTTCAGAGGCTATGCATGCATGGTACCTCCAGAAAGTGCATACTCCGAGTTGCAGATTCCTGCAAAAATAAATTAATAAAACTAAGCAAACATCACATCCTGCATTTGTTCTTCTATGTAATAGGAAGCATTTAAAAAATACAGCCTTTTTGCTTTTGTAGTCTGATTGTTTATGGTCTCCCACTTCAACCCATAGCCATAGCAAATTTGTTTCAGGGCTTTGGGGGTTTTGTTTTTGATGATCAATATGATTCTCATTAAGCAATTGCTGAATATTGAGCTGGCTTCCAAATCCTGTTCCTGTGGGTGTGTACAGCTTGTATAAGCAGGAGTCCTGTTCAGATGGTGGGTATTCTGTGTAGCTTCTGGTGTAGAAACAGGATGTTGGATGTTCAGAGTGTGAAGTTGAGCTCATTACTGTTCTCTGTTTTTTTAATGGGAAGTTGTTAGTAGAGGAGTAGCTTTTATTTACTACAGCAGATGGTCACCTTTTATTTGTAGTCTTGATCGCAGGCATTCCTGCTTATCCTCGATGGTGTTGAGTATCTGGGTTACAAAAGTCCATCTTCTGCTCTAACCTGTTACAGAAAGGCCCTGCTCTGGGAGAGGGTGGAGAATTTGAAATGCATAGATCAGTGTGCAGGCAGTTTCTTTTTATCAGTATGTCTTCTCGATTATCGTGATTGTGTCAGCTCACCATTATCTAAAACTTGAAAGAATCCTTGAAAGCTCTGTAGCTGTGCTACAGCCGTGTTTTGTTCACGTGCAGTTTCAGTCGTTAAACACGTTGTGGTCTAACAAACCTTCTGCAACTTTGGTTTTGAGCTTTTGTCAGCACACATATGTAAGAATGTAGTTTTGCATTCCTTTTGCTAAATTGAATTTATAAAAATTTCAGGACAGGTTTGTATTTTAATCAGGCATTTGATTCTTTCACTTTACAAATCATTGCAATTGATTTTTTTTTTTCGAAAAGTTTCAAAGCTTTAAATAAAGTTTAAAAATGGTAAGGTACCTGTAAAATATATTTTGCTAATGGAGAATCACAAAGCCAGAAGACTCTAGATCTAACAAGGGAGAGTGGCCGCTATTTTGTTGTTTCCTGAAGTAACAAGGAGGAGGAAGAGAGTCTGAAATAATTGCACAAACCTCGTTGATTTACTCTTAAGAATTGCTTGGTTTTGACAGTACTGCACCGTGTCTCGAACCTGTGGCGCTTAGAGAGGTGGTTTGTCTTGTGATCTGGTAAGTGTTCGAGGAAGAAAGTACTGCTGCTTCTAATCAGTCGAGGTGATCCGTAGTGCTGGGTAAGTACTGTGTTTTCTTTACTTGCACCCTCTCAGACTGTAACTACACTTTTTGGAAGGAGGTGACTTAGGTAACTAATTCCACCTACCAGCTGGACTTAAATCGCTATAAACGAGATTGGTTACCTGATGTTTTGTGGAAACCTTGTGAAGTTGTTAGAGAAGGGGCTATGTTCATTTCTAAATTGAGGGTCTGTGGTTGTGACGTGTTCTAGTTTGACAGTAAAAAAAGAGCCAGACCACTAAAAGCCTCTTGCAGGAGTGCTGCTTTGTTTTATAAAATATGCTGTCTCTTTAGAAAATGGTAATGTTGTGCTTTAAGAATAAATAGTTAAAATAGATCCATAAAAACTCCACTCTACAGATGTCTTTCCAGTTAGGCAAGACTTGCAACTTTGCGTGTATTTGCTGATTTTATGAGTTCCATTTTGGAAGATTTTGACAAATTAAGTTGTCCTTTATTCCCAAACCGTAGTGACCTGGTTGAAGTTAACAAAGTTTGCTTAAAAAAGGAGTAAATACAGTTTTGTTACTGCTTTACAAACAAAACCAAAAAGCCTCCAAATGAAACACATGCAACACAGGTGCTACTTGATTCTTTTTTTACTAAAAGCTTCATTTTTTTGGAAGTGTTTTAGGAAATAAAGTGTAGGCTTGTTGGGAGTGGGTTTTATTTTTTATTTTTAGGAGAAAAACATAATATTTAGAAAAAAATGCGCTGGGTGAGTGAGGTCGTTGTAGGTTTGAAAGTGATTTTCTGATTCTGACCGGATACAGCTGTCTTGTAATAATTGGTACCGAATTCTGGCGTTAGTTACAACGGCCGGGAGTGGTGGCAGCGTGCCTGGAGCTGCTAGTGGGCGGCTGCTCGGCTGAAACGGGGCGCGCTGCGTCTTTTGTGAGCATGAAATGGCCCTGCGGTTACGGCCCTGTGTCATGTGCAGGGATGTGCAGCCGGTGCGTGACAGCGGAGCATCGTGGGTTGCAACCAGTGGGGTGTCGTCCCCCGGTGTGATGGGACAAGCCAGCAACCGCCGGCCATCAGCGTGCCTCGGGGGTGCGGTCGCTTCCCGGCACTGGCCTTCTGCTCGAATGGTACCGCGGCAGGAAAGGTGAACCCCCAAACCAGGACCAGCCACTCCCTGCCCTTGCAGAAAAGGTGGTTCAGGAGCTGCCTGGGAGTTGCGGATCTGGGGATTGTAATTCACCTGAAACTTCTCTTAATTTTGAGCCTATTCCATTAATTCTAATGGCTTGGCAAAGATGAAGTTGCTCTTGGCAATGTCAATGGGTCTCTTTGCAGCTACCCTGTGCGCTGGAGAGTGCCTGGTGTGACTCTGCCCGGGGTTTAGATCCACGCGTAGTACCCCTGTGACCTGTCCCGCACGGAGGGGGACAGTGATGGTCAAGTGCACTTTCCAGGCAGATAGGTGGGTTTACAGTAACCAGGGTCTGAGAAAACTTTTCAGGGAGTGACTTCTGTCTTTATGACGACTTGTGAATCCTTGCCCCTAGTGAGATTTCTGTGTATGCTTTGCTTTCTTCGTGAGGAACAGCTTGGGGTGGTGTAAAGCCTTGTGCATCTTTCATCATCACCACAGCTACTGAAGCCTGATGGGTTGGCTTGGTGGCTGTTCCAGGTAACTGATCCGTTACTTTTTTCCCCCCCCACATTAGACAATTGTTCATAAACCAAACTGTTGATTTTTTTATCTTTTTTCTTTTTTTGGCCGATGATCCATGACCGTGAATCTGTTGCTGATCATTGCCTTTTCAAACCCTGAAAATTTCAAAGCAGCAGTGGGTAGGTAACGAGCTGTGTGTACATTCACGCTCTTCCTCACAACACTGATACCTCAGGTCAGTGTTGTACCACACAGTAAGAACTGGATTAGTTACTTCATAAATCTATAAAGCAAATCTTAAAAAATACGTATCATTTTGAAACTTCCTTCAGACTTTACTATTACTTCTTAATGAAACTGAGAAGCAGACTGGCTGACCTGCTCGCTTAGCCCTTTTAAGAAACTCGAGCTACTGCTGCTAGTCGGACCTGTCATGTCTGGTAAAACAGCAACTGCCAGTTAAAATTTGCATACCTTGTTTTGCACAACTGAAGTGAAATATTTGAAATAAACTTATTTTTCAAATTCGTATGTTGGCCTTATCACATGATTGATGAAATAAAAAGTGAAATGATTTGCACGCCAAACATTCTCATCTAGTTGTCCATGTATTAATTACAGTATTAAAACAGAGAACCCTCAGATTTTTCAAGAGTGTGATAATGAGATCCTTTTTATTTTCAACTGCAGAGATATTAAACTTGCAGAACATGATACCGTAGAATCACAGAATAGTTTGGGTTGAAAGGGACTTTTAACGGCCATCTAGTCCCACCCCCCCTGCAATGAGCAGAGGCATCTTCAACTAGCTCTAATGTTCTATCAAATCAAGTGTTCTGTTGTGTTTTTGCAGTTGATTGCCTTCTGGTTCTAGTCCAAGATGAAATATGTCCTGCTTTGGCCAAGGAAGTTGCCCAAGTATTTGATGGTTCCTTGGCTTAGATTATCTGATGGATAGCAATTTTTTTCCGAATTACTGACTTTCAGGTCTGTATTCTTGATGCAAATGGTCACCTTGTGACCATCTCCTTCTCTCCAGCAATGCTTCTGTAAATGAAACAGACTCTCAGAAGTGAAAAAATCCAAACAGATTAACTACGAACTTTTAAATATAACTCTCTGAGTGTTGACCAGCTGTATGCATGCAGGATCTGTCATGAAACAGAATCTTCGTTATTGAAACGTTATTCTGAGATGTTATTCCTTCTGGAAGAGCGGCTGATGCAATTTGTATCCCAGTGCAAGAGCTGCTGTTAATGTAGAACCTCAAGTGATTCCCCCCTCCCATTTTAATCTTGGAAAAACAGAGAATGGGTTAGCTATATTGATGTACATTTTTGATTGTCTTTTTCCTAGGTTGCTAGTTAATCCCTAAATTTGGCTTTTCCCTCCACCCCCAGTGGGGCTGATGTACAAAGCCCTACTATTTGTGGTTCTTTACAGTGTCTTATTTTTTCTAATAAATCTTTAGTAGGAATTCTTGTGAGAGATGGACTACTTCAAATCCCAGCTATGTGTTTTTGATACGTAGAACTGAGAAGCAAGAGCCGTTTTTCCTTTCTCCTTGTCCTTCTGATCTACCTGGATTAATGGCAATGCCGAGATTCCCTGCAGCATTGCTGTGTCGTGGTGCCCTCTTCAAACACACTCTCCCGCACTGCGAATCAAATGGAATTGGCTTACTGTATGGACAGGGTGCCCCCACTACTGGCGGTATGGAAATTAAAATTATTAGGATCCAAGCTGTACACCTTCAGTCCTCATAGGTCGGGAGGGGTGGCTGCCCTGCCTCGGCCAAGGAGACAGAGAAGGCTTTGAAGGAAAATGCAGATGTACACAACTGCTCTGGTGTGCCGGGTGCCAGCAGCCGGGGAGGGCGAGGGGCCACGGCAGCAACCAGAGAGGAGACCCCGTGTCTGGGGTCCCCGTTGGACACGTGCGCATGAGCGCCTCCCCCGACAGACCTCCATCCCGACCTGCTGCAGCGGGGCCAGGCGGGGACCGCAGGTGCGGTTTGTGTCCGTGCGGTGCTGAGCGTGTCTCTCCCTGCGGAGCTGCGTGTCCGTGGTTGCGTGTGGCAGGCGTGTGTGCGCGTCTGGCCATGGGGAGCGCCTTCGGCCCCGCTGCTGGGCTGACCTGGGGGCATGGAGCAGCTGCAGCCCCGTCTCCATCACCCTGCAGGGTTTGGCAGCTCTGCGCCGCTGGCAGTACGTAGCCGAAGAAACGCACCTTGTCGGACGCAGTCGCTCGGGAGAAGGAAGCGTAGAAACCCCAGGAGAGGCGTAATCGTACCGACGGCAACAGAGCAATAGCAGGATGTTCTGCTAAATACAGCTGAGCTATTTACCTGTGTTCTGGTTGTGAGACAAATCATCTCTCCACCACGGAGGGAAATGTAGATGCTTTCATGAGCTACAAAAATCACCAAGCCTGTGAAATTCCCACGTGGTGGTGCCTGGCTGTAAAACTGAGACCCAAGTTTATTACAGCAAGAAACGCAGAGTGTGTAGATGTTTCCCAGTAGTTTTCAAAGCTGTTCCTTAAAACTGGAAGTAAAAGACAACCACTTTGCTCTTCTTCCAGCTCACAAATTCTGCTGGCATCAAATTTGTTCTACGAGAGAAGCCACTTTGAAAGAAATTCTCTGCCCTGACAAATGAGGGACCTGTTCCTTATCGAGAGGAATGACTCCCAGAGAAAAATTTTGTCAGGTCTGTTTTTTTTTTTAGGTTCGGCAGATGATGAAGATCTTCATCAAGTTGAGCTGTTCTTCAGCCACAATATTTTTTCACCTGCCTTTGTCAGTTGCAGGCACAAGCTTTGCTCGCCTCCGGCAGGTCACTGCTCTGATGCCGAAGAACTGCTGTGTGGCAGATACACATGTGTGTGACCTAGGTATCTTCCATAAATGCCAGTTTCTTACAGGGAGAGGTCACTGCTCCAGCTGTTCCGTTAGGATTTGGAAGTCCCGGTACCCCCTTGGACGCCGGTTCCTCTTGTGATCTTGGTCACTTCATAGAGCTCCTGCTTTTCTTTGTCTCTGATTTTGGGGCGACCAATCTGAACTTCTCTGTTTTGGAACAGTGCTGACCTACATCCAGTGTCTCATCATTAAAGACATCTGAACACCTGATCACACCCGTGCAATGCGGTGTAGCTGACTCCTGCCTTTTTTTCATGCCTGGCCAGAGGAGAGTATTTTGGAGCTCGGTTCTATAACTGCGCGCGTGGTACGTGCTGGAGCAGAGACGATCCTTTACGTGCGTCCAGTTTAGTAGGCGTGTTTTGGCAGATGAAGATTTTAGTGACAGAGCAGGCAAGAAACTACAGCCAGTTGCTATTTTTATCCACGCTATTCAGTATTCAGGTCTGAGAGGAGTTACATTATGAGGAGAAACATCGAGAGAAAAATACATTGTTTCTTTTGTGTAGTTATTTACAAGAAATACTGTATTCAAGGCGTTGTGGTTAATTTTTTTATTGGTAAAGTTTATCCTTCACGATTAAAAAAACACGTCTCAAAAGAAGAAAGTGGGAAAATTTGAGAGAAAAACATCTTCCTCTCAACCTGAAAACACTGGAGATACACAATATTGTCCGTGCACAACTGTTACATGAGGCCACAGTTAGAAAAATATTTTCTTACCCACTTATTTGGAAGGCCTAACTGAGATTTATCCGTCTGAACCTCACTCTTTCTTTAGCTTTCTGATATTTTTCAAATTACACTAGTTTGTTTTCTTCTAAAATTGACAAACTTCAAAATTATTGGAAATTGGCATATATTTCTTTCAGTAGTTACATGCAAAAATCTGCATCTTAGGAAGTACACAAAAATCTAGCTAAAGCTGGGCTTTTCCCTGTTGCCACGGCAAGTTTTGTGGCTAGCGATTGTCCCTTGTTGTCACAGTGGCAACAAGGCCTGTATTTGTATCTCTGACTCTTCCCAAAGGCAGTGAAAAAGGGTCAGAGAAAATCTAGATAAGCTGGTCCTTTCAATGTTATTTTGCAATAAATTGCAATTAAACAGCCGTATTTTCTCTCTCTCTCTCTCTCTCCCCCCCTTCCTCCCTCCACTTTATTTTTTTTTTTTCCTACCTAACTGGGTGCACAGCATAATTCAGAGGTTGTGTTTCTCAGGCATGTGCCAACATAAATGCTCTACCAAGAGGTAACCTGTATTTTGACATATTCTCATATAAAATATTGACAAAGATGCAAGGAATATATATTTTTTTTTTTCTGTATGACATATTTTTTTCTGTGTTTCATTGTGCAATACATCTACTGTGAGGTAGAAAAGCGGGGAAAGCAATATTGGGAACAACTACTGTTTTGTTAGCTGTTCAAGGGAAAAAACCCAACAGTCTACATCCTGGTTGTCTGGCTGCCTCTCGTTTAAAAGAAGTGTTGCAGAAAGACCATTTTTTGGTTACCTCTTCTGTTTTGCTCCAAAGACGTTATACGTTGGAGACAGGAAAAAAGCCGCTATCAGAAGCAGACCCGACTTCACCTTCTTTCCGAGCTGCCCGTGTTCGGCAGGGAGCGGGCGCTGCGCTTGTGGCTGCTGCTGGCTGCGCTGCTCCGGCTCCGAGCTCCCGGCCAGCAGCATCGGCAGTGGGGCCGCCCTGTCCTCCGGTCACTTTGTCCAGAGCTTAGGGAAACTGAATAAAAAAACCCACCTGATTTCACTAGAAATAAAGGCCACGTAGCGCAAATTAATTATTCTACTTAGTAAACTCAGGCTTTGTAAACATAAAAAATCATTTGACTAATGTTAGAGTGTTGGTAGATAGTGTGCCGAAACACCCCAGCCACACAACGCCCAGCAAACTGCCACTCAACAGTATAAACACTTAATGAGCAATCACCTGCAAGCAGGAAAATTGCTTTCGAGCCGTAAGCATCATGTGCATCTTGTACCTAACACCGGACACAGGAGACAAGCTTGCTTGCAGTGGGAAGAGGGTAGCTGTGCTTTCTTTGTCTAAGATATTGTAGCATATTATCTTTGCTTTGCCACCATTTGAAAAATCAGAAATGAAGAGTCTGCAGAGATTCAGACCCTTCATATACTGTAAGTAGAGACATAATCTAGATCAAGGTTCTAAATGTCCCACCGTCATCGAAAATCCCATTACTTTTGTTTTTCCGGCCTGATGTGCTGCACTCATTCTGAACACTGCAGAAAGGTGCACTAATAGCACTAAATCTAAATGACTTAGTTTTACCCATCGGGTTTGGCAGGACAACATGCTGATAAAACCCCAGACATTCCTTTAAAATGTACAATTTAGTCATCAGGTTACATTTATTCCCACACTGCAGTAGTACAGACTTTCTAACAGGTTAATCCCAAAGCCCTTTTCAATGTTTTCAGCCGTTCCCCGCAAAGAGCAGCTGTACTAACCCTACTAACTGTACTAACTGAACGCTGCAGCACTGGCCCACATCTTCCAGGAGAAGGAGGAGGAGAAGGAGCCAAGAGCTCGAGTTCTGCGGACAGGGGAGCAGTTACAATCTGCCGCGCGTCCGTCACTTTTAGCACCATGGAAGGCTTTCAAAGTGACAACGATATCGATTAATCTCAAAATGTATCGGTGTGATCTATGGGCTTCTCACACATAGTGTTTTGTTAACCATTTTTCTTAACCTTCCAGTTTACGGAGTTTTGTGGTTGCTGTGATGTTGTTCAACTGCAGTTAAGTAGCCCAATTTAGTGAAGAAAAACTACTTACAAAGGCTGTATTTGTGATATGAGCCACAAGATGGGTAGTCATATCTGTTTTGGGTTTATTTTCATCTAATAGGAAAATATTGATTGTCTTCTCGGTTGTTTACCTGCCCTGTAAGCAGGCATGGTAGATGGGGGTGTGCATGTGTGTGTACACAACTGTAACAGATATTCCAGTTTACTGATGGCTTGTAGCTGATCCCAGTGGAGCTGTACACTCCCATTTCATAAGAAATATGTTGTGGTGTTGAAACTGTGAGAAAAATACCAACAGGTGTAGTCAAAAAGGGTATTATAGACTGATAATTCCAAGTCTGGCTTAGTATGTCTGACTAAATGTACTAAGCTAAAATGTACTAAGCTGTATAGGTTCCTCTGGTTTTGGATGCAGCAGAGAATCACAGAATCACAGAATGGCAGGGGTTGGAAGGGACCTCTGTGGGTCATCTAGTCCAACCCCCCTGCCGAAGCAGGGTCACCTACAGCAGGCTGCA
>Ga0065711_1011307_pt1 | contig 17777 bp, 17 predicted proteins | sample Hoacrofraction12_FD_59098 | JGI IMG/M metagenome (GOLD analysis project Ga0065711, IMG submission 59098) | Hoatzin crop microbial communities from Cojedes, Venezuela - Epithelial fraction 12 v2 (version 2) | ecosystem: Host-associated > Birds > Digestive system > Esophagus > Crop | place...
TGGATGGCGCGGAAGCTGCCTTCGCCGGTACGCGAGGGGCCGCTGATGTGGTTGGCATCGTTGCATACAGCACCCGCCTGCAAAGTCCATTTAACTCCTAACTCCTCACTCCTAACTGAAGAAAGGATGAGCGTTGCCGCAGCTTCGCCGAGGTTCAGGCCCTGGCGGTCGTTGTCGAAGGGGCGGCATGTGTCGGGGTCTAATGCCTTGAACGATTGGAAGCCGGTGACGATGAAGGGGGATTGCACGTCGGCGCCGCAGACGATGGCGTGGTCGTAGCACCCGTCGCCCAGCAACCGCATGGCAACGATTTGCGCGCAAAGTCCTGAGATGCACGCATTCGACACCATGACGGGCATGACGTGATTGCCAAAGTAGGCAGCGATGCGGCGTGCGGTGAGTGCCGGCGCGACATCAGCGTCAGGGTAGTTTGCCGCGATGGCGTTGTCAAGGAGTTCGACGTTGGCTTTTGTAGAGGAGAAGACGAAAATGACGCGCGATGATGTGGGGTCGATGTCCGTCTTTGCCAATGCCTGGCGGATGGAAAGGATGCAGATTTTCTCGAAACGTGTGTACGAGTCACTTATTCCGGCATCGGCGGCGAGTTGGTTAATTTGTTGCCAATCGAAAAGCGATGCGGTGAACGCTTCGGGGATGTCGTGCCAGCGCTCGTAGCGCCGCAACGCCGAGTCGCCGCGCAAGACGGCTTGCAGGTTTTCGGTTGTTCCGTTGCCCAGCGGCGAAAGGATGTGGTCGGCGACGATGGCTATGCTCACACGTTCCATTGTTTTTTCCATTGCTCGTAAAACTCAGGATTGTACCACACCAGTTGGTAGTCGCGGTCCATAAAGACCTGCACGGAATGCCCTATGGCAAACACCTCGCCGGTTTCCGCGTCGCATATCTCGTAATCATAAACGATTTTAGCGGCATCGCAGGGGCGGTAAGTGATGCGAATTTCGGGCGTCATGCCGTAGAGTATCGGCTTTTTGTATTTGAAAGTCAGCTCGGTGAGAGGCGCGAAGAAGCCGCTGTCGTAAATCAGCGAGTAGGTGAGTCCGTATTTCTTGCCGAACGCCTCGCGCGCGTCCTCAAAATAGAGAGCGTAGGAGCCGTGCCACACCACGTTCATCGAGTCCACCTCGCTGAAACGGATATCAAGGCGTTTGCTTGCTGTGAGTTGCATTTATATTACGTTTTTATTGTTCTGCGATGGCGATTTTCATTTCGGCGGTAGCGATGGTTTCTTGTTCGCTTCGCACCTCGGCGTCAACTAAGGTGAGGCCCATCACGTCCTGCTTAACGTGGATGCCGGCAGTGAGTGTCTCGCCAACCTTGGGCGCTCGGTTGATGCGCATATTTTTGATAGAGCCGATGAAACCGATTTGCACGGGTCTGTGCAGGATGTATTTGTTGTAGTAGCCGATGCGTGCTGCGGCGCATTGTGCGATGATTTCGGCTAGGGCGCATGGGTTCAGTTCGCCGTTGTCCACGAAGATGCCGTCGGCAGGCACGGTGTAGCGTGTGATGGTGTCCTCGCGGTCGAAGTGCAGGAGCGCGTCAGCCATCAGGAAGGGTGGCTGCTGCGGCAGGATGCCTTGAATGGGCACCTGCTCAAAGGGATTGTCATTTGTCGCTATCTTGCCAAAAATCATAGAAATTGAACCATTGGGTGGGGTATTGCCGGACGATTTCTTCGAGGTGGGCGGCGTAGTCTTTTGCCAGGTTTGCCGCTCGCTCGCTGACTCGCTTGACGCTGTGGTCCACGTCGAACCCGTGGATGATGATGTGGTAGCGTTTGATTCCGGTTTTCATGACGGAGACGCTGATGACGGGCACATCTCGCTGCGTGGCAAGGGTGAACGGGCCGAGGGGGAAGGGTGCGTCGCTGTCGAAGAACCGACATTTGATGGCGCGTGGTGAGCCGAAGACGCGGTCGCCATGAATACTGACGATGTTGTTATCGGCGAGCGCATTGCTGAGTTGGAACAGGTGGCTCATGTCGTCGGCGATGGGGATGAGGCGGATGTTGTTGGGCACGAGCAATCGGTTGCGATTGTTCATGATTTCCTTTCCTTCGCCGCTGAAAACCAGGGCATAAAGCATTTTGCCTTTGGCTTTGAGTTCATAGCCCGCCAATTCGTAGTTGCCGACGTGACTGCTAAGTACGACGAAGCCTTCGGACGCCGCCGAAAGCTTTTTATAGAGGTCGTAGTTGGAAATGTCGAATTTAAACTTCCCGCCGGCGTAGAAATAAAACCGGTCGATGATGATTTGTCCAAAGCGGCAGTGGTTGCAATAGACGTTCCAAAAGGCTCGCAACGGGTTGTGGTGTAGGCGTTTGCGGGCGAATCGGTATTGCGCGATGTAGCCTTTATGGGCAAAGAGCATGTAGCCCGGCACGACGAGGGTAGCCATGGGGACATAAACCATCCACAAGGGCAGCACGCGTAAAGAGGCTTGCAGCCAGCGGTGCATCAGTGGTGTGCCGTCGGTTCTTCCGGTCCATTGTCGCTTATCCTCTTGCTCCATCGACACGCAGATTACGCGGATTGCATAGGATTTTGAAGGATCTAATTAAGCAGTGAGTTTGCTTTGGATGTAGTCGCAGAACTGGCTCATCGTTTTGACGTCAGCCATTTCTTCGGGTTTGATTTTAAAGCCAAATTTCTTTTCAACAATCACGACGATATCGACAAAGTCGAGGCTGTCGATACCCATATCCTCTTTAAGGAGCGCGTCGGGAGCTATTTTGTCTTCTTCGATTTCGAGGTCGTCAATCAAGAATTCTTTTACTTTTTCTTCAATTTCTTTTCTTTCCATCTTTTCTAATCAGAAGTTAGGAGTTAGGAGTTAGGAGTTGCCTTGCTCGGAACTCGTAGAATTATATTTTTGTTTATTTGATTGTGCAAGTTATTATGCTGTGCCCTTGGCCTAGATTGTCGTGGATGTCAGCCACTTTCAGTCCGGCGTCGGCGATACATTTGGTCATTTCGTTGTAGCCGTACATTTTGCTGTTGCCGTTAGCCATGACGGTGAAGTAGAGGCTGATTTGCGTCAGGCAGAACGATGCGGGCTCAAAACGTTGGCGATCCCAGAACGTTTCCATGATGAGCAGTCGCGTTTGGGCGGTCATGCGCGTGCGCGCAAGTCGGAGGATGCTTGTGATTTCGTCCGGGCTGAAGCAGTCCAGGAATTGTGACATCCAAATGACGTCGAAATCGTCATCGGGCAACGCGGCATCCTCTTTGAGCAAATTGGTGCCGAAGCCGCTGATGCGTTCGGCGCCGGGTTTGCTCTTCACGTTGTCGTTCATCAATGCGATTTGTTGTGGCAAATCCACGATGGTGACGTTGACGTCGGGGTCGTGGCTTGTGCAGCGGAGCGCCCATTTGCCGGTGTTGCCTCCCACGTCCATCAACCGCTTGACGGGTCGGTCGAAAACGATAGGCAGGGCTTCGTTGAAGGCTGCGTCGCTATAGAAGTGGTCGAAATTAAACCAACTGCGGCGCTCGTCTTCTTTCAGTTGCGAGAGTCCCTGGTAGATGGTTTCCCACTCTCCCAAGGTCTTCAATCCTTCGGGTTTGCCGTTACGGATGGCTTCTTCTAATTGGTAGAAGCCGCGGTAGTTGATAAAATGGTTGACATCAATGTTTACGCGTGTGGCGGGGTCGTTGATGAGGAACCATCCTGTTTTGGATAAGCGGTAGTGGGTGTTGTCTTCGTCGGTGAGCACGATTTGGGCTGAAAGCGCCGCTTCGAGCAAAACGCGCGCGCCGTAAACCGACACGTGGGTGGCTTCTGCCACTTGTTCGATGGTGAGCGGCTCATCGGCGTCGCGCAGGACGTCAAGCATGCCGAATTTCAGCATGACGCGCGCCACCTGGAATACGATGGGTCCGAACGCGATGAATTCCGCCAAGCGTTGTGCTTGGCGGGCATTCATCGTTTCGTTGGTGTAAGCTTCTAATGCCTTAGGCAGTTTCACGAGTGCTTATTTAAGTTTTTTGGTGATTGCTTTCGCCAATCTTTCGAAAGCGATTTTGAAGCGGGCGTTGTCGCTGATAGCGGGCTTGCCTTGTACTTCAAAGAAGTCAACGTCGAGCACGACATTGCCATTTTGGTAGATATAGAAATGTCCCGTCAGTTTCGTGCCGTCTTTGGAGAAGGGGTTGAAGGCAGCGGAATAGGCGTTGCCCCAGTGCATGCCGGTTAAAACCAACTTTGCGGTGTATTCGCCACCCTGAGTGTTAACCAGTTGCATGCCTTTTTTCATTTCTTTGTTCCAGCGCTTAACGAACTTTCCCAGAGCGGAGGCCAAGTCGTTAGCGAAGTCCTCCCTCCATTTTTCGCCTTTGTCCGCCGTGTATTGCTCCAGCGTTTGGTTGTCAATCATTAAATTGTCTTCCCCAAAGTCGATGTAAACGTTGGTGGCGATTTTAGTGATGTTTTTGTCACCCGAGACTATGTTAACGCTCTCAGCGCTCATCGTAAAAGCACATGCGCAAACACACAGAATGCTCAATAATAATTTTTTCATAATCGTTTTTGGTTTTTGTTTATAATTTTTTTAGAACTAATGCACTGTTGGTGCCCCCGAAGCCGAAGCTGTTGCTCAGCACGGTGTTGACCTCAGTCTCGACGGTCTGCGTGGCGAGGTTGAGCGGCTCGCTCCACTGGTCGGGGTTGTGGAAGTTGATGTTGGGCGCGACGAAGTTGTTCTGCATCATCAACGCGGAATAGACAATTTCGCTTGCCCCCGCCATCCAGCATTCATGGCCGGTCATGCCCTTGGTGCTGCTAATCAACGCGTGCGTGCCTCCGAACAATCGGTTTAGGGCGATGGCTTCGAACATGTCGCCCTGTTTTGTGCTCGTGGCGTGCGCGTTGATGTAGTCGATGTCGTCGGGCTTCAAGCCGGCTGCGTCCATGGCGCGCTGCATTGCGGTAACGCTGCCATCGTCGCTCGGCTCGGAAATGCCCACTCCGTTACTCGAAAAGCCGTAGCCACGCACCTCCGCTATGATGTTGGCGCCGCGACGCATAGCGCTGTCGTAGTCCTCCAGCATCACTGCCGCCGCGCCTCCGCTGGGCACCAAGCCATCGCGGTCGCGGTCGAAGGGGCGGGAGGCTTCCTTCGGGTTGTCGGCTCGTTTGCTGAAAGCGCCCAAAGCGTCGAAGGTTGCCATCGAAAAATAGTTCACCTCTTGCGCGCCGCCGCAAAGCACGCGGTCCTGCAACCCTTGGCTGATGAGCAACCAGCCCAAGCCAATGGCGTGCGAGCCGCTGGCGCATGCCGCGCTGATGGTGAAGTTGACGCCGCGCAGGTGGTAAACCGCGCTCAGGTTCATATTCACGGTGGAGTTCATCGATTGGAAAATGAGGCCCGAGCCCAGCAAGGCGGAGTCACGTTTTTCCATCATGATGTTGTTGGCTTCAATCACCGGCTGCGCCGAGCTGTCGTTGCCGAAGATGATACCTGTTTCGTTGGCTTGCAGGAAAGTATCGTCGATGCCTGCCTGTTCGAAGGCTTCCTTTGTAGCCATAAAGGCGTACTCCGCTTCTTGCGACATGCCGATGCGCAAGCGCCGATGCAACAGCCCTTTTAATTCGGGCGTTTTCACAATGCCCGTCAAGGGGCTTTGATATCCGTAGGTGGTACGGTCCGCGTCCACGCCGATGCCGCAATAGCCCGTGCGTAACGATTCGGTCACCTCCGCTTTGTTCGTGCCGAGGCAACTCCAAATCCCCATACCCGTAATAACGACTCTTCGTTTCATTTTAACAGAACTTGTAGTTACCGGAAATTATGTGTAAAGTCCGCCATTGATGGAGATGACTTCTCCGGTAATGTATCCTGCGCGGTCGCTTGCCAAAAATCCAACGGCGGCTGCCACTTCGTCAGCGGTGCCTAAGCGTCCCGCGGGCACTAATTTCTTTATATCATCTTGGTTGAGGTCTTTGGTCATGTCGGTCTCGATGAAGCCCGGCGCCACGGCATTTACCGTCACTTTGCGCTGCGCCACTTCTTGCGCCAACGCCTTGGTCGCGCCGATGAGCGCTGCCTTTGCCGCCGAGTAATTTACCTGACCGGGCAGACCCTTCAATCCGCTGAGTGACGCCACGTTGATGATGCGTCCGCCTCGATGCATCAGCATGTTTTGCAACAGCCGACGCGTCAGATAGAAGAATCCGTTCAACGTCGTATCCAGCACGCTGTGCCAGTCTTCGTTGGGCATGAAAATCATCAAGTTGTCGTGGCGGATGCCGGCATTGTTCACCAGCACGCCCACATAGTCATCGGGGTGGGCGTTGCTCCACGATTCCACCGCGGCTTCCACGGCTTTCGGGTCGGCTACGTCGAAAGGCAGCAACTCCGCCTTTCCGCCGCCGGCGGTTATTTCGTCGGCTACCAAACGGGCAGCCTGCTCGTTGCTTTTATAGTTGATAATCACGGGCAAACCCTGTGAAGCTAATTCCAGGGCAATGGCTTTGCCTATGCCGCGCGAGGCTCCTGTTACTAAAGCGTATTTCATGTTGACTTGCACTTTTTCTGTTATTAAGCGGCAAATATAATGCTTTTTTTGAAATACCGCAATTAAAATCCCCAAAAATCGTCGTTCGGAGCGGAGGAAATTGGTCAATCGTCGAGGAAGCGGGAGAGCAGACCATCATATTGGTCGATGCGGCGGTCGCGCAAGAACGGCCACCATCGTCTGACGGTTTCGCTGCGCGCCGGGTCGATGTCGGTGACGGCTGTCGTTTCTTCGTTGGCAGGCGCGCTATATAGCATCTCCCCTTGCGGACCCGCGATAAAACTGCTGCCCCAGAACTCGATGCCTGCGTTGGTCGACTCTTGCTCGAGTCCCACGCGGTTGACGGTGATGACGGGTATGCCGTTGGCAACGGCGTGACCGCGTTGCACCGTGCGCCACGCCTCCACTTGCCGCGCTTTCTCTGCCTGCGTGTCGTTGCTATCCCAGCCGATGGCGGTGGGGTAGATGAGCATTTGCGCGCCGCGCAGCGCCATCAGTCGGGCGGCTTCGGGAAACCACTGGTCCCAGCACACCAGCACACCAAGGCGTCCCACCGAGGTGTCGATGGGCTCGAAGCCGATATCGCCCGGAGTGAAGTAGAACTTTTCGTAATAGGCGGGGTCATCGGGGATGTGCATCTTGCGATACTTGCCCGCGATGCTACCGTCGCTATCGAACACCACTGCCGTGTTGTGGTAAAGTCCGGTGGCGCGGCGCTCGAACATCGAGGTGACCAACACCACGCCGCACTGTCGCGCAACACCTGCGTAGTGCGCAGTAACATCGCCCGGGATGGCAGTGGCAAGGTCGAAATTTGCCACATCTTCCGTTTGGCAGAAGTAGAGCGAATCGTGCAGCTCCTGCAAAACAATGAGTTGCGCGCCCTCGCCGGCGAGTTGTTGGATTTTCTCGGTGAGGCGTCGGCGGTTGTCGCTTACGTCACCGGTGTTGTGCTGCTGGATGATGCCTATTTTCATGTCGTTTGTCGTTTTATAGCGCAAAGATACAAATTAGTTAGGAGTTAGGAGTTAGGAGTTAGGAGTTTTTTGTTTCATCTCACGTAGATCACGCGGAAGTAAAGACCCTCGAAGAGGGTCACCATAGCCGCTTCGCGGCTAAGGTAACCCCTCATCGAAGGCTTTTTCTCACGCGGATTTTTTGGGTGGTGGGGGAGTTTTTTGTGTTTTTTCTTGCGTATTTGGCATTTTTTGCGTACTTTTGGGGATTAAAGTGGAAAATAACAAATAATCACCATAAAAAACTGAAGAACATTATGTACACAAAAGATGGTAAATTCTACATCGCTCATGGCGTGGAAACTGCAACCGAAGGTAAAGGCGAGTCCACAAAGATGCCTATTTATATGTTGGGCAATATGGCGAACCGCCACGGCTTGGTCGCGGGCGCGACAGGTACCGGCAAGACGGTGACGTTGCAGGTGCTGGCAGAGAGTTTCAGCAAGGCGGGCGTGCCGTGTTTCATGGCGGATATGAAGGGCGACCTCTCGGGCGTCAGCCAGGCAGGCAGCCTGTCGAATTTCATCAAGAAACGCCTGGAAGCGAAGGACTTTGATTTGACAGAAGATGACCTCGAATTTGAGGGCTGTCCTGTGCGTTTTTACGATGTGTATAGCAAACAGGGGCATCCCTTGCGCGCGTCGGTCGGCGAGATGGGACCGGAGTTGGTGTCGCGCATTTTAGATTTGAACGACACGCAAACAGGCGTCATAAATATCCTGTTTCGTGTGCTTGACGATAAAGGCATCCTGCTCGATGACCTGAAGGATTTGCGCTCGGCATTGGATTGGATTTCCAAACACGCGAAAGAGCTCTCCTCGCAGTACGGTAATATCTCGTCGGCATCGGTAGGCGCCATCCAACGCTCGTTGTTGCAACTGGAAAATCAAGGCGCAGACCAATTTTTCGGCATCCCGTCGTTTGATGTGAAGGACCTTATTGCGAAGGATAAGAATGGTCGAGGCATTCTCAGTATTCTCGCTGCCGATGAACTGATGCTGCAGCCGCGTCTGTACTCCACGTTCTTGCTGTGGTTGCTCAGCCAGCTGTATTCGACGCTACCGGAGGTGGGCGATCAAGAGTTGCCGAAGCTTATCTTCTTCTTCGACGAGGCGCACATGCTGTTTGACGATGCGTCGAAAGCCTTGACGGAGAAAATTGAACAAATCATCCGATTGATACGCAGTAAGGGCGTGGGCATCTTCTTCGTGACGCAGTTGCCTACCGATATTCCTGAAATCGTGCGTGCGCAGTTGAACAACCGTGTGCAGCATGCCCTGCGTGCCTACACGCCGAAAGACCAAAAGGCGGTGAAGGCAGCGGCAGAGACGTTCCGTACCAATCCCAACTTCAAGACCGAAGATGCGATCAGCACGTTGGAGACGGGCGAGGCGTTGGTGTCGTTCCTTGACGAAAAAGGCGCGCCGAGCGTAGTGCAACGTGCCAAAATCATGTTCCCCTTGAGCCAGATAGGCGCGATAACCGAGGAGCAACGCAGCGATATCATCAAAGATGGTATCCACAAATATGATGAGGCTGAGGATCGTGAGAGTGCCTTCGAGGTATTCAAGAAAGAGGCTGAAGAGGCGGAAGATGCAGCCGCCGCCGAGGCGGAAGAAAAGGAAGGAAAGAAGAAAAAAGGCTTGCTTTCGAAGATCTGGAAGGCGGTTTCCACTGCCGTAACAGCGACCCTCGCCGCACTTCTTGGCTCGTATGTCAGCGGCAAAATCACCGGCAAGAAGAGCAAGACGTCGGCAAAGGATGCAGCAGGTCGCGCGGTAAAGAATGCCACTTCGGCAGCCTCCCGCACCATCGTGCGCGACATCCTGGGCAACCTGGTTAAGTAACTTTTCGCATCTTTCTCGGATATCCGGTTATATAAAAACAAAAGGCTCACTTCATCATTGAAGTGAGCCTTTTGTTTGGTAGCGGGAGTGAGATTTGAACTCACGACCTCCGGGTTATGAATCCGACGCTCTAACCACCTGAGCTATCCCGCCATACCGGAATTGCGGGTGCAAAGGTATAAAATAGTTTTGAGAGTTGAGAGTGGAGAGTTGAGATATTTTCGGATTTTCACATTTTTTAACCCCGCGCGGGATTTTTCCTCACACATAAAAAACCTCACGCAGATCAAGCGGATTTAAAGGAATCTTTAAAAATCTGCGTAATCTGCGTGAGGTTTTTATAAAGGGAGGGGTTAGATGAATTGGTCGATGGTGAAGTTGACGAAATCCATCATGGGTTTCGCCACGCGGAAGGCGTGCTCCATTTGGTCCAGCCATGCGTCGCCTTCGAAAAAATTGTCGGGCACGTGGTGCCAGCAACAGTAGTCTTTCAATCGCAGGTAGTTGATGTGTTCATAGTCTCGCGGAAATCCGGCGGGCGCCGTTTTCAGTTGACTGATACCGAAGCCTTTGGGTGCATCCATATCCGTTTGCGAGCCATCGCCATAAAGGTCGAGAAAGTCAGGATTGTTCACGCAAGCTCGCCATTCGTCGATGCTCGCCATGATGTCGCGCCGACATGCGTTGAGGATGTTTGTGGGCAAGTAATAAGAGCCGCAGGCGAGCATACATTGTCCGGGTTCGATGTGGAGGTAGTAGCCGCCATGCAGCGATTTTTTGCCTTTCGCGGCGATGTAGGCGCCAAAATGCCGTTTGTAAGGCGATTTGTCGGGCGAGAAACGGATGTCGCGGTAGAAGCGGTAGGTGGCGTCTTTAGAGGTGATGTAGGCGATGGTGGGGTCGAAAGTGGCGATACGCGCGATGGCGCTCTCCACCCCAGCGTCGAAGTCCGCCTTTGCCGCTAAATAGAGGTCTTTGTGGCTGTTAAACCACGGACGGTTATTGTTCTGCGCTACTTGCCGCAGAAAATCAAGTATAAGAGTCGTGTTCATGTTGGGAATTATTGTTTGGTGGGCTTGGGGCGCGGATTTTTTTGCAAGCGGTTGCGCACCGCCGGCGGCAACGATTGCAAGGTGCCTGCCGGAGCTCGCTGCACGTTCCTGTTTGAATTGCGCCTGTCTCTGGGGTTCATGTTGCCGGGGAATGGGCGGTGCGGCTGTTGCGCGGCAGGGCTGACCGAAGACGTGTCGCGCGTGGCGACGGTTGCCGGTGTGTTGATGTCTGCGGGCGTGGCTTTGGGGTTGATGATGCGCAAGCTGCGCATGTTGTATTGCATGGAGTCCAGCGGCGTGCGAATGAGGCGAATGCTGTCTAAATACATGATGCCGCCTTCGGTGTCGTAATAGATGGCGCCATAAACGCGGCGGGGATTGCGCGCGGAGTCGGTTTGCAGGTTGATAACGGTGTTTTTGCCACCCACCATTTTGCCGGTAATCATCGTGATGCCGTCGCTGTAGTCGGCAGCCAAAAACGCACGAACGGCGCCTTTTCGTCTGGCAACATTAAACTCCAACTGGTAGCTGTCGCCTTTGGTAGCGTGCTCAGCGATGGGCAGTTCGAAGGTGATAAATCCGTTCTTCATGCCCGGCGTGAGCATATACGAGCGCAGGTCTTGCCAAACGTCCTGTTGTCCGTCTTTCAGGGCGCTACGTTCGTTCGCGTTGTCTTCGTGTTTTCTCTTGGAGATATTGGAGAGTTTGTCGCGTTTTTTCTCCAGTTGTTCGTAGGCGCGTTTATAGACGTCGTCTAATTTGTGGGCGTTGTGCGCATACCAATCCAAAGAGGTGTCGTATTCCTCTTGCGTCACGCCGTGTTGTTCAAAAACAGATTGCCTCAACGCGAGTTTGGCGCTGTCGGAGGCGTAGGTGGCACCCTGGGTGTCGATGTAGGCTTCGGCAAGTTGCAGGTCGGCGAAAAGGTCGCCCATCTTTTTTGAGCCCAACACGCCCGAAGGCACTTGCTCGCAGGCGTTGCAGCAAAGCAACACCAACGCGACAACCAGCCATCGTGATATGTGGGCGACAGGCTTCACTGAACGTCTTGCTCCGCATCGGTTTCTGCCTCGGCGTCATTGTTTTTGGCTGTGGCAGACAGGTAGCGCGCGTAGAAGAGGATGAGGGTGATGACACTGACGGTGAGGGCAGCGTCGGCAATGTTGAAAATCGGCTGGAAGAACAAGAAGCGGTCGCCGCCAATCACGGGCAGCCAGTCGGGCCATCGCCAGGAGCACAGGGGGAAGTAAAGCATATCCACCACACGCCCCAGCATAACCGGCGCATACCCACCCTCGGCGGGGAACATCTGCGCGACCTCCGGCGGCGCGGGGCTGTTGAAAATCAGTCCGTAAGCCATGCAGTCGATGAGGTTGCCGAGCGCGCCGGCAGTGATGGTGGCGACGCAGACGACATAGCCTTTGGGCACGTCGGTACGGTTGCGCAGGCGGTAGAGATAAACGCAGAAGAGCGCGACAAAGATGAGCCTGATGGTGGTGAGAAGCAGTTTGCTGCCAAACTCCATCCCGAACGCCATGCCGTTGTTTTCGATAAATTGCAATTTAAACCACGGCAGGATTTCGTACTGCTCGCCATAATAAAAGTGCGTCTTCACCCAGATTTTCAGGGCTTGGTCCACCACGATAACGAGCAGGATGATAATGGCGGCGAGTTTGCCGTTGCTGAGTTTCATTATCTTCCGCGTTTGCGCTGTTCTTCGATTTCTTTGCCTTCGAGCGAGAGGGTGGCGTGCGGCACGGCGCGGAGGCGCTCCTTGGGGATGAGCTTACCGGTGATGCGGCAAACGCCATAGGTCTTGTTCTCGATGCGCACCAATGCGGCTTGCAGCTTACGAATAAACTCGATTTGGCGTTGCGCGCGCTGCGACGATTGCTCCTTCTCCAACGTGCTGGCACCTTCTTCGAGCACCTTATAAGTAGGGTTCTCTTCAGCCATTATGTTGCTCTTGAGCAATTCGTAGTTCTCTTTGGCTTTTTCTAGCTTGTCGAGGATGATCTGTTTGAATTCTTCAAGTTCCTCGTCAGAGTAACGGGTTTTAACTGTTTCGCCCATAGTTGTATCGTTTTAGAGAAAGTGATTATGCGTTGATAGTCACGCTGATAGCGATGCCGAGATCATCGTCATCGGTGGCGGCGTCGTTGCTGGTGACGTTACCAATGGTAAGCGAGTCGGCAAGCACTTGCTTGGCGATGTAGTCGCCATGGCGGTTGATAGCATCGACGGCGTGCGGGTCGTCGGCAACCACCACGTTCACGCGGTCGGTTATGTTGAAACCTTTCGCTTTGCGGATGTTCTGGATGCGGTTAACCAGCTCACGCGCCATGCCTTCGCATCGCAACTCGTCGGTGAGCGTGATGTCGAGCGCCACGGTCAGGTTGCCTTCGTTGGTGACCAGCCAGCCCGGGATGTCTTGCGAGATGATTTCCACATCGGCGAGTTCCACCACGGCTTGGGTGCCTTCCACGTCGAGCGTGATATTGCCTTGCTGTTCGAGCGCGGCGATTTGGTCTTGCGGCAGCGTGGTGAGCGCGGCGGCAAGCGCTTTCATTACTTTACCATATTTCGGACCGAGCTTTTTGAAGTCGGGTTTCACCTTCTTTACCAGAATGCCTGCATCGCCATCCACCAATTTGATTTCCTTGACGTTCACTTCGTTTTTCACGAGGTCGCCAATGGCTTCGATGGCGTTGCGCTGCCGGTCGTTGAGCACCGGCACCATGATGGCTTGCAGCGGCTGGCGCACCTTGATGTTTTGCTTGCGGCGGAGCGAGAGCGTCATCGAGGTGATGTCTTGCGCCATCTGCATGCGTTCTTCCAGCGCGCTGTCGATCAGCGAGGTGTCGGCTTGCGGGAAGCGCTGCAGGTGCACCGAGTTCGCGTCGCCGGTCAGGTCGCGGTAGAGCATATCGCTGTAGAACGGCGAGATGGGCGCCATCAGCATTGCCACGGTCTTCAAGCATTCGTACAGCGTCTGGTAGGCAGCCAGTTTGTCTTGGGTCATTTCTCCGCCCCAGAAGCGTTTGCGGTTCAGGCGCACATACCAGTTGCTGAGGTGGTCGCCGACGAAGGCGCTGATGGCACGCGCGGCGCGGGTGGGCTCGAGGTCGTCTAACTGCTCGGTCACCTCTTTAATAAGCGTGTTGAGCAGCGAGAGAATCCACCGGTCGATTTCCGGACGGTCTTGCACGCGAACCTGCGGCGCTTGCGGGTCGAAGTTATCGACGTTGGCGTACAGCGCGAAGAAGCTGTAGGTGTTGTAGAGCGTTCCGAAGAACTTGCGCGCCACTTCGGTGACACCGGCGGCATCGAATTTCAGGTTATCCCACGGCATCGAGTTGCTGATCATGTACCAGCGCAAGGGGTCGCTGCCGTATTTCTCGATGGCGTCGAACGGGTCAACGGCGTTGCCCAGGCGTTTGCTCATCTTGTTGCCGTTTTTGTCCAATACCAGACCGTTGCTGATGACGCTGCGGTAAGCCACCTTGCCCATCACCATCGTGGCGATGGCGTGCAGCGTGAAGAACCAGCCGCGCGTTTGGTCCACGCCCTCGGCGATAAAGTCGGCGGGGAACACGCGGCCGTTGTCCACCTCGTCTTTGTGCTCAAAGGGGTAGTGCTGTTGGGCAAACGGCATCGCGCCGCTGTCGAACCACACGTCGATGAGGTCCAACTCGCGCTTCATCGGCTTGCCCGTATCGCTCACCAGGACAATGCCATCCACGTACGGACGGTGCAGGTCGATGCGCTCGTAGTTCTCTTCGCTATAATCGCCCGGGATGAAACCGCTGTCCTTGTAGGGGTTCGAGGCCATCACCCCGGCTGCCACCGCTTTTTCGATCTCGTCGTAGAGCTCCGCGATGCTGCCGATACATTTCTCCTCGCCGTCGTCGTTGCGCCAGATGGGTAGGGGAGTGCCCCAGTAGCGGCTGCGGCTGAGGTTCCAGTCGTTGAGGTTTTCAAGCCAGTGTCCGAAGCGGCCTTCGCCGGTGTGTGCCGGTTTCCACTTGATGGTCTTGTTCAACGCAATCATTTCGTCGCGGCACGCGGTGTCGCGGATAAACCAGCTGTCCAGGGGGTAGTAGAGCACGGGTTTGTCCGTGCGCCAGCAGTGCGGGTAGTTGTGCACGTGCTTTTCCATTTTATAAGCCGTGCCCTCCTGCTTCATGCGGATGCACATATATACGTTCAGGTCCTCCGCTTTGTTCGCGGCCTCCTCGTCGTATTTTCCGCCCACGGTGAATTGCGGGTCATAGGCATTTTTCACCCACTTGCCCGCATATTCCTTGTAGAGGTCCACGTTCACAAAGTCCTTGACAAACTGCTCGTCAAGGTCCTCAATGACGTAGTATTTGCCCGTCAGGTCCACCATGGGGCGCGTCTCTTTCTTGCGGTTAATCAGGTAGAGCGGCGGCACGCCGGCAGCTTTTGCCACGCGCGCGTCGTCAGCGCCGAAAGTGGGCGCGATGTGGACGATACCCGTACCATCGTCGGTCGAAACGTAGTCGCCCGGGATGACGCGGAACGCGCCGGGAGCAGCCACCACTTTGTCGTCCTCGACAGTGGCGGGCGCTACCCACGGGAAGAGTTGCTCGTAGTTCATCTCCAGCAGGTCTTGTCCCTTGAATTCGGCAATCACCTTGTAAGGCACCACCTTGTCGCCGACGTTGTAGTCCGTCAGCGCGATTTCGGCGGCTTCGGGTTTGAAGTAAGCGCCGAGCAGGGCTTTTGCCAGGATGTAGATGCCGGGCTTGCCATTATAGGGGTTGAAGCTCTCGATGGCGACATAGTCTATCTTGTTGCCTACGCACAGCGCCGTGTTGCTCGGCAGCGTCCAGGGCGTGGTGGTCCAAGCCAACACGTAGATTTGGTCGAAACCTGCCTCGGCGTTCTGCATGATTTTCTTCACCGCCGGATGCTCGTCTTTCTTCACGGTAAACTGCGCGGTGACGGTCTGGTCTTTCACGTCACGATAGCAACCGGGCATGTTCAGCTCGTGGCTGCTCAAGCCGGTGCCGGCGGCGGGGCTGTAAGGCTGGATGGTGTAGCCTTTGTACAGTAACCCTTTGTTGTAGAGCTGTTTTAGCAACCACCACAGCGACTCGATGTAGCTGTTTTTGTAGGTGATGTAGGCGTCTTTCATATCCACCCAATAGCCCATGCGGTGGGTCAGTTCCTCCCACTCGTGAGTGTATTTCATCACTTCCTTGCGGCAGGTGGCGTTATAGTCGTCAACAGAAATTTTCTTGCCGATGTCTTCCTTGGTGATGCCAAGCGCTTTCTCCACGCCGAGCTCCACGGGCAGTCCGTGGGTGTCCCATCCGGCTTTACGCGAAACTTGGAACCCCTGCATGGTTTTGTAGCGGCAGACGATGTCCTTGATGGTGCGCGCCATCACATGGTGAATCCCGGGCATCCCATTCGCACTCGGAGGACCTTCATAAAACACAAACGAGGGACATCCCTCACGTTCGGTTATGCTTCGTGCGAACACATTTTCGGCGTCCCATTTTGCCAAGACGTCTTTGTTGATGTCGCTAAGGTTGAATTTGTCGTATTCGGTAAATCTCTTCATCAGTGTATATAATTTTCTTAACAACCTGCAAAGGTAAGCAAAAAATATGAGAGACAAAAAGATAAAAGGCAAAATCGTCACTGCAATTTTGCCTTTTAAAGTTATGTGAGTTGCCTCACGCAGATTTTCTTTTTAATCCGCGTGATCCGCGTGAGCTTTTTCCGCTAGTTCTGCGCGCCCAGGATGATGCTAACCACGCCGTTAACGTCCCCGATATTGACATCGCCGTCCTCGTTGACGTCGCCATTATTCTTCTCCGTTTCGCCCGACGTTGCGGGTGCCACGCCAAAGAATTCCACCTCGATGATTTGTCCGAGGGTGGCGCTCAGGTCGATATCGATGCCTACGTTGATGGCGGTGGAGGTGAAGCGCGAAGTCATATCAATAAGCACTTTGCCCAGGAGCGGCCCAATCCACTCATCTTCGGTATATTTGGGGTCGTTGCCCGGGGTGATGGCGATGGAGTCGTTGAAGTGGATGGTGGTATAGCCGTATTCTTCGGTACCTTTAACGTCGGTGACTACGATGTTGCCCACGGGCAGAGCCACGTCGTCGGAAACGAGGATGAAGTTGTCCAAATTGAGCGTGTAAGCGCCGTCTTCTTGTTGGGTGATACCAATAACCACAGAGTCTTGCTCAGCCGATTCGTTGTTAATAGTCACTTTCAGGTGGCCGGTGTAATCGGTAGCGCTTGCCGCAAAAAATGCGCAGCAAAGGGTCAGTAAAGAGATAAGTTTCTTCATTTTCATTCAATTTTTTAATTATTTAACGGGAATTTTGTCGATACGTCGTTGGTGCCTTCCGCCCTCAAAAGGCGTGTTCAGGAAGACTTGCGTGATGATGAGGGCTTCGTCGATGCTGAGGAAGCGCCCGGGCATAGCCAGAACGTTGGCATCATTGTGTTGGCGAGCCAGTTTGGCGATGGCGGGGCGCCAGCAGAGCGCGGCGCGCACGCCTTGGTGCTTGTTGAGGGTGATGGAGATGCCTTCGCCACTGCCACACACCGCGACCGCACTATCGCAGTCGCCTTTCTCCACCGCTTCGGCGCAGGGGTGCGCAAAGTCGGGGTAATCGCAACTTTCGGTGCTGTGGGTTCCGAAGTCTTCCACTTCGTAACCTTGTTCTTTGAGCCACGTTTTCACGGCTTCTTTTACTTCAAAGCCCGCGTGGTCGCTACATAGTCCTATCTTTTTCATATAAATTTAGTTTTGAGAGTTGAGAGTTGAGATAGACCCTCTTCGAGGGTCTTTTTTTCTGCGAGTTCTGCGAGTTCTGCGCGAGGTAAAGAAGTTAGAGGTTGGCGAGGGCCGCCTCGATGGTGGCGATTTTGCTGAGCGCGTCGGCTTGCTTCTTACGTTCCGCTTGCACGACAGCCTCCGGCGCGTTCGCCACAAACTTCTCGTTGCTGAGTTTCTTCTCGACCGATGCCAGGAAGCCGCGCGTGTAGTCCAAGTCGGCTTGCAGCTTCGCGCGCTCCGCTTCAACGTCGATGGCGCCTTGCAGCGGTACGGCAAATTCTGTCGTGCCTACCATAAAGGCGACTGCCGTCGGGTCTTTTTGTGCCACCGGTTGCAACTCGCTCAGTCCTGCCAACTTCGTGATGATGGCTTCGCAGCGGTTGTCGCACTTGCCCACCACTTGCAGCGTCAGCTGGTCGCGCATCGGCAGGTTGCGTTGCTTGCGCACGTTGCGCACGCCCGTTACCACCTCTTTTGCCACCGTCATATCGTCAA
>Ga0065711_1039504_pt1 | contig 17777 bp, 12 predicted proteins | sample Hoacrofraction12_FD_59098 | JGI IMG/M metagenome (GOLD analysis project Ga0065711, IMG submission 59098) | Hoatzin crop microbial communities from Cojedes, Venezuela - Epithelial fraction 12 v2 (version 2) | ecosystem: Host-associated > Birds > Digestive system > Esophagus > Crop | place...
ACACTGGAGCAGGGGGAACGTCACCGTTTCCTGCCACACTGTCACTTCCTTCCTGCCACGCTGTTGTTTCCTGCCACAGTACTGTTTTTACATCGAGACGCAGCTCTGCACCAATCACAACGAGTTGCAGTAGTTTTGCCTATATATGGATTGGGGATCTAACCATTCAGATGCTGTAATAGTTTTGCTATATAAACCTTGTTTTTGCTGACTAATAAAGGTGAACGATCATACTCATATTGGGGTCATATCGTTACAACGTTTCCGTAACCCACGCCAACAGATGTGATTTGCAAATATCTTGCTGTATTGGTGGGAACAGTAAGGTCACAGCTTTATTTTTAACTTCTTGCATTTGCATTGCAAAATTCAAATTACAACGTAGAAGGAAGGTCCAATTAGCTGCATTACAAGACTAACATGAGCATCTGCCTTCAGCTTGGCTGTTTCATCTCCTCTTCTCTTGGTCCCCTTCCTTCTGTTCCCTAAATGCTTATGGAGACCAGCAATTAGAAGAGCAGGTGTGTAAAAAAGGGAAAGAAGTAATCTCATCCATACAAACCCCTAAGCCCAAGGCTGTATTTCTTGTATCAACTGAATATAAAGCTGCTGTCCTCAGAAAACTGACGATAAAAATCATTTGGGAGGCTCACTGCTCAGTGCAGAGCAATGTCTGTTCTCAATGCAGTTTCTGGCTGCTCCCTTATGGAAGGAGTCCTTTCTGCTGTGCTTGACAGAGGTGGTTCTCCCAGGTTAGATGGAGCATTCACAGCCAAGTGCAGAGGCCACAGAGCCTCATCGCAGGCAGGTACACTGGGGAATGGTCACAAGATGACTATTCAGATATTTTTGTCATATTCAGAGAGGGGATTTTACCTGGCTAACAGAAAGGTAAGGGTAAACCACTTTGCAGTGAGTTCACATATATGAATGCAAATAGGGTGTGAAAGAGGTAGGCATGCACGTCTTGCAGGTCTGCACCACCTGCCTTCTCTGGGCCATAATCACCTTTTCTGAGAGGTTGTATCAAACACTACTGCCGTCTGTAATAATCAGAGTAGCGCTGACTGCACTGTTCATATATTCATACAACCATGGTTTCCCGTAGTGAGAGCTGCCTCCCTTAAGGCTACAGACATGAAAGCAGACCCACCTGCCCACTGCCGTGCCAGCCAGCTGCAGAGCAGGTGGAGAAGCCAGGGCCAGAAATACAGTCACACATTGCAAAGTGACTATCAGGATCTGTTTCACAGGTGAAGAAACTGAGACAGATGGAGGGCAAGTAAATGGCTCAGAGTGGTATGAGTAATATTACTGGCAATGCCAAGTCTTGAAACTAAGCCTGACAGGCCAGGTTCTGTGCAATGTGCAATAAACTGGACTGCAACATCCCTGGGCTCCCCGCTCTTGCCCCAGAGAGACTCTGCGCAGCCAACGCTGTGGTTGCACGACTGTGTTGGCTCTGATACGACAGTACTGCTGGAGGACCTTCCCCTTTCTTTCTCCTGAGGGTGTCTATGGTGAGAAACTAGTTGATTCATTACACAATAGGTGCTCTTTCTTAAATTAAAATAATCCCTTCTGGGTTTTGGTCCTGTTCATCTCAGTCTTCCCTTTTTGGGCACATGATGCAGTTGGGTGACTGAATAATTTATAGGTACTGCCTGGCAGGAGCAGAGACACTGACATTTAAAGAGTCAGTAGGGATGAAACAAAGGCTGTATTGTTTGCTGATGCTCCAAGAATAGGCTGTGCTGAGAGCAAACACAACTTGTATTTCCCCCTCTGCCCCTTGTCCCTTTGGTACCCCCTCCCAATCCACTCCAGTCTGCAGTTTCCACTTCTTTCTTCCCTCCTTCACTCCCTACAATTGGCTGCCTCACTGGAGTGTGAGGCTCAGGGGCTCCATGCCCTCGTTGCACAGAGGTATCAGTAAATTATGGGCAAAAGTTGAAACTATTGCCATTTCTGGAGTCAGATGTATTGCAGTGTGATGAATCGGGACTCTCCCCAGTCTCTTGTAACTGTGAGCCCTGGGTGGATCAATCTGCCTTATTCCTAGACCTCTGAGTAACTCTTTTCTGCCCAATTTTTTCTTTCAATTTGCCTAGGTGTAAGCATCTACTAGACCCCTGTCTCTGAACAAAGAGCATTCTTGCCCACAAGCCCTGTTTAATTACCCATGATGTGGTGTGTACCCATCCTGGGCCACATCTAATCCGCTAGTTCTTCTTGCCTTTCAGGAAAAATGATGGGGTGGAGAAGAGCCAAACACATTAACTTATGTTGGGGCTAAAACTATTACAGCTCGTATGGCTTTTCTATGGCTCACATGGCTATCTCAGCCTAACTCATGATTCATTAACTCTTCTAGTTATTCAGCCTTTGCCTAGCTGTCCATCATTCTAGGAACCAGCTAGTTTCCTGAAAACTGATTCTCCCTGCCAGCACTGCCATTTCAACCCAGTATCTCTGGCAATCCAAAGTCTCAACACAGGGGTGAGCATAGCTCGGCTACCTGGAAATACATATGTACTTCGGTTTATTGTGGGGGGTGTGACAGAAAGGAATAAAACTAAACATTTCTCCGTTTTATGGAGGGTAGCCTATGTGTCTGCTATATATTGTCCCTCCTTGGACAGGGCTGTTGAATGGCTGTCGGCACACTGAAGGCTTTAATATATAACAGAAAGCCAACCTAAACTTCCCTCATCTGGTCTGGATAATCTGACTGATCTCACCATTCCTGCTGAACAATGGAAAATTGCCTGAATATTTAAACAAGTATTGTTCTTACAGAAACAAAATGTTCAGCTAGTTTGGTTGCCTTAGCAACATCCACTTCTAAAAATACAAAAGAGACAATCTACAAAATAAGTGAACGTGTAGAACAGGCAAGGAGAGAAAATACTTCTTTCTCCCTGACCCAGAGCAACTGGGTCGTGGGTATGAAATGCTTTTACTTAAATCCCAGTGAAGGATTTAGGGCGTATCTTCACACACTTGTTGCACAAGTTTAATTCTTAATAGTTTGGAACATGACTAAACCCATGCAAACCCCTGTGACATCTCTTTTATATCGGTTCCAAACTGATTCTGTTGATGGTACGTTTAGAGCGATGTGAGCCCAGAAAGCACAGATTGCACCAGAAGCAAGCAACAGGTCACAGCAATGGTTGCTGTGTGCTAGGGGGCAAGGGGGCAAAAACTGTAAGGATTAATTAGGAATGATCAAAGGCCAACCTGGGATAGACCTTGCAAAGGCAAGTAAAAGAAACAACAAATGATTCCTTCGTGACATGATGTGGAAAGGACCTGTGCATGCTTGGGGAAAGTACGAATGAAACAAGTAACACTTCAGTTTTCAGTAATTCTGACAAGGGAGAACACAGGGCAAGTGCTGTGTGTATAGAAAGGGAAATGACTGCATTCGAGATGAAACAGGAACGTGAGCATCTTGATCAGCTCCAGTCACAGGGACCAGAATATCTCAGAATATTGAGATAGCTGGCATATGAAACAGCAAGTCTTCCAGGGTGGTTTTTTAATTAATCTATCAAGTTGGTGGTGGCACTGTCTGACTGCAGAATAACAGATGCAGTACTTCTGTTATCTCTAAGAAAAGGAAAAGGGTGTAATCTAGGGAAATGCAGCCCCATTCTTCTGACTGCACAGTGCATACAGCTTCAGAGCCAGTCTGTAGGGGTGAATAATAAAAAAACATGGAGGCAAATGGACAGTGAGGTATGATGCAATATTAGTTTATCGAAGGCAGAGCATGCCAGAATAACTAGATATTTCTCTTTGATAAGACAACTATTTTGGATAGGGGAAATGATAGATATCTGTCCAGACTACAATAAAGTACTTGATGCAGTGCCATATGTGAAATTAATAGATAAAATAGAAGTTATGAAAAAGTTGGAAGGCAGATAGAGGGCTTGCTGATGGGGAGACAAAGGTAGGTTATATGGAAAGGGAAGGTATCATATTAGAAGGATGGAATTCAGTAACTGGCTTTGCTAGTGCATTAGCTTTAATATGCAGAAACGTATCAGCATCCGTAACAGCAACACTGTGGTGGTTCAACAGCTGGAAATGCCAGAGAAGGACAAAAGCTTGCACTTAGTAATATATTACACTGTCATAACACAGTGACTGTGAGCCCCAACATGTTGCAATTGTGAAAAGGCAAATAATACCCTACAACATATCCAGAGAGAAGGAAGAGTGAATGGTGGTATGAAGGACTCAGGAGAGATCTCATCTGAAAAACAGAGAGTAATTCTTTTCATCTACTTACTAGAAATATGTATTCCAATGGGAACAGGTGAAGCGAAGAGCGAGCAGATGATACCAGGAGCAGGGAGATTCATAGCCTATGTGGAGAGACTAAGAGAGACTGGCTCCTACAGTCAGCAAAGTGAAGGATGAGAGAGGCTGTATTTCCTCTCTATAAATGTATCAGGGTGTAAAAATCAGAAGAGGAGGAAGTTATTAAACCTGAAAGACACTTGTATCCCAAGAACAAGTGGGCATAAACTGACCGTAAAGGAATTTAGCCTGGAAATTAGAAGAAAGCTTCTAGCCATCAGAGCAATTTGGTTTGGGAACAGTTTCTAATGGGACAGATGAGGAAAGGAGGCCAGCATGCTTTAAGAGGATTTCACTCAAATGAAAGACTTTTCGTGCTGTGGCTTCCTGTGATAGCACTCAGTGACAGAGAGGTTTCTAGGGCTATATTTGCTTAATCGCAAATCAATTTGGTGGCACCCATATTTGAGAGGTCTCCACTTTACCTAAACTTAAGTCTATGCTTTCAGCCACACCAGTACAACTCAGGGTGCAAGACAATGATTCACTGGAAAACACTTGGTGGGGAGAGAATGACAGCAGGGAAAGGAAAACACTATTTCATCAGAAAACACTTATCCTTCCCTGGTACTGAGAGACACAAGATAACACCACATTTGCAAACTGGGGATACAGCCCTGTGATGCTGATGCCAACAGATGAGCCAAAACAGCTCCCTAGAAGTATAGTAACTGCATACACCCTGTGCAGACCCATCGTGGGGACAGGTAGAAACAGCCCCAACTCTCTCCCAGTCTGTTTCTGTTTACTTTCCCCCATGAACCATGACTTTGTTGAGGCTGTCCAGATGAAAGCCTTCTTTGTTTCTGAATGTTGTTCAGCCTGGTTTTTATCACTTCTAGGGTGGTTGCCATGCTGTGTTTATGCTCCTCATGACATTTTGTGACAGTTCTTCTCACAGAAACTTTTTACAAAAGAGAACCTGATGTTCAGGCCAGTGGGATGACTTGCCTAAAGTCACTCAGTAAGTCCGTGGTAGAACAGATTGTCTACCATAACCCTACTCCCTGCCTAACCACAAAACCAGGGTCTCCGCTACTCTTTCTTCCTTGTTTCATTTTCTTCTTCCATTTTAGTCTGTTTCTGTCAAGCTCACTCATGTCCTCTTCACTCCCTTCTTCTCCTTGCAAGCTGAAACACATGGTTTGGGTCCCTGCTGCAAGCCTCTGCCCTCTGATTTGTCATGGTTCTCCATTCGCTCCATCCATCACTCCCACAGCTCTCACAGTTGTAGATCACCACAGCAACAGCACAGGGGTGGTTAGGATGAACGTAAAAGAAATAAGTTATTGTGACTGCAGCTGAGGCAAGATGTGTGTACAAATGGGAAGCGGGGCTTTGGGAGAGCCTTGGGCAGGTTTCTTGGTTTGTGCAGTGGATAGAATCCAACATGGCAGGCTAGCCAGATCTTGCTCATCAAGGGTAAAACCCATGCAATTAATTCCCACCTGGTGCTCTTTTGACAGCTTTTTCTCTATGTTTTCTCTGCAGCACTGCAGCCTCTGTCTCTGCTGTGCCTCCCGTCCCATGCCAGGCACAGCTGGCGAGTGTAATCTGTGATCCACTGAAGATCATCTGGGGGGACAGGGGCTGCCATGGAGCAGGGCACAAACCTCTCATGCTGTCATGTGAGCCAGCAGGCCACACGCAACTCCCATGAATATAATGCATGGAAGAGAAAAAAGAGTTGGCAGAGAAGAAAGCAAAGGCAGTGCATACTGCAGTTGCTATGCAAGACTGTTGAAATGATCAGAAATGACTATTCTGGGGGATCTATAATGAAATTAAACTCATGTGCATATCCTTCAACAGGCAGAGTGAGCTGCAGCTCACCTCTACCTGTGCTTTGATTTGGAAAACCAGCTAATTATATATCATTCACACTCTACTGTAATTATTCTGTCTCCAGAAACAAAATTTATGTACCCTTTTGAAAGGGTCTGCCAATGCCACCGCAGTCCTTTGGGTGAGCAGGCTTGGGTGAGCCTGGTGTTTTGAGTAGAGAGATTTTCTCTGAAGTATCAGAACTTTTATGTGTTTAAGTTATGAGGAGAATGGAGACCTTTCTCATCAGATGTGTGTCTTTCCAAGCAGGGAGTCTCAAAAGCAACTGCGATATGATGAACGTTGTATCTGACTATACAGCCAGTTACAGAGATTCTTGCCTTTCACAATCTTCCTGTCACTGTCCCATTTATATGGATGTAACTTTTGGTGCAATTGCAGCAATTGCTTACAAGGAAAATGACTTAGTTATGTATAAATGTAGTCAGTGCCGTAAGTGTCTTGAGAAATTATTAATCATTATGGAGCAGACCTTCAGATGAATCAGGTTAATATTTGTCTCGGAGAAAAGTGCAGGGCAAGGTGACATAAGCTAACATTTTACCCAGCTAAACCTCACCCTACAGAAAGATTAAAACAGACCCAAAGAGAATGTTGTTAAAAAGAATTTAGGGTTTGTGCTACCTGTGCCACAGGTATATGTCCCTTGGAGACTGCTGTAGTGGCCAGAGATTTAGATGTGCTTTCCCTTGTCTGCTCCTAAATAGCAAGAGAAGCAAGAGACACAAAGCTGGGTGTTTCAAGGCAGTGCTTATGAACTTGTTGTCCAAAGACCACAGGTGCTTGGTAAAACATTAAAGGTTTTCTACAAAATACTGTAAAAATACACACTGAAAAAAAATACACACCTACATTCCTGCTTGCAAGCAACAACAAAAAAGAGAGGGAGAAAGAAGATACTTTTTAATCCATATAAACAGAAGGAGGAAAAAATAAAGGCATACGCAAAATTTTAGTCTCATTTTTAGTTGGTTATACAGGAAAAGCAGTGAGCTGTGTCTTTTTTTTGTTCATGAAGACTGGATTGCTAGGAAACACTGCTACATTGTGCCTCAGCGCAATCCTTTCCAGCAGCTTTCTGCTTGCTTTGTACCACAGACTCTCTGATAAAGCTGGGGCCACAGATCTGTCCCACTGTCTCACTTTTCTCTCCATCCCCTCTCGCAGCTAAGGACCTCATACACTATGGTGAAGACTCAAGAGCTCAGATATCACTGTCTCCACTACCGCACCTCAGTCTTACCCCCTGGAGAGTGATCGCTTTCTTTACTGGCAAAATAATTACAGGGAAGCTCACTTCATAGACCAGCTGCCGCTTTGCACTGCTTCATGCGAAGCTTTCTGGTTTGTTCAGGAGGATTCTTCTTCTTCCCGATTAGCTGAATGACTGATGTAGTCTCATCCCCTTTTACGTGAGGCGTCGCATCATGATAACAGCAAGAGATTCTAACCCTGTGGTCTAGTGGTCGAATGCGGTGATCCTGTGACATGCTCCTCTCTTCCCCGCATGTGTATTCCTGCTTGGCCTCTTTCATCAGGCTGCGTAGCTGTCACAACCCCTTCTCCATCGGTGATTTCCAGCTGCCAGTTTCCTGCTACCCCTCCTCTGACCTGTGATTAAAGTAGCTGTGAGAGTTCACTGGCTCCGGGGACTGTCATCACAGGCTTTAATGAGTATGTGGTGATGTGGCAATGCATCACCTTACAGTATGGGGACACAGTATAAGAAAGAGGAAGGGAACATTAGTGAACTAAACTCCAGCAAAGTTTGTGTCTGCTCAAGGATGCAGTGGCAGGCAGCCACAACATCTGTATGTGTTTGTCTGTAGTTGCATACGACTCCTCTGTCGTGCTCTCCTACACTGCTTTCCACCAGGTGGGAGAATCTGCAAGGATAAAAGCTATTCTAGGTGGGGAGACCCCAGGATTTCTCTCTGTCAATTACAAAACCTACCTAGCTCATCTGTCACCAGCTTTTTCTTGTAGCTTTGATCACAATTACTGATCTGTTCCTAAAACTGGGGGCAGATATGAAGAAGACAGTAATAATGCCTTTACTTCTCTTCCCCACGTAGGAAGCAAAAATGGTAATGAACTTGGAAATCCAAGTGGGCAAGGCCAGGAGCTGAGTGGGGCTCCCTGTTGAAGAAAGACCATCTTGTCCCATGGCTGCTTCTGCTCTCCCACTATCAGAAAATGTCCTGAGCCCAGGAACATCCCTGCAGACAGACACTAGTTCCTGCTATTGCTTCTCCTGCACAGCCCCTGCCTGGGACCTGAAGTGAAACTTCTGTTACAGCAGAAGTGTGGCTCATGAAACTTGGTTCTTGAATGGGGTGGTGCCTGCCCTCATGCAGGAAAACAGCTTTGTTTCAAGATATTTAAGAAGCAATTCACAGGACCTCATGGAGGAACAGGAGAATCTTTGCTTGTTCAGCTGTTCTGTCTGAAGCCAGGAACTTCCCCAAGGTTTCAAAGATTTTGGAGATGGGGTATATGATGTAACTAGAAGTTTGTACTTTCTAGCTAGCAGAGGTTTTTCTTATAAGCAAGTCCTCATGGAGTTGAAGTATATGGCAGTACCGTACATTGACCATTCGGACACTACGAGCAAAACCAGTTCCTGCAGGCTCACAAGCATGGCAGGTCTCCACAGACAAATCGAGACTCCAGTGAAGTCTTTCTCCATCCTGGATTTCAGCAGAGCCAGGGTTTTGCCCCCACATCTGCTTTCATCAGAATAACTTTTTCTAATTCTCCACACTGCTCCTTAGCCAGCATGCACCCCAAACCATCTAGCTGACCAGTGCCTGCTTCCCGTTTAAATCCCTAGCTGTCTTCTGCAAAGAATCACTTAATATGCATTAGTGCTTTTTCATTATGCGGTGATTTTAGATATCTGTAAGGCCTTCCATAATCTGTCTGGCTATGCTATACCAGCCCAAACAGAGTCACTGTATTTGTTGCGATTCCTCTTCCAAATTGTGCCCCAATGATTTCCTTTACCCCTCCATTCCCCCTGCAGTGAGATGCCAGCTTTCTGAGGGGAAACCCATCTAGAGGCACTAAAACCAGCAGGATTCTGCCTACCAGAAAGCTCCGACTCACATCTGCCTCTCCAGGCTGAGTGCCTCCCATTTGCTGATGCCCCAGCTGATGTCCCCAACACTGTGCATGCGCATGGAGGCATCCCACAGAGGCATCCCACCCAACCCTTGGCACTCTTTGCAGAAAATCTGTCTGGGTCACAGCACTGCAGTGGGGACAAGAAAAGCTGCCCTGAAGGTTGCCTTTAAAGCTGTGAGCTGATGACGTTGTCAGCACATAGTGTTCATTCCCAAGTCATGAAGTTTATTCTGGGACCGCTTGAGAGCTTCAAAGGTCCTTCCCCTTGCCAGGAAAATATCTGTGCTGTTGAGGTCTCCTTCAGATTCTCTCCACATGCCATAAAGGAAATGTTCAGAAACCTAATCTGAGAGGGATCGGGCTGCGAATTCTTCTCTCCATCGACTTCATGAGGCATGAAATCCGAGGGTGCTGTAGGAAACAGGCAGCCTTTCTAATGCACACCAGCTGTGTCATGTGCCTCCAGCAGGGAGGCAGACTCTCGTGTGTCCCTATTACTTCAGATTCTGCTCTTGCTGGTACCCTGCTCGCTTGGAAGGAGCCTATCGCCTGTAGATAGGATTGCTGCTAGGTAAGCAAATAGGAGTGACATGTTCTTCCTTTGGGGTAAGAGTGAGAGATGAAGGATGGTCTTGTGACTGAGGCACTGAGCTGTGACTCAGAAAAATAAAAATTTCTGTTCTCATCTCTGTTGCTCAACTCTTGAGTGACCTTGACAAGTCACAGTCACTGTTTCAGTTCCCATCTTTGATCTGGAGAAGATAATGCTTTCTTTTTCCTGTGTCTAACCTGTTTCAGTCCTCAATGTTTTGTGCCACAGACTGTCCTCAGCGGTTTCTGTGTCATCTAGCACAGTTAGCCCTTCACTCTGGGTGAGCCTTCAGGTGCTATTATGATATCCCTAAGTAGGAATAGGAGTAGAGCCTAGGGCATGCATGGGCAATGCACTGATCCTGACAGCTCCTTCCTGGTCGTGTTCTCTTGGCGCATTTTGACTCGGCAAAGGCTGTCACAGTCTCTTAAGCATGAATCCCTTGGTCTGAGCTACAAATCACTACCACAGCCTCAAATGGATAAACACCAAATGCTAAAAATTCACTGTCAGATGCTGCATTGTAAGCGAAGGCAGATAGTTAACCTACTTTGGGTACCTCATCCAGGATGTCAAGATGTGCTCTCAGTTCTGCTGACACAGACTTGAGAAGCTAAGCTCAAACAGGCTACATAACCCTCATGATCTGTCACGTGGGTCATGTGGGCTTATGTGCCATCATTTGGAAGGCCACAGAAGTGCCAAATGCCTGACAGTATTTGGAAAGGAGATAACAGCAGCAAAGCAATGGCTGTTTTGGAAATTATATGTAAAAAGCCTATAATTGTATAGGGGGATGTCTAAAAATGGAAGCCACTTCTGCAAGACAGAGAGTGCACAGAAATCAAGTGGGAGACAAAGGGAGAACATGCATCCATGCAGAAGAGACATTTCCTCAATAGAGCATACCTATTGGTAGACTCTTTTCTTGGGCCATACGATCCCAAATTCGATTGGCCATTGAGAATGATGTGTCACCAGAAATCAACAGGAGGGTAAAGCCCTGTATAAATTGGCACCAGAAAAACCTAGTTTAAGGGTGTGATCCTGTGAGATCCAGCTTCAGAATTGAAACCTGGGTCAACTCTTATACACCTTGAGCAGAACAAGAGCTATGGGGTGGGACAAGATGAATTGTGAGGGAAAAATTGAAGGTAGGACAACAGAGAAGGATCTTGTGAAGAAAATGGATGGAAAAGAGGAATAGGGACAAGGAGTTTTGAGAGACTGAGTTGAAGGAGTGAAATGGGGGAGTTAGTGAGTGGTTGGGAAGGAAAAAGAAAAGATGAAAGAAAATTGAGAGGAGGTGAAAGGAGAGAAGATTTATAGTGTGCGTGGTGTGATACATTTCTTGAGCCGGGTGTACATTGGAGAACACCCTGAATGATATATCTGTGGCCCTCCTGGTAGGCCTTGGAGAGAAATGTCTCATACTTTGCTCTTACCTGTTGATCTGGATAGGGAGAAGGATATTACTAAGACTCAGATCTCTTCTTTAGGATCCCAGATTATCAGAGCAAGCTAAAACCAAACTGTTTTCCCAAACACTCTTACAAAGATTGACATTTTTTCAATGCCTGGAATTCCTTAAACTCCTGTCTCTGATTTGAATAATCCCTACAAAGCTATGTGATTTCAAGTACGTCTTGCTGACAGCAAAGGCAGATTTAGGGAATAAGACAGTTTTACAGGGATATCCTAGGCCCGGAAGGACAAGGTCTGCTTTCATCAAGAAACAGCTTTACAGGCTCTTCCTGTTATTTTATTGGGCCAGTTTGAGACTCAGTGCTGGCTTAGATCTAGTATGAAGCTATCTTTGCTTCAGCCTTTCTCCCAGAGCAGCCAGCCACTGATTCCTCAAGAGCTCGCTATGGCAGTTACTGCCAGCTTTCCTTATTTTATTGGGAGTTTCTAAGGAGTCAGAGGTTTTGTGTCAGAGTTATGGGCTTAACCAAGGGTCAGCTTTCATCTTGTTTGGTTAGAGTATGTTTCCCTGATGGTTGCTGAGAAGATTTTTAAAATGTGAAATTTAGAGATGTAAAAACTAAAAAAAAAAAATTAAAATAATTCCCAATTTTGAAAAAATAGTTTTTACATGTATGTCATCATTATTAGTTGCCTCATTTGTGATTTTTTAACGGATTAAGTTTTTCAGAGATTCTGAAAAGGGAAAATGAGATGGTAGCCAGTGTATTTGTGTAATAAAGTTTCTGCAGGATTTTAACACAGCTCAGGCAAGAAATGCGCAATACAAACTGTGAGATTAATTTCTTTCAGTGTATTTTCTTCCCAAAAGTTGTTCCCTTTGAAACAGACTGGCCAAAACAAGTGCAAAACTTCACAGAAGTAACTCATTAATGGAAGTGAAGCTGAGGGCTTCTTAGCATTAGGCAACCTGCACAGATGGAACTACATTATAAAGTTGTCAGGATGGATCACATCGGGATTGCACGTATGTTTCGGCGTTTCCATCGGTGCACCTCTGGCATTTAAATGAGCCTTAAAGCGTTGTGGTATGCTGCGACAGTGTGTCAGAAACCGCGCTGCCCAGCCCTGGGTGTCACCTTTGACTCCGATTCCTGCAGTGTCCCCTGGTAATGTGCAACACCATTGCTCTACACGTCCAGGCGTTTTGCTGGACCTTCCAGGCAAGCAGCAACTCCCAACCCCTGTTCCTTAATTTAATCTTTATCTGTGGTAGCAAAACCAATCAAACCCTAAAATTACTTCCTTGACTAAATTAGCAACTTCTATTTATTGTTTCTTTTACCACAACATAACTCACTAATAACCCTTAAGAGCCTTCTCTGTCAAAGCACCCCGCTGGCTAGAACAGGCTACACCACAGACAGATTACGGAAACACGCTTGCAGAACAAACACTCTTGCACATAGCTTGAGTCCCAGCTCTATCCGCCATGCCTAATACATCCAGTTTGCAAACCTAGACAGCATCTAGGAACTTCCACGGTCTTGCCCCGCAGACACACAGGGCCCCCAGGAGTGGCCAACCTGCGGCTCCTCACCCAGCTGCAACCTGCCCGCAGCCCAGGGGCTGTTCTCCTGCTGATGATGCCATGCTCGGCCGGGCACCCCGGGACAGGAGCAAAGCGCTGTCAGCCAGGGGGCTGCTCAGTAGCAGAGGCATGGAGCTGGGGCATTGTGGTGCCAGGGTCCTTGACCCAGCAGTCCTTCTTATTTTGCTAACACAGTCATGGAAGACTGGCTGCTCTTGATGCAAGGGTGAGTTGACTGTTGTGTTACAATTTCCCCTGCATGTAGGTTTTCAAAGGCTCCTCTTCCACTTCATGTGGTTCCTGATAAAACCATGCCAGCCTCTGAACTCAAGGCTGATGAAACCTGGTGCTTTCTCCTTCCCTGTAACATGAAGTACGTGGTAATATAAGCAATAGAAGGGACTGCCCAAAACAGCAGGCATGTGAAAATAACCTGTTCTGTGTGTCTGTTTTCCCTGTGATCCTCTCCTGTTCCACAACATAGTCAAGACAGCGGTTTGTCTCGTTTCGGTGCTTGTGGAGAAGTCACTGTAGATGGTCAGGCACCACATCAAATACTCCACATCTACCAAGAACACATAGCCTGTGGCTCCTGTGCAGTCTGCAAAACTACAAATTAAGCCACACTGGACAGCAAAACCAGACGTAGTTGCTCAGCTAGAAGACTAGACCCACTAGCAAGGAAGAACTGAAAGGTTATTGAAATTAAGAGCATTTATCTTCGAAGTGATGTGCTTATATTAAAACCTTATGTGTGTACGCCATGTGCAAGTGTGTGTCCTCCAGCACACAATCATATGTTCACTTGTGTATAGACATACATATAATCATAGTTACTGTGAAGTTACATGCTGTTGTGGGCAAAACCAGTCTTGGGTCAGGGAATTTCACTTAACTTATGGCCAATTAACATAAACTTTTAATTACTGACTCTGGAATTGAGAAGTGAAGAAGACAAATAAACAAGTGTTAAAGGAACACATCCCAGCTTCTCTCTGAATACTCTGCCTCCTCCTTTCTGGTCTCCAGTTACCTAGCCACGAGCTATGCTCAGTCCCCTCTGTGAGACGAGAGGCAGCGCAGGACATTGGGGTTGGTGTCCTGTGGTTCCTTTGCTTTTGCTGCCCCATATTTTTTATTCAACTGCTCCAGCATTGGTTTCTCCATGGCTGCAGTCCCTTCAGAAGCATGTCACCTCTTGTGCCTCCTTTTGCTCTGGCATGTCTCTTGCTCTGACACTGCTCGTGTGTCTCATGCTCTGGCACGGGTGTCTCCTCATATGCCTTTGCCTGTGCCTCCTCCTCCCTCTCTGGTATCTCCTGCTACAGGAGCAGCTACTGCCCTTTCTTAAATATGTTTTTGCAGAGGCTCCTTCTGACTGGTCACGATGTTGAGGTGTGGTGGATTGGTGTTCCCTGTTGCTCAGCTGGCTGGACCTGGCCGAGACTGGCACTGGGCAGTCCCTGATCTTCTCCCACCCAGGGCACTCAGCAGGCCCACCCCCTGGCCCTGCCAACACTGCCCAATACATACGCACTCAAACAAGTATTTATATGATGCTAAAATATATGCAGGTCAACAAAGAAGTTTCATGGGAGTCTTTCTGCTTCAGCCCATGGAGTAAAGTACTCTTCCAAATAAACTTAATTCCCCTGGCCTCCTATTGCCCCATGAGCTGTTTTTGTAATTCAGCGTATTGAGTTTAATGTATGCGCTGGAGCTGGCTGAAGGAGGTATATGAAGGACCTAGCTGACTGGTGACCTCTTAGAGCGGTCCCTTGTGCCAAAGTCCATGGAAACTCCCCTTTGCCAGCCTGATGTCAGAGGGGTTTGCCCGTTGGACATTATTTCCCAGTTTAGCTGGCACCATATGTGGTCTCCAACACAACAGCATCCACACAAGCTGTAGTCGGGACAAAACGGTTATACTGGTGGCTTCTTTCCACACCTCGCAGGCAGTAGTGCAGTAATAACAGCATCTCTTTCATTTCACATTGTCTCTAGCCTTAGCAAAAGGATCACCTGCAGAGAGCAAAATGGTAAAAAAGCTCTACCAGTGAGACAAAGACAATTTATGGCCTAAAGGGGATATGAGGACAGATCTAAATGGTCATCTTGGTATGTGCTTGACTCAAGCCCTACAGCTATCCACAATACTTCCCTGTTGGTTCTTATCTGGGCCTATTCTGGTGTTTTTCTGGCTCCCCTTGGTGCCCTTGGGGATGGCCACCACAGACAGTGCAGGGGTGGTCTGAAAGAAGAGGGAGGAGTTCAGACACCCAAACCCAGAGAGAAGGAGCCAGCAACAGCACCTGGTGGGAAGAAGAAAGCCTTGGGAGAGAGAGAGAAGGTGTAAAGAAATTGGCAGTCTTATGGTGTAGGGCTGAAGCTCTTGGAACCCAGGATTTATGATGACCCACCAGTTATAAGAAAGAAGGACTCTTTTCTTCCTTTCATTGTACCTACGTAGACTGTATACTATGAGAAGACTCTCTTGGCAGTGGATTTGCATGAATAATGTGCCTGTACTGTACCAAAGTAAATAATATTTTGTCCTTAAACATTCCCAAGTGTTGTTTGTGCAATACTGGAGTCTTAAAATGCTACCTGCCCAGCAAAAGTTTGACTTTGGTAATCAGAGGGAAGTGATTTTTCCTGTAGGACAGGTAACACCCTTCAGAACTGCAAGAATGTGGAGATTCCAGGGCTTCACAAAACAAACTTCATCCACTGTGGAGCTGTAGCTGCCTCTGGGTTGAACAGCAACTGTTGGGTACTGCGTGACACCATGACAGATCAAATCGGTTCAGGAAATGGAAAAATGTCAAGCAGATGCTGCTAGGACACTAATGGTGGGAGGAAGTACTAGGAACTGATTGACGTACACCATTTCCAATAGTGACCCTCTGGAAAAGGCATGTTTAAGGAGTCAGTCTGTTGTTGTTTTTACCATGCATCGCAGAGCAACTTTAGAAGTGTAAAACTGGATGATACCGTGTGAGGATATCGGATCAGCCCTTGAGCAGGGTTTTATTTAAGGTCTCCCACTGAACTACTGACAGGTATAACTCAATAAGAGTGAACAAGCAAGACCACAGAAAAGTGGAACAAGTAAGCATTATTTAAAGTCAGTGAGACAATAAATAAACAAAACATGTTGACCTCTTTATTTCTAAAAACTTCGTCAGAGAAACCAGTCACCAGGCAGCAAAATCCTCATAAGCTGAAGATCTCTAGCAAGGGAAATGTGGTATAAAAGTGGTTTGTAACTAATTAAACTGGAAAGATTTTTCTTTTTTTTAATTTGAGGTTCTCTCATTACTAACAGGAAAAAACAGAGAGGATGCTGTGGTAACTTCAAGCTGCTGGTGTGACTAAGGTAATTAAAGTGCCCCATATGGATTTCAGACCACCCACCTACCCACCCCAGCCCTTAGTCAAGTCAAAACAAAGCATTACATTTTTGAAGAATTGCAGCTACGGAAAAATATAGGCCTCTAAAAAGCTCATTATTAGACACTGCCAAGATATTTTTTTATAAGCGTTTCTGTTGATTTGGCAACACAAATAAAACACCAGGGCTTTTTATTATGGTACATAATGCAAGGTGGAGGCTCTTTAGCAGGTATTCCCCTTCAGGGCTTGTCTCTCAGGTGTAGGAGATGCAGGTGTCAGGGCATGGTGGCATCTTCTCAGGGTTGCCGGTTTTCACACATTCATATCAGTGAGACAGATTGTCCTTTCTATGATGTGGTAAACCAGAAATAATTCCATAAAAATCACTGGTATAGAGCCAGTGTGAGGTCACCACTGGAATGTAAGGTCCAGGCAGCTCCTCCATATAGACTAGCAAGGGACACCCTGCTCTCAGACAGTTGAGTTTCTACAGGTGAGCAAAAAACATCTGTGGTTTAGGACTACCGCTCCTGTGCATTACAGATGGTCCACTGTGAAATTTCCAACCCAAGTGATCTAAGAGCCTAATTGCCATTTACACGCAAAATTAGGCTCTTCAGCAATTTGTGCCATGCCTACAGTTAGGAGTTCTGCAGCTGTTAGATTTCCTGGTTTGTGAGTGGTGCCTTCATCATGTCACCAAAGGTGGTACTTGTGTCCCTGAATGTGGCTTGTTGGCTGAAGTCAAAGTGCCTGGTGGAGGGTCAGCAGGTGCTGTCCTTACAGCCTGATACAGTGCCCTGCAGGACATTGTTGCAGAGCACTTCTGGAGGCTGTTGCAACACTCAATAAACTGTGGGACTGCAGTATCGAACTCCCATGGCTCTGTCTTCCACTATGTGTTTTCCACCTTTGGTAATGTTTTAGCCCCTTTGCAAATTCCCACTGTTTCTTGTGCCCCTCCTCAGCATGATAATGTTCTTGGTTCTGGAGTACAAGTGGATCATGCAGCCTGAGGAGACCAGACATGGGTTTCAGAAAAATGCTGCTGCCCAGTGTTTGCCTCTCAAGAGGAGGACAAGGAGGAGAAGGCCTTTGAGGTGTTGCTTCATTACAACAGGCAGCACCTGTGGTTTTCTGCCTCTGAAGGTCTTGAGGTCCCAGCACACCTCTGTCCTCACACTTCTGCTGGGGCAGGTCATCCTTTTACCTTGTGTCCTTATGGGATTCCTCTCTCCTCAGCCAGAAACTTTGGATAGGATAAGCCCTAAAACAGAGTCTACATCACACTGGGTTTTTTTTTTCAGGTCCATGTCTGGCAAAACTAAGTGGGGGAGGTTGTGCTTTTCAAGGACACACTGACAGGAGAAACTAGTTTAAAAAAAAAAAAAAAAAAAAGAGACAAGAGAAGCGTTGTTAGATTTATAC
>Ga0065711_1039505_pt1 | contig 17776 bp, 3 predicted proteins | sample Hoacrofraction12_FD_59098 | JGI IMG/M metagenome (GOLD analysis project Ga0065711, IMG submission 59098) | Hoatzin crop microbial communities from Cojedes, Venezuela - Epithelial fraction 12 v2 (version 2) | ecosystem: Host-associated > Birds > Digestive system > Esophagus > Crop | place...
TGAAGGAAGGGGTTAAAAGGGATTTTAATAGAAGTGGCATTACCTAATAGTTGCTGTGCATTTAAAAAACTGATAGTGCCTATCTATTGTCTAAATTAACTGAAGCAGAGAGTCTTACATCTCCATACAAAGGGGTTAGTTCCTGATAAGGACTGGGAGTCGCCTAGAACCGGTCAAGACTGACCCTGCTGTGTGGATGGGAGCCAGGAGAGAACTGAGTTTGCGCAGAAACAAAGGTCAATCAGGGAACACTGTGATGAAGAGGATGGGCCTTCATCTTGGGACCCTCGACGACCACCACTAGGAGGCACTGTGCAAGTGCAACTGGGAGGAGTCTATGGAAATTATTTCTCAGAACTGATTTTGATATGCAATGAGGATAGATGCATATGTATAGGTGTACTGGGAAATATAATGTATATGTAATATTTGATTGTATAAATTGAAGAGACACGCTGCTGCTCGGCGCACACGACTTTGGTGGGACTACCCCCAGTGCTGCCTGGCGCCGAATAAACATACCTACTTTACAATCTTACAGATTGTGGAGTCTGCTTTCCGCACGTCACTATCTTCAGACAAAAATTACTAAAGCTAAAAGAAGTGTAGAGACAGACAAGATGATAGTACTCAAACCATACAATTTGAAACCAAAACTCTGACAGCAAAATTGGTTTGATCTGTAGACAAATGTCAGCTCTGTGCCCTATTAAAGTTGCAATTGTTTTAAAAAGACATATCATAGAATCATAGAATCATGAGCCCTCAAATGTTGAACAAATGTTAATTGGAGATCAAAGAAAATATCATGAGCAAAATAAAATATACAAAGAAAAAGTACTTTCAACCTACAACACAGTAACAGCTGGATCCAAGAAAGAAAAACATTGCCATATAGTCAGATTCCATCTTAACACAAGACCAGACAGATAAATGGAGATAGTTTAATTTTAATGAGCATAATCCTGATTTTTTTTTCCAGTAGCTACCATGAAAATGTTTTGCTTTTCAGGATTTATTTGCATGATTACATTCATTGTTGAGTTACTTATTAGCTATCCTACATATGCTAAGCAGGATAAAAATGCATGGGATTTCCGATTGCTATATCATTGCATACCCATGTAAAGCATTAAGGATTTGTATAATCTAATTAGAATAAGGAAATAACTATTTGTAATGTTCTACCTTTTTATTATTCATCCAAGACGAAGTATTATGAATGACTTTTTTTAAGTATTTCAATCATTTTTCTTTGGTACTTTTGTACAGTTCGACAGTAGCAATTTAAAAATGAAGACAGAAGAGGGATTTGATTTTTATTTTTAATTATGGAAGTGCAATCTTCTTCACATCTACTTTAAAAATGATGACTGCAGGCTATTTGCTTAAGTGAATGGTGAACAGTATGAAGAGTGAATAATCACAGTTACTGCAGGTACTGTATAACTTGTGAAATTATACTATAGGGCTGCTAGATATAATACTAAAGGGAAAAGTCATCAGAACATTGTATTGTATATCCTACTCATGAGTAAAAACAGCATTTTGTTGGAATGAATTAGTGACACCTTGTTGTGGGACAGCAGTCATGAATTTTGTGGGTATACGCTTTTCTAAATCCTGCTAAGAATTTTGCATCTTGGTAAAATATTTTAAAATTTTTTAAACCTAATAATGAAATAAAACCTGTTTATTTAAACGCATGTAGTATTACCAATGTCACCAGTTTAATGTAATCTTTAAAAAAATCAAATGCAGTAATTATTATAATATTACTGACGGAAAAGAAAAAAAATATCTGAGGTCAAATGATTTCTAGTTCAAAACAAATGCTGGCAGAATATGCCAATAAATGAAATAAACTGACAATGCCTATTCTGTGATAAAACAAGACATAAAAGCTTGGTTTCATATGAGTCAGTGAGAAATTTTGTATTGGCACAGGCTGATCAACTACTTGATTTTATTTTTTTTCTCTTTTTTTGTTGAAAAGGATATTTACATTTCCAGTTCTGCTGATCGGACACTTTGATTATAACTTGCTGAATTTTCCCCCTCTCACACTCTTGGAGAAGAAAAGATCTGATAAAACAACAACAAAAAAGGACCTCTCACTATTCATTTATCTTCAATATACAAGTGCGTCTGGAGAATTATCGATGGGAAAGAATATACTGTCTATTATAAAGTTGTAATCCTTGGCTAACTACCTTCAAAGATCTAATTCCCATACTCTCCAGAGAAGCATTGGTTTTAGCCTTGAAATATAACCAACCAACTGCAATGGAGTCAGTCAATCAATGTCATGAAGGCAGCTTCAGTAACCTTAACTAAACATTCCATGTGTTTTTTGCTGGTAGAGAAAAAAGAAGGAAAAAAAAATCCACCTTTACATACTCTTCCATTCTTCTTACTTTGATAGGCCTTACTTGAGTGATGAAAAGTTTTGCTGCCCTAATGTTTTACTGTAGCAAAAGTTTTGTGATTTGGTTTATTTAAGTATTGATAACAAGAATAAGCCTGTACATATACCTGTACATGTTGCACGGAGTATGTGCATATGAAAAAAACAAAACAAAGGAAAAACCTCAAAAAAAACCACAAAAAAAAAAAAAAAAGCTCTGATAGTGACTGCTTGACCTCAAAAAGCAAAGGCTTACGAAGATTTACAGAAAAGTTTTCTGCTCTTTAGACAGTAAAATAGGATCCCCTGACAGATTTCTGTATATTCCTTGAGGAGTGCGACTCACTAGCTGAGTAATCCTCTCTTAAAACTGCATAACAACAGAGGGAAGAAGGGAGGAAATCAACTATAAATTTTAGGTTGTTAACTTTAAACTCCCCTGCTGAGGGGTTAATCTCCCTTCCCACCCAAGGGAGAGAAGACTCCCTCCAGATTATGAATTTGGTCTTCTGAACTAAGCTCTGAAGAAGCCTGTTAGCTACATAGGAGCTTTTCACATGAACTCTCTGGAGGCCTCACGCTTTTTGTTGCAAAGGATACCATCCATTAGGGCTTGCATGAAAAGGAGAGTAATTTAGCAGTGGAGTTTCACACGAACATAGAAATATGAGAAAGATCTTGTTAATGTAGTTAAGTAGTACAGATTGTCCCTTTATATGCAAATGAAGTGCCACGCAAGTAGCTTTCACACTATGCCCAAAGCTAACATTTTTATTATAATTTAATTTATATGTTGTACTCCTACTTACAGGACAGCAGAGATAATTTGAGTTTATATATATTGAAACATAGGTTCCACGTCAGAAGCCTTGAAGGCCTAGTATTTCATTAGTTCCTCAGGTTATTCTGTTTTCTCTTTTTAAGAAACTAATACAAAACACCTGTCCATATGGTCAGAACAGCAGTGTCTTCTAACTTGTTCTATAATAACAATCTCCAGAAGCCAGTGTTTTAAATGTTTGTTGAATGCTACACAGAGGATTTCTGTAATGAGAAGCAGTGTAGCCAAGAGAAAAGTTTCTTAATAAAATGTATTCAAATTGAGAGCGCAAGCTTTTCCAGAGAGTAAGGAATGTTAATTACATGGTAAGCATACACAGGATGTTACATCGTCCTTCAAGTGTTACCATCCATATATGTGATCAGCATAACACATAGTACTAGTTTTTCTTAGCAGTACAAGTTTTAAAAATAATTATAAAATTATTTCTCACTAAATATATCAATAAACTGTGATATTAAGAAAAATATGTCATCTCTGCATATGCATATTTATGGCATTCTATACTACCTTTTTTTCTATTGCCATTTCAACTTACTGTTCTTAATACAAAATAATCCTTATTTGGTGGGATGATCCTGCCACATTTTAGTTTTCAGCTGTCCCATCCTGCTATGCTTCATGGAGTGCATCAGCACGTTAGATCAATCTCCTAGTCTACAGTCATGTATTACTCACCCCTTTTTTGTACCTTTCCTCTTGTTTGACTCATTGTCCATACTGCTGCACATTTATGGGCACAGATAAATCAGAATCTTTTGGGGTTTATGGACTATTAAAGTTCAGTCACCTCTTACTATTATTTATCCCTTCTTATACGTTCATATGGCAGTTATGGAACAGCATCATTTTCTTTATTTCCCAGAAGGGCAATGCAACAAAGAGGATGGAATAGATCCTATGCAACTTCAGACATTCATCTCATCTAAAAGTGGCTGTCTAAAGCAGTGCAGATGAACCACATCCAGTAGCGTCCATTTCTCTCCAATGAATAGGAGTTTAGGCTGATTAGTTGAGATGCAGTCGTCTGAAGTTAAGGGAGATGAATTCAAGTCCACCTGTCCAAGGTCACCCAAGAAGTCTGAAAAGACATTTCAACTCAAATCTCAGGTTTGTATTTTGTATGCTGGAACACCTAAGAAGTACACTGATAGAATAAATTTGTCAGGCTAGAGAGAAAGGGTTAATAGTGTAGTAGTGTTCTTATGAACTGAAAAACAGCTTTTAGTTTATGGATGCCATAATTCAGGAGACAAAACCCCACTGTCTTCAGAATCCATTTGATATAAATTACTTCCATCCTCTTCAAAATTTTAGAAGCTATGGCTATAGTTTTTGTTATTAATAAAAATTCTTTAAAATAACCAGCTCCTTAAGAACAAAGTGCATTTAAAAAAATAAGTTTACAGTTTTTAAAATCAAATACACAGATTTGAGATCTCCCTGCACCTAGGCCCATTCATTATTTTAAGTACAAACAAAATGAATAGTCAATGATGGATATGTGAATATTTGTATTAAGTGTCATGCAGGAATAAGGGATCTAAATGCTATTGAAATAACTGAGCTATTGAAGGCTGAGATCTGACTTCTACAGCAATAAAGAACGTCTCTGTTATGCGAACAACACATTTCGTTGACTCAGGTAATGATAATTTATACAAAAAGGTGTATTAGTGCATCATATTAAAACCTAATACTGGTTTTACTGATATTTTTTATGGTTTTGTGACATCCCATAATCTAATCTTTTGAAAATGAGTTGAACAGTGCACATGAAAGCACCAAACAATGGATGAAGACATGGCTAGAAGTGAATAAAAGAAGATAATTTCTCCTTTCCTTCACTTTGATGTCCTGCTCTCACACTATTTTTTATAGCATATAGTGTCATTCTCAGTTGAAAATGTGACTCCTATTAGCATAAGTTTGAATTATTACCCAACACAGAATGACTTTAAGTTCCAGCTCTTACTGGGCAAAGACACTGACAACATCAAAACCTAACTAGCTCTTTAAAGAAATTGTTTTTTACAAATTAGCCACTTTCTTAGTCCATACTTGTCAGGTTCTGGCCTGACAGGATAGTGTAACTGAGTGACTGACTGAAAATTAAAATCTCATATGTTGTTCACATCCACTCCGAAGGACTGAAATTATTTACACATATTTGTGTTACACCACATGAACGGTGTATTGTTTGCTTTGTTTCATTTTATGGATGGTTCTATTGTCCTTTTACCTGTGTTTGCTGTAGAAGACAAAGGGCTGCATTTTACTTATAACCATTAGGGCCATTTAGCCACAAACAAATCCTAAGCACCTCTTTCCTGCTCAGCTGCTTTCTGTGCAGCTTTCATTGCAGGGGTGCGACTTCAACAGTTAGCATTGCTATACTTTGCAAAAGACAGTTTACACATGCACAGTGAAAGCTGAGCATAGGCAACTGTGACAAACTCAATCGTGATTTACACAAGGCATAAATTCGCCTGGACCCCTAAAAAGATCAAGGGTCTTGTGACAGTCATTTAGTTATTTAAACAGTGTTTTTCCTTGAACAATAAATAGCATGTTATGACAAGCCTAATAGGGGCTGACTGATATGGAATTACACTGATAGAGCCCTTACAGCTGTTCTAGCATCAAGTTCTCCAGAATTTCTTAATAGCCATTGCATAACTAACTCTTCCTCTCAACAGAACTTGGTACATGCTGGGAAAGCAAAGATACGACATCCTTTTTTTCGTGTCACTTCTGAAATGGTTTTTACTTTAAATATTACTAAAAAGACCAGGAAGGCTGCAACTATGCCCTCTTATAGTGCTAAAGAGGATGAAAGCTTTTTCAGCTCTTCCATCAGAACAATTTAGCTCATGGAATAGCAACTTAAAGAGGTTGCTTCTACCATCTACGTTATTTTCTCATGAAGCCCACCTGTACTACAATCTGAGAATAGGTTTCTGTACCAATTAAACACGTGTCTTCTCGAAACTGCACTTAACAAGAGAATATTTACCTGCAAAATGTAATAGAACTAAAAGCTGCGGGTGTATTCATTCTCAGAAAATCTCCCAATTTCCTCAAAAAGAAAAAAATATGCAGTATTTCTGTATACTAAAACACTGAAATTGTTCTGGAATGAGTAACATTTTCAGTCCTCATGATTATTTCTAGCAACTCAAAACAGCGTGTTCCGCTTGTATAATGAGTATTTAATTTAGACTGATATGCACACTCACTTCTATACAAGCTGAACTCCATCATAAGCAACCTCTTCATTTCACTTACCTTGATTTACCCTCATAAGCACTCTGAAGACTGCAGTATACAGAAGTGATTAAAACAGATTAACAGCAAAAAGGGACCAGGTCAAGAAATATGTGTAGAAACAGTAAATAGTACCATCAGGAACTTTTTTAAAAAACACTTTTTTTTCAGAATGGACATAATATGATATCAAATTCCATATTACAAGATGAGATAGGTGGTCTGTAATTCACTAGATGGTTTGTAATTTTAGATTTTGCTTTTCCTTGTTGTTTTGACAAAAAAATACACCACCACTCCCCCTACCCACCCCCCCAAAAGTCCCCAAGCCCTAACACTTCAAAATATTAAAAATGTTCACAAGTGTCATTTTTACTATTACAGGATGATTTTTAATCAACAAAGTCCATAAATGTTAGGCTACAATTTCTTTTTTGTAAAATGGATTTTTTTTTCTCTCTCCCTTTTAGGTTACAGTTCCTAAGCCTCTTTTTCCCCAAAAAGGAAATGTAAAGCAAGAGAGGAAGAGAGAGAGAATAAGCATCATTCAACTCACGTAATTCAGGTAGGAGCATACAAAATTCCCCCGTATTTATCAGTTCCTATTGCAACTGAAGTCACCCCTAGAATCATAGCATATATGTTAATAAACACTAAGACTTTTCTAAGTATGTCTTTGTCTGTATTGACTTTCTTGTCTCTAAGTATAGTTTTTCTCATGTATGTCATTGCAATGCACTGATTACTGTCTGGGAATGTACTACCAAACTGGAAAACATCTGAATTAGTACTATAATGAAATACATTCTGAAATGCAAATAGGATATTTAGGCATTACGACTATTCATTCTTGACTTCATATAATGACTTACTGTGTCAAACATGAATAGTACAAGAATCTGACCTCTGATCACAGCTGTGATTTGAACCTGTTTTTTTCAGTGCTAAAGGAAGAATAAGCAGCTGGTTAGCTGTGCCATTCTCTGAAGCTGTGTTTGGAAGGACCCAAGGATGTGCTCAGAAGATCTAACTACTTTTTCTCTGAACTTCTGACTGCCTAATAATCAAAATTTCAAAGGCAAAGAAAAAATAGGAGGGTTATGTTTTCAAACACACAGAAAAAGGGTTTTATTCTTCCGTTAAATATGCATCATTGACTTCTATATCAAACTTCTTCCCAATGTAAACTAAAATACAATATATGCTTACAACTATGGGAATGATAGGAGGGAAGGCTTGGTTTTTGCTGGTTTTGCCAATCACTACTAATACAATGGTGAGTAGATTAACAGATGCTGCCAGTCATCTCTGGGGATGTGCAAGTACATTAAGATGACTTTGCAATGCATCACTCTTGCTTACCATGTAATTAAGTTACAATTTTTTTAATATAATTTCATTAATATGGATTAGTCAGAATATCAATGCACAAATAAATGCAGACTTGCAAAACATGTATGTCGATAAAATAAACATAGTGTTCTAGTAACAAGGTGGGAGTCTAACTTCCATAAGATGGCTATTCAATACTGCTACTCAACTGCCATTCACATGGGTAACTGAGGTTATCTGAACTGTGCATTTACAGCCATCTCCTTTTGACAATTCCTCACTATTCTAATATGCTGTGAGAAATGTTTTTTTCAGTTCTCTGAAAGTGGACTCTCCTGTTTACTTGAACCAATTCTCTGGGTTAACTTTATATAAAAGCAAAGGTGAAAACCTTATGCAAGATGAATCGACTGTGGTGAGGTAACTCATAACTGAGCCAGCAGCCCATCACAACAGACCACAGAGTCAGCAAAGATTCTGTCACATTTACAGTCAAGAGGAAAATGAGATTTGAAGGAAACATAAAATAAATAGTGAGTGTCTACCTGGTGAGAAACAGTGTGTCCAAAATTAATATATTTTTCATACAGTACTAGTATGATTTTTACACAGAACTTTGACGTGTACCTTTCTGATACAAAGTATTGTCATCTTTAGAAAATTGCTGTTCTTCCTTAAATGAGCATCTTACAAATGGGAGCTAAGTAGTAGCTAAGAACCAGAGCATCTGTCCACAGTTCTTTAAAGGGGGTAGGCACTGTCTCATGCTGAAAAAGAAATGAGGGGCTCTAAGTTTATTTTCTCCCTTCCTCCTTTCCTCTCTCCTTCTTTCTCTCTTTCATTCTTCCATCCTATTTTCCTTTGCCTTTGAAAATTAATTACACTTATAAGCATGTACAGTTCTATTTGCCACTTGCCTATAGTTAGTTTTATAGAATATTATTCAGAAAAGAAAAATTGCATACAAATTCGTGTTTCCATTCTTACCTTACTGTCAAAGACTTTGAGAGGGCAGATTTGTCATAAACTAATCAAGAAAAGGTAAGAGATTTTGATTTGCTGACATGTAGTTTATTATTACAGTTAACGTCATGGCAATAAGTTAAAAAGGAAAACCATAAAGGCTGTATAATACAACATGCTTTTAGATCCCTCGGAGAGTTAGAAAAAAAAAAAAAGATATGGGCTCTTAGTTACGTATTTTTATCTTGAAATATTAATATCTATATCTTTTTCAGCCTGAATTTATACAGAGGAATGACAAATAACATCTCCTGGCGCAGTTGTGCTTGCAGATTAGTACGGTTTGAGTCAGAGAGAACTAAGCTCTTTCACCTCCCACAGCAAAGGTAAAGGTGATGAGTTTCTATTAATAAAGCAAATAAAATCCTACACCGCAGTAGACTATCACAAATAAATCATGCGTTTCCAGGACCATGCATTAAGATGTTGTACATTAAAAATAAGACTGATGCAAGGAAAAATGACTCAAACCGAAGTACAGAGACATAGAGATTGACGGCATTGTTCTACAGAGAACACAATGGCTTACAATCCTGTACAGCTGTTGAGGAAAAACAAACAGACAAAACGAAAGCAATCCGACTGCTGTTTTCTGAAAAGATAGGAGGGTAACACAATCTTCAAACATAAAATAAATTAATAGCTATGATAATTCATTCCTCTGAGCTTATTTTCCAGCAAGTTCCCTGTTGGCTTGTTAATGAGGCTAATAATGTATAATCTTTACAATTGAAAGTCTCAGAGGAAAGTTTACACTTCAGGAAAAAAAAAGAACGAGACAAAGTGCCTTAAGAGTAACCTAAAGTCTCACTGGGCTAGATCCAAGCAAGTGCTATTGTAAGCCTTAGGAGAAAATTGTATCCAAGTTGTGCAGCCCTGTGCACCTGTGGCATAGCTGCATCAACACACCAGAGCTCCTGATGCCCAGAAGCGCATTTTTTTAGATATCTAAACCAGATTAGGGTCAAAGACTAGGCAAAGACACCTCCATACTCTGCCTTATGTGATATAGCATATATTTCCAGAGAAAATCTAAGTATTACACACATACACACATGCAAACAACAAATAAACATATATAATCTTACTATATCAGGTAAAATGCAATAGTGACAGCTGTTTTTCTTTAAAACTGGGGTAGTGAGAGACAATACATTTCACATGGTCTTGCAACGAGCCAGGTATAGATTCAATGCTTGTCTTGCCCACGATGCTTCACACACACCTCTCTTGCTCTTCGGGAGCGCCTTATAAAACTGCCTCAGTGTGTTCTTCATTCCTGTTGTTGATTATCTGTCATCATGCTGAAAAATATGCAACCTACATCAAACACCAGAAAAAGTGACCCATTGTCCAAAACTGTCCAATGCTACTGCTGTTCTAAAATATACTGGATTATCGGTAGTGCGCAAAATTAGTCTCCTATTATGAGACTAGGTAAACTAAAAAAAATGATGTAATTTAAAATATCCTGACTATTCCTGGCCTAATTCTGACATCTGTGATAATGAGCACGACTGTGATTCTGATACTGCCAAGTATCTTGTCCTGAAATGACAATTTGTGACAAGGAGAGACAACCGTGAAGCAAGGAGAGGGAAAAATGTATCTTTAAATACATAATAAACACAATCAGGCAAGACACTGCGTCATAAACCTGAAAGTTAGTAAGCAGGTATTATTTCTACTAGTATTACTGCATTATAAAGTGTACAGACCCAACAGATGAATCCAATATGCTCTAATGTAAGTTGTTTTTTCCACTTCTACACAAAACCTACTCTCATACATTCCAGGTGGTATTACTAGAACTGTGAGAGACTATACAGTAATTCAGAACCAACACTCCATATCTAAATGAGGTAGCAAAACTGTAGAGCTGCAAAACTTAAGATTATAAAGTTTTCTTGCTGTTGCAAAAGAGCTACAACCTGGCATCTAACTCTCTTTTTTTCTGTCTTTTTACAATAAAAGGATCTTTGGTTGTTCTGGAAACTCAAATATTTGATCATTCCTCAATTCTTAGATTTTTCAGCCTATCTTTTAGATCTCTGAACACTGCTAACAAACAATAGTTTGTAAAAAAGCGAAAGACTTTTCTTTGAAGCATCAGATGATCAGGACTCCGTGTTCTGACTCATGGCTGTTGAAAATGTAGTAATGATATAAAAAAACCCCTCTTAAACAGACACAGAACAGGCCTAAGTCTGGAAAAAGGATGTAGCTCTGCTATACCAACAGTGTTCTTCTCCAAGAGCGCTAGTGTGTTGCCAATAAATACTTAACATCTTAATTATATACTTAAATGTCATATTTGTCCCTCCTGTTAAAGAGTTTTGTACTTCAACTTCTCATAAAATCAGTTCTTAAAAATGTAAGGGACTAGTACTGACAGAAAGCTGTATGTATAGTCTATAAAAAAAGTGAAAGATTACATGTTTTCCAAAAGAAAGTTGCGGAACTAAAGATGCAGCAACCTTAAAGCTATTTCTGACCATGCCTCATTCCAAAAGCTACGAAAGAAATGGTCTCTTCTCCTTCTGCCAGTCCTGTCCTTTGGACAGCTATGCAAGATTTTATCACAAAAAGATGTACCTTCCTAAAACTGACTGCTGATCAGCTTGTGTTTGAAGAAAGGGACTGACAGGCAGTGAAAGGTAGCCACCTGCCTGTTGAAAAGAAAACTGGATGTTCAAAAGTAAGTGCAATCACAGATAATATCATTTTGGACTAGAGAAAGGATATACGAAACAAAGACAAGAACATCGATGTTAAAATTAAAAAAAAAAACAAACAACAACACCAGAGCACTGTCTTTTCTTTATATCTAGAATTTTAATTAAAATTTTTAACAATAATAAGCATGCCATCAGACTTGTAGCTATTACAGTAGGGCAAAGGAGAGAGATGCTTGTTTGATACGGTATTAAGTTAATAATGTGATAAATCTACTTATTACTTAGCATTAATCCCAGAAACTGCTGAGAAGCACTTGATAAAATCTGCCCTTAGAGAAATGACTTTCTCCTTGTTTGAGGAATACATCTAATTGGGTTTGAAAATGGAGTCTGATCTGCTAATCTGACAATTCAGAATGAATTGGTCTCTCAGGTTTTATACACTGATAAATCTGAAACTGCTGGGCTTTCGGTAGCATTCTCATTTTTAAGTGTTTTTGAGATGAATCAATGCATATTTGGACAGATCACTCTCTCTCTTTCATCTCGATTAATCCATTAAAGTTAATGCTTTAGACCTCGTCTGCAGCAGAATCTCCTTGAAAACCTTGGAAGGTAAGTTAATCATGGAACCAAGGTGATGCCACATCACAGTCCTTAATATCCCCCATTCTGATAACCTGATTAGTAGATCTGAAATGTTAGGGAATTATTTTTAAGACCTGAGGATCTGAGTTTCCAATTTAAACTTTGCATTACTGACTGCAAGAAGTAGATTACTTTTGTCAGCTGTGTGAGAATATAAAAGGAATTCAACTAAATGAGCAGTAGACTTCAGTGCAGCGTACAAGCAGTGAAGAACATTTCTATTCAAGTAACATTTGTAATATAAATATACATCAGTGACATACAAGTATAAAAATTGAGAGCAATATCAACATTGAAGACATTTACTGGCACACAATAAACACATCAAAATAAAGAACACAAGAACCTGATTTTTCTTCTCCTTCTGAACACGCTCAACTGAAAAGTTTTGCATACTGCACAGTAGTAGCAGTTATTGAATATATGACAAAATGACTGATAAAGTGATTAATAATTAAAATAATGTATTTATAGCACAGGACCTTCTTGCAAAATATAAACCACAGATATCAAACAAGCCCAGAGCAGTCACTATCTGCATCAAGTAGTGTTTTAAAATTAAGGACACTTCAAAGAACGTCTTCAGTCTCCAGAAGATACTCTGTTGAAAAAGACACTATTCAGGCTTAGGGAAGACGCTGCCTATCTTTATGAAACCAATGATGCACTCAGGCGGATATTGCCTTATGTGAAATTTTTATTTCTTCAGGTACTCCATGTGAAATCAGTGTTTTGGATACAGCATAAGCATATATAAACAGACATAACTTGCTAACAAGCTATAATTAGAACAAGAAAGAATACAGGAAAGATCTTTCAAATTCTAACTCAGCAGTTGTTTTAAGAAATTTTATTCCTTACCAGTAGCTGGAACAGATGCAAGGCATATCACACTGAAAGGAATTTCAGAAGTCTCAATTATAAATATACCCAGTATTCTTAACGTTACTTTGATTTTCTATTAATAATAGAACTCTCTCTAAATGCACACAGCAACACTGGACTGTCACATCAGTAACAGATGAATTAATAAATTCCACTATTTTGAGTTGTTGTGGTGGATGAAGGAATGAAAACCACCGTATGCCACAAAAATTTGGAGCATTAAATTCTAGTCATTAAAAAATCCAAAATGTTAAGTCATTCCAGTTGGACCTGGATTTCATCCCTAAATTTAGAGCCATTCTCGTTTCTTTAGAAAAAAATAAATCTACAGAAATTCCCATTTACTTCACTAGAACCAGACTGTGTTTTTTAGTCATCTGAATAGTGGCTGGCCTTTAAGGCATTTTGTTTACAGCATTTTAAAGCACAATGGCACAGAGGTTGCTGAAGTGTTTCAGTGGAAAGAGGCACACTATGAGCAGCACCAGAGTCACAGTTGTAATAAACAATTATGACAAACACTGAGAGGCCTGGTAAAGAGAAAAGACAAACTGTTAAGAAAGCCCTTCCTCTGAACAGAAATCGGCAGGAGGGATGAACCCTCAGAGACGTGTAGTAACTTCTCAGTGTAAACTGTCAGGATATACCATTTTGTAATGCTTCTTTTGGAGTTCACCACCTTTTCCATTAAGGAAATTCACATCAGACAAACCCTGACACAAGGTAACCCTCAGTGAAGTCAGGCTGACATATCAAGAAGTAGCACAATCTCAGAACTTAGGTTCCTCCAGAAAATGAGGAATACCTAAATAATGAATGATTTGTGAAAAGTTTAGTGTGACTTGTCTAGAAATTTGACTTAGAAATTCGTGGCACTGGTAGGAACAAAATTATATTTTCAAGGATATAATTCAAGAAACAAACCTTTCTACAGATCTGCTTCTTTAATTCACCAGTGAAGGTTTAACATCACAGCAAATGAGCTCTGACAACACTGCCTGCTCTGACCATGACAGTGTCTGCTCGTACAAGTATAGCCTTGCCTAGCCAAGTGTACAGATAGCCCTGTCTCAACTTTCCAGCTCAATTTTGCCACCTTCATAATCTTCTTCTAACAACTTCTTTTCAGTCTAACTTCCTAAAGACATGATACTGTACAATAATGCTGACTGAGCATCCCTGCTGCTAACATTTGAACTCAAAAGTTATTTGGCTGATTTCAAACAAGGTTGGTGAAGACCAACAAATATTTCTAGAAGTTCTGGAAAACAGATATCTGGGGGGTTTAAAGAGATGCTTCTTATAGAAGGATAGGTGTCAGCCTGAGCCCATCATGAGACCTGACTTGACTGGAAACCATGTTCCACAGGCTTGCTTATTAATTTTACTTTTTTTGGGGGGAGCAGGAAAAGCTAGCAATTAGAAAAATGAGAAATGCCACTAGATGACATCAAAACAACATGAACACAGAAGAATGATAAGCATATTTTGCATCTTAATGACAAAGATCTCTGCCTTTTGAATTAACTATCAGCACCAGTAATGTGTATTGTCTACATCAACATGAAATAAAATAAGCCAGGAAACATTTCTTAGTCCCAAAGTCAAATGGCACCAACTTAGATCTTCTCTGAGTCTCATATAGTAAGTTATTATTTGGTTCTATTGTTTTTTTGTTTGTTTCATTTTCTGGTTTGAAGTGTCTGAAATAATGGGAGGGTGGACTGCAGCCACTCACAGTGGTATTTTTTTTTAGCACACGACTGCTTATGTGTCATGTCCTGGGATAGGACATGACAGCACATGGGAGTATTTGATGGTGAAAAGTGTGCCGAAATAATGACGGAAAACTGTGGAGGGAGTCAAACTTGATTTTATCTTGTTCACTGCTCCTCTGGTAATGGCATTTACGCCTTCAGGTAGGTACTGTCCCAAAGAGCACTAGCTGGCCCAGACCACCAATGTGACAGGGACCATGCTAATAAGTGGGATGGAAGAGTGTAGTCCAGGGCTCAAGCTGGTGGTCTGGCCCTGTTTTACTTACTATAAAGATCCTTGCCATAGAGCCAGCAGGATGTTGAGCTGGGAGATGAACAGAGGAGCTAGATGTAGATGAGAATGGGTTTTACTGATGTCAACTAACAGAGAAAGAACAGTAAAGTCTGGAAATCATAAATATATTTATATGGGAATATCCTTCTACTCATTTTCTCCAAATTAAGCCCATATGCCTAATTCTCTTCAATTTGCCGTCATATCAAACTGTTTTATTAATTTCTAGCTCTTCACTGTTGCCCCTTTCTGCTCACTTAGTTCCCATCTTCTCTCCACTGGCTTCTCCCAGTTTCCTTCCTCTCCTACCCATTCCTAGTATCATGCTTAACAAAGCAGAACATATTATTTCCCTAGTCTTTTTCTTCAAAACAGATGAACCATATTTAACCTCAGGCAAACAGCTGGAACGAAAAATTTCAGTTCAAAAGGATAAAGTTTAGCAAAGTTCCAAACAATCAAAAACAAAGACCCACCTTTATGTTAGACAAATAATATGTTAAAGATGTACGTACCTAGCCTAATGTAGAAAATAAATAAATAAATAAAACAAAACCCAACTATGCCTGACACCCTTCTAGCAGTATAGTATCGATAGAAAGATCTATACTTTTGAGATTAAAATTAGCTTAGAAAAACAGTCGCAAACACAGTATTGGGGAGTATATTCTGAAAAAAATAATAATAATAAAGACAGACAGATAAACCAATCAAAAGGAAAAAAAAGCATTTGCTACTTCACAGGTCACCTAACACTCTGAACCCTGCCCTGCAATTTTTCTGATGCCAAGTAACCTTTGGACACTGGAGAATAACATGCATTTCCTCTCTGGCATGTTGCTGGATGTACCCCTAAATAGTAGAAAGATGTGGCAGCATTGACATAAGAATTAAGATAACTTAATTTAAAAAAAAAAAAAAAGGAGATAAAAAAAATTAAAAAAGAAAAGGATCTTGTCAGAAGCAAAAATCAATGGTTCTTTCTTTTTTGGCATACTCCAGTTATACAAACCAGGGATGGAAGTATAGTTTTTCCAAACACATAAGACCACTCTTCCTAAAACACTGTGAAATCAGCTGGTACAATCACATGCTAAATTCAGTCTCAAACAGCAGCAAAACAAAGATCTGGGGGAAGATTTTTATAAGGACTGGACAATCTTAGGAAAAAACCCGAGGGTTTCTATCTATCCTATATAAGACAACAACTTAAGCTCACATTAAAGAACGCAAGAAGGTTATTACAGAATTAAGGAACTTACAGTCATCACTGACTTGCACAAAGTAATGATCTGAGTTTTAATGCATTGAGTTTTGGTATTAATCCTCTAAATGACCAGCTTTGTCGCTAGCTAAGGTAAAAACTATAGTAGTGAGCAGTGGCCTGATTACGTATGATAAGCACCAAGTTGCTGCACATGAAAAAATTTTAAAAAGTCAAGAACAAAGTGTCAAAATTAAATAGTTCATATATAAAGTTATCAAATTAATGGAGCATCTGAAAGCTAAAGCCCTCCAGTGAATGTGACAAATCTAAGTTAGTGTGAATGCTAAATTCAGTATCTAAGATTCAACCAAAAGAACTTCACAGCTGCACCAGTGTGCACAAATGATTAACAGAAATGAGAAGAATTATAGAATGTGTTATTCATTGGATGTTATGAGACAGTGGTTATACTTATATAGTTAAAATAGTTCTTTAACTCTGCTATATCTTTAAAAAACTATCTCTTATTTTTCACAGCATGCCTATGAGACGTAGGATGGAAATGGGTCTATGTGCTCTGTTTTCATTGTCTGGCAATCTGCAGTTTCATGAATGCACTAAGACTACCTCATAAACCAGATGGCATTGCAAAATGAAATTGTTTTAAGTTGACTAAAAGATAGGAAAGACTATCTGTAATACTAGAGAAATTCTGCAATAGTGCATAAATGATAATAGTTGGGCAATTGCAAATATTTTATCTCGAACTATTGCCAACTTTGTAATTGTGGTAGGATATGAAAGTACATATAAGAAGCGCAAGCAGAGGCATTTATGCAGAGAAAAAAATACTACCATTTCTAAGTTGTATTCTTATACTTCTGAGTATCAGAATAAATTTGAAAACTAAAATCAACACCAACAAAATTCCCTTTAATAGATACAATGCAGTAAAAGCTTTCAAAATATAAACCAAATATGTTTCCTGCAACCTAAGGTTGAAAATAAAGTGATGCCATTTTTTATGAGAGGTACGAACTACCCCATTCACCTCCCTACAGCATTATTTCCAATAAACCATTATTATATTTTAGTAGCTTGATTCTGAAAATTTTTCCTGCTTTTCAAAGCATGGAAAAAAAGCAAACATAGACTTCAAGCATCCATTAGTGAGAATAAAAATCCGAATGCTATATGAGTAATTCTTGGAACTACACACAAACCAATAACAGACAGGACAGCCAAAAAAAAAAAGTCAAGGGGAAAAAACAGTCCCCTCCATAAAGGAGGGGGATCTGAGAAACTGATCGTTTTCACAGAATCACAGAATCACAGAATAGTAGGGGTTGGAAGGGACCTCTGTGGGTCATCTAGTCCAACTCCCCTGCCGAAGCAGGGTCACCTACAGCAGGCTGCACAGGACCTTGTCCAGGCGG
>Ga0065711_1039506_pt1 | contig 17776 bp, 11 predicted proteins | sample Hoacrofraction12_FD_59098 | JGI IMG/M metagenome (GOLD analysis project Ga0065711, IMG submission 59098) | Hoatzin crop microbial communities from Cojedes, Venezuela - Epithelial fraction 12 v2 (version 2) | ecosystem: Host-associated > Birds > Digestive system > Esophagus > Crop | place...
GCCTTTCTCCAGTCCTCGGGCACCTCTCCTGTCCTCCAGGACCTCTCAAAGATGATGGAGAGTGGCTCAGCAATGACATCCGCCAGCACCCTCAGCACTCGTGGGTGCATTCCATCGGGGCCCATGGATTCGTGGACGTCCAGATCGCAGTTCATCTTCTAAGTAGTTTTTTTTTATTATTTTAATACAATTTCAATACCACCTATTCTTTGAAAGGGATGAAATTATTTGCAGTTTGATAGTGGTGATACTTATCATGTGGGACAGTCTGGAATTCTAAAGAACAAGATGTACTTAGATTCATGGGTGTTTTGATTCTGAGTGGGTGAAAGAGGAACAGGATCTATTGTTGCTAAGATGAAACTGAGGATTTAACTGTTGCTGTTGAAGCTTTTACTCTAAGGAAACGGAGACTTTCATGGGGATTCTATGCCAATCCTTGTTGTTGTCAGAAATTCAATTTCTTCCAAATTATTAGTTTTCTACTTAAGTATGTTTCAATTGCCATGTAATAACTGCTTTGTCAGATCAATAAATGCAACATTTTCACCTCTGCCCACTGCCTTCCCTATTTAGCAGAGACCAGAGTTAGCAGGGTCAGGAAGACCTCTTCTGCAAACCCCTGTTGTTCCAGGAATGAAACAATGTTCACATTTCACAGACGATGAATTGCATTCTGTGTATTCAGCATTGATTGATGCTGCCATCTCACAGGGCTGAGTCAGAGAGGCATTTTAGATATGTGTTTTTGCCTTTAGGAGCTGTTAATCTGACTCAGAAAATTTTGTTTGCGAATTTCTGGTGTTTGGAATGAGAATGGTTGCAGCCATGTTGCAGCCAGCTAAGCTGTAACAGGGCATCAGAAATAGAAGATCTGAAGTTGGTCTTGGCTTGGGGGATGCAGAAGTCTTCCAGTGTCTCTCTGCACCTCAGCTTTCTTTAGAAAGAAATGGGGCCTCTATTGTTTTTCTCCTGTGACAAACTGGTATTTTTATGAAGTCCTCTGAAGTTTAGATTCTGAATTTCAAAGGTGCCAAGGAAAATGTTGTTTTTCACAAGCACAGTAGCAGCCGTGAAAAAGTAAGATGAAAGTAATTATTTCAGTCTTTTTACTTTTTATGTCTCCTCATTTCTGACAAGGCTTTACAGCTCTCTTTCTACACAGTGTTTTTTTAGAATACTGTCATGCTGATGGCCACTGTTGTGGCTTGTAGTGAGACCCGTTGAACCTGAAAGGTCTGTGCCTGGCAGCAGATTTCAAGCAGAAATAAAATCATCAGATCCAAAACTGTAAACTGCTGTTGTATCACTGAAATGGTCTTTGTCACGAACTCTTATGCACTGAAGGCTGCATCCATTACAAAATTTAAAAAGCATTTCAAGCAGTACCATATCAGAGGAACATTCCTTATCCAGTGCAGGTTGTGGAGATCTAGGGAGGGGAGGGAGAAGTCCTTTTCACTATTGAAAGTGAGTAGCTTTAATCCACATTTTTTTCTTTCACTGACACAAAAAAAGTGAATAGTGCTGTTTCCTCCTCCTAAACCATCAAAGGAAATGCCACATATAAACCTCTTAAGAGAACATTTGGAGAATTCCAGGACAAGAGGCTGAAAATATTTAAAGAAATATGTTAGTCCATAATATTTTTTCCCAAATGTTGTTAATATATTGTTTCCAGTGGATCCTTCTTTACCGATGTGTTTGTGAGGACTTTGACTAAATGAGGTTGAGATGTCTGCTGATGTCATGCACTTACCTTGTTGGCAAGGAAATGGCTGCTCGTCCAGGATTGTGATCCTTATATGAAGAGAAAGATGGGTGTTTTGTCCTGATCAAATGAGAGCAATGTCTGTGGAGTGTTATACACATGAATAGCAATTGGTCATCCTAAATATTTGTGTGTACGTACTGGAGGGGGTGAAAATGAGGAAGAAAACAGTACCTGAGATAGTAAAGAGCACTTACCCATCAGTGTTGAAGCAAGTATGGGAAACTGCTAACCGTTACCAACACCAAGAGTACCCAAGAAGACAATAATCTGTCAGAGGGGAAAGCACTTAACAGTATCTTTAAGTAAACCTGTATACAGCTTTTGTCACGTCAACTAATTTCTTAACAAAAACAAAGGACAAGGACAAAACCCAAAAGATCACAGTTGTGTGGGTTTTTCTTCTGCATTTTCTGTACTGAGATTTAAGAAAATGCCAAGTTTTACCTTGAACAGAAGTCACAGGTTACCTGTCTTTTAAGTATTCTTTCAAGTAATGCACCTGCCAGAAGTGCAGACATGAAGAGGTTTTACTGGCCAGATTTTTTTTAAATAATGTTTTTGATTAAAAGTGCTGATATAGTTGATGCGGAGAGATTTTTTCATCTGTCAGTTTCTAGCTGTGATCATCAGTAGTCAATTATTTCTGGCTCATATTACAGATGTTATAAATTGTTTTTTGAGTTGGAACTTTTCTTGCAAGGTTCTTCCTGAAGTGACAGAACTACTCACACAAAAAGTGGAAATTGGGCGTCTGTCAGAGATTGATGTGTGCATTTCGATTCCTTCTGAGAGAGTACACACACACTGAGAACAACCTGTTTTCGCTCTAAATCTTACAGAAAGCAAACTGCAACAGGATGGCTAAATTTGACAGAATCATTCATTTCCTCCACTTGCCCGATGCTTTGAGCTGCACAGGCCAGCACTGCCTGTGTCCTGCAGCCATGGGAGCTGTAGAGGTGACTGGAGCTTCTGGTGGAGCCTGGAGAGGATGGCCAGGCTGGCTCGCTGTCAGAAAGCTCTGGCCATAGCCAGGGTGCTGCCTCCAGCAAGGAACCTGTAAACTTAGCAGCTCTATCCAGAGCTGCCTCTTCCTCCTTCCTTTCAGGCACAGAGAAGAACTGGGGGGATTCATCTCCAGAAATTTTAGACAAAATCAGAACTGAGGCTTGAGTGTGAAAAGAGTGCTGGAGGCATGGTGGTTTTTTTAGACTCTCCAGTGTCTTTGGCACACTTCTTTGTGTTCTTTCTTTTTGCCTGCATCTTTCCTGCTGACATGCTTGTCAAAAACCTAACCATGGGTTTTCTCCAGAAGGAAATAGCCCTTTCTGATAACATGTGTTGTGCAGTTGTCACTGAATTTGGCAACTTCACCTCTGAATCCAAAAATCCAGAACTCAGACAAAATTTATTGAAAAGCAAATAAATCTCACAGTTTTATTTTCCAGATCTTAAATATTCAGTTAGTCTTTTGGTTTGGGAGCATCTGTGTTGTGTATTATCAAAGCCGTAGTGCTGAAACTGCGCGGCTTGTACAAGTTTATTTCACAGATTCAAATGAAGTCATTTTTTCACAATAGATAGTTAGCCTGTGGAGTTCTGTGCCAAGAATCTTCGGGGCCCTAAACGTCTGGGGTTTCAAGAAGCAAACAGACAGATTCGTAGATGAATAATACATTAAGATGTGTTAGTTGCAGAAATCACACTGTTGGCTCAGTACATCCATGAGCTGCAAGCTGTTAGACACAGGGAGGGTGTGTAGGGGAGTTAATGTGCTTTCCCTGTTACTTACTTTCAGACTTACATATCTTTACCTAGTTTCAGACAATATGCTGGATTAGGTGGATCTTTGACCTGACTCTTACAATCATGATGTTGCTGACTTTCATTGTGATATTTGCATTTTTTTTTTTTAGAAAGCAGTTTCTTAAGGTGTTTTTACTGTCTTTGGGGATTGCAATGCGTAAGGTCGTTGAATTCATCTGTGTCGATTATTCTTGCAGTATGCTACCTCATCTGTGACAGAGGAAAGAGTGGAGTTGCATGTTGTTATAGTATATATACAGCTATATAATGTATCCTCTGTGTGTCTCTATATATATCTCTCAAGTCATGTAATGTAGATGTTTATACAATCAGTCACACTGGTGCATGTTGGTCATGTACCAGGAGAGGTTGTAGCATTTTTGCACTCACTAAATAGCATTTGTAATGCAAGAAGAAGCAAAAACTGTGTGGGGTAGACACAGGTTTTTGTGTCTTGCTTACCCAGCACAGTGCTGTCCGGATTTTGCATAGAGAAATGTATTGTCACATAGTTCTGATAATTGAAACTCTGGTATTTCATCAAGGTAGCCTTTCTAAGTATAAAAATACCAGCATTAGATTGGCTGTGTTTCTAAAAGGCGTATGATATCTCAGGCAGAAGTTGCAGGCTCACTGCAGAGATTACTGGATATTTTAGTTTATATTATTGCTGGAGTTGGTTGGTGATTGTGCCTTGTATTTTTGTAGTCTGTCCATTTAATCACTTTACAAATAGTGACAAGGAAAGTATCTTAAACATAGAGAGTTTTCTAATTCAGATTTCCTAAACTTGCTTCTGTTTTGTGTATGCTGTTTATTCCAGGACAACAGGGTACACATTGGACCAAAAATGGAAATTCGAGTTGTCACTCTAGGATTAGATGGAGCTGGCAAAACAACTATTTTGTTTAAGTTAAAGCAAGATGAATTCATGCAGCCAATTCCAACAATAGGTTAGTAGCAACAATTTAAATGTAGTGATTTTTCTGAATGTTTGGCTTAATCTGTAGAATTTTATCATTTTATATTAATACAGAAGAAGACTAAAACTTTAATATTTTTATTCTAGGTTTTAATGTTGAAACAGTAGAATACAAGAATTTGAAGTTTACTATTTGGGATGTGGGAGGGAAGCACAAATTGAGGCCGTTGTGGAAACATTATTATCTCAATACACAAGGTGAGACTAAGACAACTTTTAAACTGCGTTTTGTTTTCTAGCCTGTATTTCAGATCCAAAAACATTATTAATAGAAATAATGTATAACTGTAGAAAGTTGTTCTTCTAATGCAAAGTATAGCTGCTAGATTAATGAGCTCAGAAATTTTAATCCAGTTGGTCATAATGTCTGCTGCTTGATTAAGGTGCATGCTCCATAAATCCATCAGACGGTTTATGGAGCCAAACAAAATTAGAATCTCTGTTAACCTGGTTCTAGCTGAGAACCGACAAAGTGCAGCGTTCCAAAGTTTGTGTAGTGAGAAGTAGTACTTGCCAGGTAAGAGATTTCAATAGCACTTGAAATGAAAATACTCAGCCTTTGGGAGCCTTCAGTTGGCAGCTTGAAAAATTCTACAAAGTTCTGTAACTTCTGACCTGGTATCACAGTGTAATATCTTGTCATAGACTATAGACTGCGGATTCTGAAAACATTGACCTAAATGGTGCCATCTTGGAAATTCATGCTGTCCTGCTGTAAATCCTCCATAGTTGTCTTCCAATTTAGAAAGAGGTTCCTCTTCATTAATTCATTCAGAATTATCTGAAATACTTGGGAATGACAAACATCCATTTATGTGCTCCACTTTGCATTATTTCAGCCTTCACTGTGAACTTTAACATTTTAAATTGTTCATCTTTTCAAACTTAAAAACTGTATTTCGGGATTTCTGTTGTCCTCTTAAAACTTACTGTGTAAACACTGGTATCATGGAGTCATGACTGCCTTGAACTTTATGTTGGAGAGAAAGTCTAAGCAGTTAATCTGGTGCATAGCTGCAGCAAGTTTTGTTTAGTTTTGGTGTTGGGGTTTTTTCATTGCAAAAAAATGTAACTTTAAATTCCACCCTGTAGCTCTGCCTCCCTGACTCTCCAGTCTTTCTGGCATCTTGGTTACTCTCTGTAGTGGATAGTAGAATCTACTGCTGCTGTGTCAGGTCCATGGCAATCTTCTCTGGATTGTGCAGTCTGTAGCTGAAGGAAGCTGTGCCGATTTGGCTGAACCTGTAGATTTTACAGCCAGCTAAGGGGAACTGGAGCAGTCATGTGGGAGTTGATTGAGTATAAATGGATCAAGAAAGGGTTTAAACTGAGATACTCAATCCACACATAGTAAATCTCTTTTTAGACCTAAGCAGTTAAAATATCAGAGCCTTTATGTTAGACTAGGCAAAGAACTTCAGACTTTTTTTTTTCCTGTTTTGTGATGAATTTTAGATTTTTGTCAAAAGTATAGAGGTATGTAAGGCATTTCTCAGTCCTCCTGGATTTGAAATTGAAGTTGCGCACTGCTGGGAAACTTCACATAGAAGACTGCTAGAAAGAAAGAGTTGTGTAAGTTGAAAACTAATTTTACAGAGTTTATATTTGAATGTGTGTAAAACATTTCTGTCTTTCTTTCATAGCGGTGGTGTTTGTTGTTGATAGCAGTCACAGAGACAGAGTCAGTGAAGCACACAGTGAACTTGCAAAATTATTAACAGAGAAGGAATTGCGGGATGCCTTGCTCTTGATCTTTGCTAATAAACAGGTACTTGTGATTTTTTTTTTCACTCTTGTTACTCTCTTCCTCAGTTTGTGTATCAAATTCCAACTTTCTGAACTCTCTCGTATGGGTTGGGAATGGTAATGTGGAAAGCGTCAAATGTAGATGTTTTCCTTATGTTTAACACTGGTAAAATAAGTGATGCTAGAGTGCTTAGCAGATTCAACAGCTAGGTTTTGTTTTATGGTAACAAGCAGTAAATGCGTAACTGTTTTATTTGGCTTTTGTGTTTAGAAAGCTTTTATGTGATCTGTAGCTTCAGTCTAAGCCATCGGTTAAAAATAAAATGCTTCAAACATAATACAGAAGAATAATTGAGTCTTTGTATGCGATTCTGTTGTAGGATGTAGCAGGTGCGCTTTCAGTGGAAGAAATCACAGAACTGCTGAGTCTCCACAAACTCTGCTGTGGCCGTAGCTGGTATATTCAGGGTTGTGATGCCCGAAGTGGTACAGGACTTTATGAAGGATTGGACTGGCTTTCGAGGCAGTTAGTGGCTGCTGGTGTCCTGGATGTGGCTTAATTTTACCGCAGCTGCAATTTAAGGTTGTAGTTTACTGTTTTGTTTTGTTTGCACGATTTAGGATGTTGTAGCCAAGTCTGCTGTCTGAAGACAGTACTTTATGTAACTTGGTGGTTAAAGAAAAATATAAGGCTTTATCCTAGACTGGATAATTGGTTCAGTAAACTTGTGCCGTTACAGTGTTTTTGAAATTTTATACATTTAGAAGTAATGGAATGGGCTCTTTACAAGGCTGCCTTGAAACTCTTTTTGGTGAAATTAGATTGTTACAATTTAAAATTCTTCCCTGATAAAATATGCATTGAAGTTCATGTAATAATTATAACAAGGTTACAGTAGTTAATTGGTGTCAGAAAAACTTTTGAGTGGTATAGAAATACTTTCCCAGGAAACTATTCCAAACTCCATCTCAAGTTATTCGAATAGCCAGCTCTATTAGAAATAAATGGTGCTACTTTTTAATATCTGAAGAATGCACTCCTCTAAAGGTGGCATTCAAAATCACATGCAAATACACCACAAAAAGAATGTTTCCCCCATTATTTATTAGCTTCCCTGCTTGTTATTGGAAGGCAGCATAACTGGGGAAAGAAAACTGAGCATGGGGAACAGTGCTGCAGGGCTGGGGCCTATGGCATTTTTTAGCTAGTTGTTTTATAGTTGGGGAGGGATTCCTTGGGGTTTTGTTAACTGTACACATGCTAAATTATTTATAGACAGACTATAGTGATATTGACGTGAAAGTGTTTTGTGTGTGCTTGAGGACATAATCTGCCTTTAGAGATAAAGTTTACTCCTCAAAAATTCAAATGAAGTTTAAAAAATGAAAAACAACTTCTTAAAGAAGTAGTGTGGTATAATGCAAATCCCGCTATGTACTCCTATGTAGAAGTCATGCTTCCAGATTAAGGTAGTGGCCTTAAAATGTTTAATAACACCATGTAAAAGCAATGTACACTAACTAGAACTCTTAGAAGAGCAGATGGCAAAATGTGATGTAAACCTTCCATAATTAGATTTTCGATTCTTACTGAATCTTCTACATGGAACTGTCACCACCTGCCTCTATTTTCAAAGATTACTCATTCACAAACCCATGAAATATGAGTGTAGTGCTGTTTAAATTTAGAGAAGATTGCAACAACTTAATGATGCCTCTTTCTGCTGCACATGCCACTCTGCTGACAATTTTATCTGTCTGGTATGCGTACCAGAATCTTCTGGCCTCCTCTTTAAGTACACAGCTATTGCCTGTTGAAGGACCCATGCCACGGACTTCTTCATGTCGTTAAAGGAGCTATGAAGAGCATCAAAACTGCCTGTCACCAGTTTTCTTACTGGAGGAGGGGTAAATCGGGAGAACCAGGCAGTGGAAGTGAGCAGTGTTGTTTCACAGATGGGTAGATATTTTTGCCATGCTGAAAAGTGTGTTTACCTGTGAGCGCTCTGAACCTCACATGGCGAAGAAAATGTATCCCATTATCTGTGGCTATGGCTTTTATTGTAGTATTACCAATTTTATGACGTTTTCCTACTACATACGTTAGGTGAAGCCAAGAATGTATACGCAAATAATTTAGTACATTTGCACTTCTCTTCAAGGGGAAGCAGTTAAGGTAACTACTTCCTCATAATGACACTTATTTGTAGTTTTCTCCTGTTACTTAGACTTCATGTAAATGGTGTTAAATGCAGTTTCAGATTCAGCAAGTCTAATGCCTTGAATAGTAGATGAAAGAACACTAAGCTTTAAAGTAGTTAAATGTTTGTGAAATGGGCTTTGATGCCTGTATATGTACATAGGTACTGAGAAGGGATATTTACTCTTTCTTCAGACAACCTAATAGATTTGAAAATAGTTTACAGTGGAGTGAAAGGTGTCTTCTTGCACCTACTGAACTAAAAATTGTTCATCTTTCCTAGCCTGTAACTTCTTGCACAATAGACAGTTGGCTGCTCTGACTTGCGCACTGGTTAGCCCGTACTAACTGCAGAGCAGTCCCAGACCTAGTTAGGGATGACTGTCCCTTCATAGCTCTTTTAGAAATACGAACAAATTCTGCTAAGCATGGTAGATACCTTTTCATGGAATATTTTTAACGGAGAAGACATGCATTCTGTAGAAAAATCCTGATTCTTTATTTTGGTTGGCTTATGCTTCAGTTATACATGACTCTCAGTATAGTTCTGCTTCTACTTTAAAATGTTCAAGGTGACCAATTTGGATTTTTTGTAACATTTACATTTGAGGCCAGAGGAAAAATTCTCACTCATGCATATTTTTGAGTACAAAGATTGCTTGTGACACACAGAATGCTACCGTAGAAGTGTCTAAATGGGATTTATTTAAGATGACTTGAAGTAACTGTGAAAGTGTTGCATTAGTCTGTGAACTCTTCAGTGTAAATTAAGAGGTTTACTTGTATTAAAAATTAATACTACATATAAACTGCTTTGGTTACAAATTTAAGCTTGTTTCACTAGTTTTATTGAACTTTAGTTTTTTGCATACTGACTTATGCAATATGTAATTGGAAAATTCCCTCACCTAGAACTCATGCATTACTAACTATGAGGATTATTTAAAAAGACTGAATAACTTTTTAGAGGATTTTGACTTAATTGTGAAATTGAGTAAATACAACATCCAGTGACTGTGTTGTGGCTTTCTTTAAAGAATGTCAGCTCAAAAATAGTATCGCTAGGTTAACTGAAAAATTGTTTTATCATTTGATATGGTCTTATTGTATGCTACCTTTAAATTTATTGTGGACTACGTGGTAGATGAGGGTTTTATTATGAGATAGTTCTTATTCTGAACTGTTGCAGTAGGTGTGGATGTTATGTAAAGATTTCTTGAAAGGACGCTGTGGAAACAGTTCATGAGCTGCTGTAACTTGAGTTGCCCAGAAAATGAATTCTTTTCAATAAAAGTATCTAACACTTCGAGTATGAAATTTAATAAACTTGCCTTTTTTTTGTTTGTTTGTTAAGGTCATCTCAGAATCGAGGTGTGCTACATTTAACGTACTGCAGAATTTTTCTTCTTGATCCCTGGAGATATCCCTTTATCTCAGTGAAGGTAGCAGCTTTTGAGGGACTGAAATTGATTAGTGTGCATCACATCTCATTTCATGAATGAAGTTATCAGAACTGTAAACTCCTGAGTCTTGTATGAGTACAGTGGTGTTACGTGAACATGAACACTCAAAGGTAATGTTACTGTATTCAGACTAGACTTAATTATGCAAATAGTAACAGGACCATACCTAGCCACAAGTTCACAACAGCTTGAGTTGTCTAAGCTTTCATTAAGGACTGCATCAGAAACACCTGACATAAGCTTACTTGAGTGATTGCCATTGTTTATTTCATTCTAAGTATTTCAGTAGAAACAGTAATGTTTGTAGGACTTTTGGTAAAAATGAAGCCAGAAACAGACTCCCTCAACTAAAATAATGAGAAAGCAAACATTGAAAGAAAAAAAAAAAAACAACATATTTGGCAGTGTCAAACAAGTTGCACAGGACTTTAGGCACTGGCATTCCAAGAGTTCATCATTGCTTTTGGGCATAGAAGACACATACACAATCATTTTTAAAAGACAGAGGTAGATTACATACCTTGTCATAGCAAACAGTATCAGTTTTAATGCATGTACATGATCAAAGAGTTTATGCAGCTTAGGGTTTCTGACCTTTCCTCTATCAAAGGTCTCAATACTGTAAAAAGAATTAATTCTGTATGTAATTTTTCATGTTTGAGTCTTTCAAACTGTACCCTGATCCTATTTTAGGAATACTGTTGAGAGACAGGGTGTGGGTTTTTATCTTCAGTTTTGCATAGAAGAGATACAAGAAAAACAGTAGACTTTGTACAAAACATGCAGATGTGTTTACTTTAAAATACAAAAGTTAGCAGAAATACAGACTTAGGGCACTTTAAGTACATTAAAAATAGCAGAACTGGTGATTGTTCTGTCCTGGCACGACTTCTATCTAGGAATTATCAAAAATGTTTCTGTTCTTTGTAGGTCCCTTTTGGGGTTCCACTGTGCCCTGTTTCTTCTGCTTAAACTGGAACCTTGAACTCTTAGCTTACTTCACTGTGATATTAATGATGCTGATATCCTCATAGGGTTTGTCGGTTTTGGGATTAACTTTTACATTTGAGATTCTCTGAACAACTTCCATTCCTTTAGTCACCCGTCCAAACACACTGTGCTTGTTGTCCAGCCATGGCTGTTTGAGAGCAAAGGAGGAGAAAGAAAAAGCATATTAAAATAGAAAGCAGCATATAGGTTAGGTATCAAACCACAAAGAGACTGACCTAGAATAAGTGAACATGGACGCATTTTATATGTTCAGACTACGAAACTTAACACTACGTAAATATTACCATCTTAGTAAATATTAGAGTGCAGTTAATACATATTCATATGCATTTTAACTTGCCTTTTCAGTTTTCTTAAAGTACTACAGAGATCAAGTTCTAGCAATGCAGTAGCATTTCATAGTTTATTTTAAAGCGTATTCTCAGTTCACAGAAATGCTATTTCAGTCTATTTCATGGTATTTTCACAGCTGAATTGTAAGCGCCAGTCCAGAATGCTGCTTAATTCAAAGTCATATTCATACAGTATGTCTAATTAACAATCTGAATACAGGCACTGATACATTAGTAACCCTCAATTATGGTAGACAGGTCCTTTTTAAAAAGACATATGATTTTGAAAATAAAGTGCTATGTCTAACTATTACCTTTAAGGTTTTGGTTTGTATCTGTTAGATTCATATACCAACATTTTTTTTTTTGCTCTGAAATTGTACACAGATCAAAGGAAATCTTCAAACCTGAATACTGGCTTCTTTGTGTAGCTATAATTAGACAATATTAAGGAGTCATTCTGGCACCATATACAAAAACTTAAACAGTGTAAGCAATAGCTTGGTTTCCATCAAGTTTAAACCAGTATGTTAAAATACTCTAGTAATATATAATTGCAAACATGTCTGATTTACTAAGACTTTGATACCACTCATTCCAATTAAAGGCAAAAGGCCTCTTGATTACAAGTGAAAAAAAATACTTTTCTGTTTAATGGATGGTTTCAGTGAAGCCTAGACGGTATAGATTGTTGTGTGTAGCATTTATTTGCAAGACAACAAGAAAAGATCACTTAGATAGTACTAGCGTGTTCCTTTTTCCATCAGAAAAAAAAAATAGTTTTACTATCTATTTAGCATCTCAGGCCTTAAATTGAGCTTTTAATTTTACTTACAGTTGGCACTACTGTTATAAAAAACTGGGATCCATTGGTATTTGGTCCTGCATTAGCCATGCTGAGTGTGTATGGTCTGTCATGTCGTAAAGTTGAATGAAACTCATCTTCAAATTCTCCTCCCCAAATACTTTCACCTCCCATTCCTGTACCAGTTGGGTCACCAGTCTGAATCATGAAACCCTGCATAGAAATTAGATGTTATTACATCATCACGTAGAATAAATAAGCAAAAGCAGTTTATGCCAGGTGACCTTTTATTCAGACTTACTTCAAAGCTTTCAACAAAACCTAAGTGTTAAAATGCTGTGGATAAGGGACAAAGCATTCGGGGCTTCTGAAAGTGGTAATGGAGTACTTGTGAAAAAACAAGCTTACTCACTGTTCCTGCTAGTGAAGGACAGAAACATGACTATCTCTACCCTCTGCAAACACTTAGGCTGTACCAGCTTGATTCTGAGGCAACAGAAATAAGCCTTACAATAAATGTCTTCTGACATGAAACAAAGTCTTCATTAAAACAGGATTGCTGAATTGGTCTTGCTTTCAGTTTTTAGATTTCTTCCACCTTATCAGCTGCAGAACAGCTATAAAACAACTTCAGTAAGTGATAGAGCTGTTTAGAACCTCAGAGTTGCTCAGACTTTACAGGGAACTCTGAAGCCCTTACAGAAATCCTTTGTGCAAAAGGGAAAAAAAAGGGCTAACAGAGAGGACTGACCACAAAGGTACGTTATCTAAACCAACAAAACATTAACTTTTTGCAAGTTACCTTGATGATACGGTGAAATATGTGTCCATTGTAATAACCATTTCTGCTGTGCACACAGAAGTTTTCCACTGTTTTGGGGCACCTAAAAACATGTAACAGAAAATACAGGCTACATTTAACTGTATGGCGGCAAGGCCATAAAGATTTCAGCTGAGACTAAGATCCTCTTGTACTGAGCAGTGTTACAGCACACTGAAAGGGCATTCATCAAATAAGGAGAAAAACAAATGCCCACCTCCCCAAACCCAGAGCTGGAAGCAAAAAAACTTGAGAGGAGTATGAAGCTGGATGATTATACAGGAAGGCCACAGCAGTGTTGATAACACAGCAATATTTTAGCTATTGCTGAGCAGTGCTTACACAGCATCGAGGACTTTTTTCTCTATTTCTCATGCTGCCCTATCAGTGAGCAGGTGGGGGTGCACGAGAAGCGGGGAGGGGACACAGCTGACCACAGAGATATCATATCCCATGCAATATGACACCATGCTCAGCACTAAAAGCTGGGGGAGAAGGAAGGGGGGGATGTTTGGATTTATATCGTTTGCCTCCCCAAGTCACCATTACACGTGATGTAACGTGCCCTGGAGATGGCTGAACATCTGCCTGCCGATGGGAAGCAGTGAATTAATTCCTTGGTTTGCTTTGCTTGCATGCATGGCTTTTGCTTTACCTGTTAAACTGTCTTTATCTCAACCCATGAGTTTTCTCACTTTTACCCTTCCGGTTCTCTCCCTCATCCCACCAAGGGCAGAACAAGCGAGTGGCTGTGTGGGACTTAGCTGCCGGCCGGGGTTAAACCACCACAGTCAGGAACCAAATCTATTTCCTCAAAGCCTAGTTGAAGGCACCACTGATTAGACGTTCCTTCTCCAGCTTTCTACTTACGTATTGTTTATTTACAAAATCAGTTAAGGAGTATACGCTCCATAAGCAGAAAGTTGGATTAGTAGCCAAAGTAGATCTGCATTGACAGGTTTATGCAGTCACATTTTCCAGCAAATAAGAAAATAGCCTAGCTGAGTTCACAGCTGAAGAGTTTAGCTGTAACAAGGAACATTAACCTGGGCTTAGTGACACTCTAAACCATCTCATGAAACAGAGTGCCAACGGCATAACTAACAGAACAGACAAGATTACAGTCCCAGCTTCTGCTGAGCTGTAAGGAGTCACTCACAACTTTACTCTGTGAGCACAAGGCCAAAGATTTAAAGGGCATGCAAAGCCACATCCTATATGCTCTTAGTCACACTCAAAGAGATTTTAAATTCAAAACTCAGCTGGAAGGAAATAATAGAATAAGAAAGGACAAACCTAACAATAACCAAGCCTGGTAATACTGTATTTAATTTAAAATTCCATACAAAACATCGCTATGAAGCACCTAGAAATACTATACGTGCAAATATAGTGATGTACTACCACGAGAATTTAAAAAAAAAAAAGTCAGAAATAACGTAGCTTGGCTTGTCACTCACTGATAAAGGCTGTACCATTACTGCAACCTATATGCTGCAATTATGAATTCTAGCAACTAGGGCCTAATACAAGGAGACAATGGTGAAGAGAGCAATAAAAAGACTAGAAGCCGTACAGGGTAGAATTGAGGTTGTGTTGCCTTGCTTGTGCTTATGACGAAACGTGAACTTTTTTGGAGAAGCATGGATTACACTTAAATGGTTTAAGTTCCAATGCATAGCGATATAATATATATAATAATACATAAATTTACTGTTTTGTTAACAAAATCTTTTCATAGATTAGCATCACAAAGGAGACATGCTGACACAATAACTTTAGCAATTGCTACGCATAAAAGTCTTTCAATTATATCCTGGTGTTGGATATACACTGCACTAACATTATAGTAAAAATTTCATGTTGCTCTTGAAGGAGCTGCAACAACCCAAAATGTAGTACGATGGCCACGTTTGGAAGTTGCAAACTGTACTATTCCTCTGGCTTACACAGACCTACGGCCAACTTCTTTTTCAAGACAGAATCAAACAGCACTGCCTTACAATAATATGTAGTGTACACAGAAGAGCATCACGACCTATCCATGTCTGCTGTTTAGAGAAAGAACAAAAGTTACAAAAGGAATAAAACCCCCTGAACCAATAATTAAATAAAAGCAAAAATCATTAAAAAAACAAAACAAAACCTGTGCCCCTAACTGTTATTTAGACCTATTTTTACCCTGCTTTATTAGTCTTTGTCAAGAGACTATCCTAGCTTGATGCATTAAGAAACTGTCTGGAAACAAGGACAGTAGAAAAAGGGGAAGAAAAGAACTATTCCTAGCTTGAGATGCAAGTCTTGGATACTGCCACCAAAAAGCACAGAAGGAAGGAAAAATGAAGTAACAGAAAAACTACCAAATACATACTCAACAGGAAAAAGCTTGATATGAATATCTCCCATGCTTGTGTGGATGATAGCACTGTCTGAAACTCTTTTGGGACCTTCTGCCTGAGTGGCTGCCATGACCTCTTCTTTAGAAGGCTTCTCATTAAATACATCTCTGTCAGAATCTGCACTCTTCGTATCTTCTGGTTCACGTTTAGTAAACTGAAGAACAAAAGAGCAGAAGGTTAACTGTTTGATCTTTTTTTACCTTATCTTACACACTGCCCTGCACCCAAGACATCAATGTGATTATTCAACCTGCTAAACACCCAACTAGATTTGAAATGTAGGAAGAGAATTCTTACACAGTCTATCCTTGCATTTCAATGTTGTGCATTACCAACATTTCCAAAGTCACAAATTCCAGTCCTACATGCAAATCTAAGTAACTTTTTGTAATCTGTTATCTTTAAACTTCCCCCCCTCCTTTTCAACAGAAAGCCCACAGCAGTTCGGCGTATTTTCTTTAAAAAAAAGAGTGGAAAATATAAATGTGTTCTGTATATTCATACAAAACTGGCAGGTCTGATCAAAAAACAAAACAAAAGTTTCACTACAAAGTCAAACTGAATCCTCTTATTCCAATACTGCATTAATACAAAACTATAGAAAACCAGCAAATTGAACTCAAAACTGGAGAAATCTCAGAAATGTCATTTTTATAGTACTTACAGGAAAACATAGAATAAATATATGAGTACATGAGCATCTGCTTAACTGAGTAGTACACTCAGATGTCCAATGACAATCACTACTCCTTCTGCATACATATAGTCATGTTTTCTCTAACAGCGGGTAATGTTTCCGGATTTTGTCTTGTTTCCTCCAGATTTGTCAAATTGTTCAGAGTAATATATTCCATTATCTACTACACATCAACCACAGAAAGCTTTAGAAAGTATACTGTCTTGCTCCAATGGAAAACATGATCAAATTCAAGCACAAGTAACAACAGACATATCGATCTCTAACCTCCATGGTGATCACATTCCAGATCAGCTACTCACTACTCTGGAACTGCTTGTCTGTTTGGCTTACTCACTGCATCTCATAAAAAAATCTAAATTGTGAACAGGAAGACGACTCCTGTCTTAATTGCCAATAAATGTACTTGGTGCTACCGAGTCCTGATGCTGCTCTGAATATTTTTTATTACATATTTTATACAGTTAATTATAGTTTCTTTATCAGTATAAGACCTTGTTAGGATTTTTAAGTGTTCTTATCAAAGTGTTTTTTTCACCTAGAACAAAAGCATATACCCCTCAGGGAGAACTACAATTTAGACAGCCAAAACTAATCCCAATTTATTTAACTGCTTGAGCAATAACGAAAAAATTAAAGACTACAAAGCTGTTTCTAGACAATTTATAGCTAATTCAAGCTAAAAATTCTAGAGTATACTTGCAATATAAAAGGACTTCTTTGGAAAAGTTGTGTTCACAAATACTCAAGACAAAAAGCACTGGAAAGGTGCAATAAGAAAGATAAAAAATAATGCAGGGAAAACATCAATACAAGAATGGAATTATTTAAATAGAAACCACACACACCATGTAAAACCTATTTTTTTTAAAAGCCGTGCAGATTACTGTTGGATCTGCCTGGATATTCTGGAGAACAGGATTTTCAGATGCCTTCATCTCTATAGTGATTGCAGCACGATGTTTCTTCGCTACTCCTTGGAACAAAGCTAGTTGCATCACTCTGATGTTCTCTTGCTTTCCCAAGATACGAATACACCTGAAGTACAAGATGTAAAAAGGTGTAACTACTGTTAGCTGTTCACAGTCAGAGAATGTCTCCTTTCTGACTGCAAGACTCCAAGAAAAATTCCAAAACCGTCTCAACATAATTTACTATTTTTATAATGCTTCTCTATTCAAACTTGCTACATGATTTACTAGTCAGCCTCCTTAAGCAATAAAAGCCCACCTGCATGATCCAGATTTACTTTGTATTATCACATCCAGTTAGCCAGCAACTAATTGATTACACATTTTTAACACAAATATGCTTGCCATATTTTCTCCTCATTTTACTAAGCTTAAACTGCAACAACTCATTACTAAGCATGGGAATATCTAATGTAAGGCTCCCAAATAACAACAACAAAAAAAGATTAGACACCCCCATAGTCATATCAAGTTTTAAATATACTATAAATTAGACTGAATATAGACTTCAAAACAAACATATTTATCTCTATGTGTGTCACAGAAACTTACCTGTTAGTCTCTACATTTATGACCTTAATGCCCAACATTGTTCCATAGAGAACGAAGTGTCCAGTTTCATCAAAAATTATATTAATTAATCTTACTGCATCCACTTTTTCCAGCTCACGCTCAACTGCCATACGTCGGCCAAACTCCATATCTGGTAGTTGCTGTCTCATCTGCTGAAGTTCAGTAAACATCTACAGAAAAAAAAAAAAAAAAAAAAA
>Ga0065711_1039507_pt1 | contig 17775 bp, 12 predicted proteins | sample Hoacrofraction12_FD_59098 | JGI IMG/M metagenome (GOLD analysis project Ga0065711, IMG submission 59098) | Hoatzin crop microbial communities from Cojedes, Venezuela - Epithelial fraction 12 v2 (version 2) | ecosystem: Host-associated > Birds > Digestive system > Esophagus > Crop | place...
CCGGCTCCCGGCGCCGTGCGGGGCGGGCGCCGGCTGCCGCCTGAGGGCCCGGCCCGGCGCTCTCGGCCGAGTCTCCGGTAGGACTATAGGGGGAACACTGCGTATGCCGTATCGCCCGCGGGTGCCGGGCGCAGTCAGCGTTTTAGCGAAGCGCTGGGAGGGAAACGCCGCTCCGGTCTGCGAGTGGCGCGGAGGGGACGGCGGGTTGCTCTCCTCAGAGGACGCCGAGGCGCCTTGGAGCGGGGCGTCGCGGCCTGGACGGACGTCGGCGGGCACCGCCGGGACGGCGCTCTGCGCTCTGACCCGCGGGCGGCGACGGAGGAGGCCGCGGCGGGGGTTCCCCCGGCGCGTCCGTGGGCCGGCGGCGGGTAGAAGGGAGAAGCCTCAGCGCGGTTCGTTCCTTTCTCCGTTGCCGGGGTGCGCGGCCGGTCGCGGCTTCTCCGTGCCGCAGCCTGGCCTGCTTCACGTCCCCCTGTCGCAGACCTCCGGGAGAAGGGTTGTCCGCGGCGGATTGCGGTGTCCGTCTCGCACAGAGCACGCGCGCACAGAGCTGTCTCCGAGTCCTTTGCTCGTTTTGTTTTAATGACAAAGTGTCCAGGCTGTATGGAAATGACCGCTTGTGTTTCGTTGAAAAAACAGCACTGACCTAAATCACACGAGGCGTTGCCTGGTGAGGTTACAGCACCAGGCGTTAGGAAGTCGCTGTATATGGCTTGCGGTAATTACAGCTGTGTGTGTTCATGTTTCTTGTCTCTCCCCGATGCGTGTGCTGAAACCGTACCTGTCGATGCTGTGTTTCTGTCCCACCTCTCTATTTCTTCGAAGAATACAAAACTACGTTTTGTTTTAGCCATCAAGGAAAGGAATGTTTTTCTCTCCCTCACCTGCTTTAAGAAAGGAGTTTCTTGCAATGACCTGCTAGTGTTATTTTATGAGCTTTGCTATCCCATACTGCAAAATATGAGAGTAATTCAATGTCTGAATAATTTTAAAATAATCCCTTTAAAATCAATTACAGTAGACCTTGTGGGGTCAGAGAAGCCGTTTTTCTGCCACTCCCTTGAAGTATGGTATCTTTCCGAGTACCCTGTCAGGATGCGTAATTGACATTAGAAGAGAAAAGGCACCCTGCTTTCAGCATAAAGGCAGCCTGTCCAGGGTCAGTTTGGTGCCTTTATAAAAAGCGCTGTGTGCGCACCACCTAGGTGACCTAAAAGCTTTGTATCGCACCATGGGTATTTGAAAGCAGTTAAGTATTTAGCAAACCTTGTGCAGGACTCATGTGTGCTTCATGAAGGTTTTCTGGTAACTGCGTTGCCTCCAGCCATGGCGAAGGCTGGAAGTGCCATTTTTTGACCCTTCGTCCTGCTCCAGGGGATGGGGAAGAGGAGACAGTTCTGTGTGGTGCTGTTTCTCTCCCCTGTTCTTTTTACAGCGTCTAGCATCATTCTGTGCAGATTTTCCCTGGTAAATCTGTGCAAGTTGCAACACTTCTGGTATCAAATGTTTTTTGTCCAGTAGTACCTCTCTGTTGTGCCTGCCGTCTCCATGGTCCCTAAACCATTTTGCAGATACTGCTAATGACTGTAACAGTCCTGCTAATCCTGATAAACAAACTTGTCACTGCAACTAGCAATAGCTTGATTTGTAATTGTAAATTTAACTGAAGTTTTGCACCGAGTGGAGCAGCTCTGAAATGGGTACTAGCAGCTGCAGCGATCACAAAGTGGCAGAGCTGCGGCTACTTAGTAGACAAGTGTTGCATAATTGTTTTGGACAGAAAGGGGAAGAAAACTTTATTTGATTGAAGAGGGCTCTTTATGCTGACAACACACAACTCCAGAGATGGCTGCAGTGCAATCACTGTAAACCCACTTGCTTTACAAACAAAATATGTTACAGATTCTAATTATAAAAACAAAAATATGTGCTTTAACTTGACATACAGACAGAATTTTTCCTACTGTTTTGCTAAATCTTAAAACTGCCAGGGATTCTCTCTGGAATACTAGTTATTCAGCATGCACAACTACTCCTGTAGATGTCAAAAATAAAATATTTATAAGTGTACTTGATACTGTGTTCTGGCTTAAGATATGTATCCATCCAGCACTGCACTGCGATGTATGTGTAAACTGGTCTTAGGAAAAACATTTGTTCATATCCAGGGTTGTTCTTGCCAATAGCGAGATTAAATCAAAACAAGCACCACTTGTTATCTAATTTGCCCGTTTTCTTAAAGTTTATTTAAAGTTTAAAAAGAGTATGTTAATGTAATGATACGGTTGTGACAAAAGCCAACGAAAACAAGGAAGCAGACATCTGGAGGTGGCTGTTTCCCACACTAAAGAGGCAATTGAAGTAAAAGATGTAATGCCTAGTGCTGTTCCTGTGCTGTGTGACTAGTTTGTGTTGCTCTTTGAACGTGTAAACATGAACCCTCGTGAAACCTCTGGAGAAAAGCGCATGAGCATTTGCCTTGTGGCTGCAGAGAAAGAAGGGCTAAGGTGGGTGATTAAGAAGAGATCAAATGAGCATGGAGGGGGAGAGGAAGGAGAGAGGCATGTGGGAATAAACGCTTGTTTCCTCTCTGCATCCACGTAACTAACTACTGTGCTTATTTTCATCCACGTTTTACATACTCTCCAGGGAGAACTTTTTTACAACTCACATGAAAAAAAAGGAGGAAGAAAAATCGTAGGCAGCAGCCTTGATTATGCTGTATAAAGATCAGGCAGCTAGTAGACCGATGCGTGCCTGGCGCTTGTGTATTAAAAGGTATTTGCTGTCAGTGAGGTGACACCAGAAGCAAAGCGTGGGAAGGCATTAATCCTCTGAACATTTAGTGTTTTCCAAGATCGTAGGTTGCCGTTGCCTCCTGTTATGTCAGAATTTGCCTGATGTTTCCCTTTCTCCTGTCGGACATCTGGTAGTTCCTCGGGAGTATTTGAAGAGCCATCGTGGAGTAGTTTACAGGGGAAAGCCTTGAATAATTCACACAACAAATGATTAGGCAAGCACTTGTCTATCTAACTGAATTATTCTGCATGTTTGCTGAAGCAGTAAAGCAGGAGAACAGCATTTCCTTCTCCGGAGGGTTTACAGTGGTAGTATTGACCCACCTAGTTATTGGGTTTCAGCCTTTTGTTGACACTGTTGTAAATGAAAGCAGCCTGGACAGGCACTGAGCAGCTGGGCTGGATAATTGTGAAGGATTCATGCTTGTTGCTGTTACCCCCAGTGTTTGTAGTGGGTTGTTTGCTTTGACTTTTGTTGAACTGTTGACAAAAGCATTAGATACAAATGGGAACAAATAAAGTGGTGAGGTGCCAGGAGGGCTTGGCAGTAATGGTGGTTTTCATTCCGACTTAAATGGGGAATGTCGACACTTACCTGGATGGGAATGGACAGTGCGTTCAGCATTGGTGTGCTTCCCCCTCCCCTTTCCCTTCCTTTCCTTACTGCTAAATATGTTTTGGCAAACACAGGTGAATAAAAACAGAGCGGAGGCAATTTCACCATTGCCTTAACTCTTTGGCACCATGTTTTTGAAGCTCTTTCTGACTGTAGATGTCTTGCTGGGCAAATCTAGTTCCTGGCATGAAAGGATTAAGTATAAAAAGGGAAATGGAGGAAAAAAAAAAAGAGGAAAGAAAGAAAAGGAGGGGGAGGAGGAAGGGGTAGAGTTGAGAAGAAGAGAGGATTAAATAGAACAGTATACACTAAGTAGTATAGCCAGCAAAATTGAAGTCATTTACTGGAACGCTTTTAATTTGGTTTAAACAAAATATTCTTTTGTATATTCAAATGGGGAGTAGCTCAGCTGTTGTGAAGCCAGAAAATTAATGGTATTTTTAGTGAAATAGCAAAAGCATGTCAACAACATAGCTGTGGATGATAATGTTGGCATTTTATTCATGAGGAATTATCAATGCAGGTTACTGGACAACATAGTGTGACTGGAATGATTGAGCACAGGGGGGAAGCGGCTGTCCTTCTGTAAGATGATTTCATTTTGCATTTAGTATTTCAGGAAGAGAAGAAGGAGAGAGAATGAAACCATTTAAAAATACGTGTCTAAGATGCCTGTCTGTGTGGTTTCTGGCTCCCAGAGACTGACCTTTTTACCTCTGTCTGACCTACGGTTTTGTCACTTTGTCACTGCTTCTTTTTTGCCAGCTGTCCTTTCTTTTGAAGACTGTCTTAAGGGATGGCAGAGAATAGAGGCAGAAGAATAGAGTTGCATTGGGATATCTTTGCTGAAAAGGCAGTTTTGGCCCTGGAGGAGCTACAAGTTTGTTCTAGCCATCTCTGGCTCTTGAGTTTTGTGCCTGAGCATTGTTTGCTTGGGACCCTTAATGCATTTAATGTGTTGTGAAATATGGTTACCTTGGCCGGTCACGGAGGAAGTTAGTGTGTGATCTGGAAGATCTTACCACTTGGCAGGAGAGATGCTTTGTGTTTGTTATTCTGGCTATCGTTTTCTTGTTGCAATCAACCTCGGAGTGTTGTGCAGGTCAACTGGAAAGTGGCAAATAGAGTTCGCGGGTGAAGACACCACTGCAATGAAAGGAGAAGACACAGTTTTGTATTGCTGTCTGGAGGCATACAAAGGTATTCCTTGCCTCTGCTGTAGCATGCGCATCTGGTGGTATCTGAGGTGCCCACAGGGTTTCGGAGCACCAGAGTTGTCATATGCAGATATTTTTTTGCCGCCTGCCTTTGTGCAACTTCAGATTGTCCTAAAACCAAACACTGTGGTAGCAAGGTAATCGTGGTGTTTATGGACCCACTTTGAGCAATCATCCATGAGTGTTTTCTTTATTCCCCTTTATTATGGTTGCCATATTGTTCCTAGTTTCTTCACAATAAGAAAAGAAGGGAAGCACAGAAAGAGATAAGGAAGAAATTGCCTTTTGCTACTCCCGTTGCTGAGGTTTCTTGTAACGTGCAGTGTGTTTGTTGTGCCAAACCACAGCCCTGTGGACGTCAGCAAGAAGCATTTTGCCCAGATGTTAAATATTGTGGGATCAGGGCCTGAATTTGTTATTAATCCTACAAATATTAAAAGAAAGTGAAGAAATATCAGGTTATTTCCAGCAAACATGTACTGGGAGTGGTGTTACTGTAAATATCAGCTTGTGCATGATGAATCCCCAGTTCTTTTTGTCTCCCTCTTTGGGAATAGCCTGAACAATTCTACAGAGGGCTAAAGAAATTCTCATAGCAAATTTCAATCTTGAATGAAGGAAAAATGAGAAATCTCTGAAAATTAGGGACTTAAAGCCCCATGAAAACAAATATATGCCATAATCATGTCTGCATGGCATTTGGGAAATCCAGTTTTGGATTATCTAAACTGTGCGAGAATTCAGAAGAAATAACTCATGGACGTTCTGCAGCATTGCCTGGATGCTTTTTAATCAAGTTTGGTCAGTTTTCTGATTTCATGTGAAATGCACTTTCCCCTGTACTCGGTCACACAAACTTTAGGCTAATCTGCTTTGCTTGCAGATCTGTAAGAAGGGCCCCAAGCTGTGCTTTACCAGGAGAAGGCATGAGTTTCAGGAAGCTGAGACCTGGAGGCAGGAAAGTGCTTCTGGAAAGAATTTGCGCTGGAGTAACAACAGTTTTGGATGATTGCAGAAGCCAGAAGAAGAGAGAAAAGTGCTGTACTACATAGGTTGGCATTGGACTGGACTTGCCCAAATCCCCAAGTGATTATACATCACGGTGCAAGATATTTTTGTGTAGTTTGGTGTCGGATAGTAAGAAAATGGAGTGCTAAACTGGCCAGGTAGGGATAAGAGTGGAGATGGGAAAGAGCGTTCGGTAATGTAGCGTAGGAAACTGTAAAATAATGAGACAGAAGTAGAAGTATGACAGAGAGACGATGCCCTAAATCAGTGGTGCACAACCTTCAGCACAGAAGGTCTTCACTGGCAGCTTGCCAGGAGCTACTGTGCTGCACCTATTTTGCATACAATTTACATTGGATTTTAATCAGATAAGCACGCACCCTGTTTTTCTTATTTATGGAGTGCTGTAAGTGCAAACACTGCATAGCACAAAGCAATAAAAACCTGTGTACTTGGTGGGTTATAGTAAAAGGAGTGACGATGGGAAGACTGGCTCTGCATTTTTGAGATCAGTGAGGTTTATCTGACGTCTGGATGTCTTTGTGAAGGCCTTACACATTCTGAAGTCCAGGTTTGGGTTTATTAGACAGCTGCGAGTCTGGCTTTGTTCACATTTCAAATACATAGGGTTAATTTGAGAACAGTCATTTCAAAGACAAGCTCAGAGATAGCACATTTCCTGGTTAATTCTGTTACCCATGGGTAATTTAAAAAACAGCAACAACCACCAGGAGTATTTTCTTCCTGAAAGTTTGTTCAGAGTAGTAAGTTAGTTACATGTCAGGTGTAGTAGCTTTAGGTTCTCATGAGTTTAGCTGATGACAGTTTTACATATGATGAAGAAGTGTTTCCTCTTCTGCATTTCCAGTGTCTGTTTGATACAAATTTATGCAAACTAAGAATGGGCTAAAGCTATTATTTTGTAGACATATTATTCTGGAGTTCAGTACAGGCACTCTGTTGTAGTAGTTGGATTGCTCTACTCATCTGGTTGTGTTTTGGCTGATACAAGGAAGGCTGTTTTTACGCACCTCACACACGTACGCCATACACTCCTTGCCCTTATTTTTCTGTTTCAGTCTAGGATTTTTAATGGATCCATCACTCTGATGCTGGAGCACCTCCAAATCTTCAATACATTAATCCTCGCAACAACCCTGTAAGGGAAAGAAACGCTCTCTAGGCATCTGAAATTATCCCTATTTTATAGATAATGAACTGAGGCATGAAGAAGCTTAATTGACTTCACACGATCAGACGAAAGAGCAGGCTACTGAACCTAGGTTTCCCAAATACAAACACAGTTTTCCATCCTTCCCAGTTTTAGTTTTTTTGCTCAGGTGTCAGCATTACCTTGTGATCCATTTTTACCTAATTCCTCCTTTTAAAACTTCTCAGTGGATTTGAGTGACATTCATGCCAAGTGCCAGAGTGCTTCTCTTTCTGACGGTGGCTCCTGTGGGCTAGTTTGCTAGCTCAATCATTTTGGGCTGATTACAGTTGCAGTTGACTACCCAGTCTCTGTATGTTTTTTCAGAAAAGAAGCTTTGGTTGAATTTTCATCCTTCCTTGGGGTTTGGTTACATTACTCTTGTGTGTGGTATGGATCCTTCAGTACTGCACTGGGTTGTGGATGTAGCAGAATCGGCAGAAGCCCGCTGCACTGTTGGGAGGGTGGTGGCAAGGGGAGCACACATGCAACGTCTCCCGCGGGCTAACCAGCCGTCACGCAGCAGACACACACCATGTCACAAAACACACCACCGAAACCCCGGGCCTAATGCTGACCTGTCTTGGTAGCCCACCACCCACCAGCAGCGTGGCCCCGACAGCCCGACGCCATGCCTGAGCTGTTCCCCATGGCGTTACCTCTGGCTTGGGGCTACGCTAGCAGGGCTCGGCCACTTTCTGTGCGTGGAGGGAGATTGTTCAGCCGCGGATCTGGATTGCCGGCGCTCTGCTCTGCCGCTAGCTAGCGAGGTGTCCAGCGCAGGCTGCTGCACGGGTGGAGGGCTCTCCGGGGCTTCCTCTGGTGCTGCTGTGGAGGGAGCAGCCCCAGAGGTGGATATGGGAATGTGATTTTTGTCAGCAATGAAAGCGCCCTGTGGGGAGAGCGTGTAGGCAGCGAAGAAGGATTTCCATCTGCGGGCTGGAGCTCTGGATACAGTTGTGCCTGCTGTGAAAGAGCTTGTTACACTTTCTCACTGTAAGGGCTCCATCTGGTGCTCTAGGTGTCTTTAAATGGAAATTTACGTTTAGTGTCAGAGCTAAAGTCTACACACAGTGAGCAGTCTGATGGCCATACTGGTCACAACAGATGCTTAAAGACTTCCCTTCACCTCCCACCCTGTAATATAAGGAGTGGGGAAGGACAGTGAAATGGAGGGGAAGGGACTGGGCAGGTTCAAAATCCGTCGCTGTCGTAGCAGGAAGTGGTAATGAAGACCCACTTTAAAACGCAAGGTTTTTTTCTGTTTTAGGGTAGGATTTAACTCGGTACTGGGACTAAGCAAGGTGATGTAGCAAGGAAACGGAGTCTGCTGTTGCTCCTGCAGCCCAGGTGTTGGCTAGTGAACAGTGGTCTGACTTACAACTCAGCCTCATAAATTCTAGCTAGAGACTTGCTGGCAGTGCTTTGTGTGCTCGATGTAAAGTAAAAAAAAGCTCATTTGTCAGGACGAGCATGCCCTACATTAATGTCAAGTTTGAAGATGGTGTGTGCAGAGATCATCGTAGTAGTTGAGCCTTGCATTAGGAAACACTTTGGTAGCTATTCTGACTTCTGCCTTGAAAAAGTCAGGGTCTTGGCAGCTGCTAAGGAGAAGAAATGTACTGACAAACTGCTGCAGTCTGCGATTTGGTAACCCTTCCCAGCTGAGAAACCCATTTTACAAGTTATCCCATGCATCCCTTTGAACTTCTCAACATCTAGCTGCTTCGGTCTCATCTGGATCAGTCTTTACAACTAAAATAGTTCCTGACGATACGTAGAATCAGGCTGCTTGGTTAGGTGTCCATTAAAATATGGGTGTTGGTTTTTACCATACTCTGAACCAAGTCCAAAAACGTTGTCTTTGCTGCCACAGTACCTGAGTGAATGGTGGCTAGAGGAAATTTTCCATATTGACGAAGCCTGGGGAGGCTTTCCCTTAACCCTGTAACTCCTGGTTTTATAGTGCTGCTTGGGCCTTTGATCTCCACACTCTTAACAGGCTCACAGGGAGGTTATTTACAGTTAACAGGAAAAGTACCTTGAACTTGTCATTTTAATAAACTTGTTACTTGCCAGCTTCTCTAGAGGCATCCCAAATGGAAATAAACATCTTTCATTTTGTTGTATAAATAAATTTTAAAATGGTTTCCTAGACAACCTTGATGAAATGTCAACTTCTTCTCAGATCTAAACCCACACCATAGGTATTGTTATCTCCACCCCTGCTGGGTAATGTGTACGCTGCAATAGTTTGTTTGGAAACATGTCTGTTGTTCTTTAAAATGTACTTAATGCTAGATTAGAGAACGTAAGACTTTTTTTTTTTCTTTTTTTTTGGTCTCGTGTTTCCACTAGCTCATTTCTAAACCATTTAAAATAAAGAGTTTGAGCATGTATGGTATTTAAAAAAACCTTTCACATGATGTTTTTAAAACAGACCAATTTCAGCATTAAAGTGTTAGGAATTCAGCCAAGGAAAATTCAACTCAGGATTGTATAGCTATAATGATAATATATTATACCTGTCTTCCTTGAAAATGATTGTAACAGTAGAGTTGAACCCAGTGAATTACATATTTTAGGAGCATTTGCCAGAATGCTGTTTTAGGGGGATTACTGTAGTCTTCCCTTAACAAAAGCAAAGGGAAAGATGGATTATATTATGAAGTACTTAAATGAGAGAGAACATTCTTCACAAATTATCTAAGGTAACTCATTTGAATAGAACAGAAGGTCATGCGTGTGCATGCCAGTTATCACACTTAAGTACTTGGCAGAGTGTAGAGGGAGTACAAGAAGATTTTTGCTTTTCCTCTTCCCTAGCCTGCTTTAAAAATGTATTGGCTGCTCATTGCTGACATCAAAACATTTCCAGCTAGCCTGAAGTTAGTATTTGATTGTGCTTTTAACGTTTAAAAAATTAACAGCATGACCTGTCTAATATAAATAATGAAAGGCTCAGAAAAGTAAAAGCTACTGCTGCTTCTCTTGGCAAAGCTCTAGGATGTTCAGCAGTTGTAATGCATCTAAAAATCTGGCAGAAAGGACTGTGTGTTTTATTTTTTCAGTCTTCAGAGTAGGTGTTGTACATATAATATGCTATTATATACTGACGTAACTGCTTCAAGGCTGACTGCAGGATCTGTGTTCCCACCACTCCTCCATCCATTCTGCTTACCAGAGTCCTTGGTTTGAAGAATGAGACTGGGGACAATTATTTTTGCAGTGGGCTGAGGTCCAGATTCAGGGTCGTAAGTGGTAGGCATCTAAAGTTCAGTGCATATGTACATTCCTCTCATTTCTTCGTCTGCCTTGTGACTTTCCTGAGATCAAAGTGTGTGCCTCAAGTCTGGCATCTGCCCGAGTGCTTTGCTGAATAGGAAATGGGATAATTTCCTGAACAAGGGTCTTGGGAACACAAGTAAGTGAGTGTAGGGGAAGTGAGGCAGATATAATGGGCTTGAATGTTATTTGAGCAGAGACGCAAACAGTAGTGCTCAAAAATTTATTTCTGGAAGATATTTTTATAGATGGTTGAGAGAATGTTTTGCTTCAGGATCAGCATGAACTGGAATTTGCAAATATTTAATAGCACCCAGCCATGTTTTACCCACCTGCCCAATTAAGAGACTGGTTGGAGAATGAATTGTGTTTTCACTGGGCACTTAGCAGTGGATCTGGCTTCTTAAATCATACAGGGCACTAGAAAAGCATAAAATACGTTGAGTCTTCAGAAACCATACGAGATCTGACACGGGAGGAGATGAGCAAATTTCCAGTCTCTTACTTAGTACATGAGAAAAACATGTCAACATGTTTCTGTTTATTGAAGCAATCGAGATGTGGTGTGAATGTTTCTATTGAATTTTAGGGTGTTTTTGTAATCATGGTAGCCTCTTGAAGGCTATCTCTTTTCCCATCACTTTTCTACTGATCAAGTTGGGAGCAAATAGGATTGAAAATGAAGGGAAGGGAAGGAGCAAGTCAGAAAGTGTGGAAAGAGATCATCAGCTCTATCCGTGAAGTATTCACTTAAAACAATAATTTGCTTTGTTTTCCTATTGTCTCCTAGGTCATCTCTGCAGCAAAACAACTATAAAATCCTTTAGAGACAAACAGGCAGAAGGAAAGAAAATGGAAGTGTTTTTCCCTGAAGGGTTGATGCATATGGATAGACTGAAAGGGAACAGAAATCTGGAAACTCAAAACTGTTGCTTTTGCCGTGAATATAGCCGACATTAGATATAACCAAAACTAAAAATGTGGGGCACTGGGGCACAGCACCTGACTGAAAGCAGCTAGATGGAGTGTCTTGTGGGACTGTCTTCAGACACGATCTCTGTGGTTTTAAGGCAATAAAAAAGGCTAATTAGTGCTAGGTTATATCCTTCTGGTCAAAATGAAGAATTAGATAGGGAATGTAAATCCCAGGAGAAAGTTGTTAGGACCTGTCACACATCACAACTGATTCCACTTTGCTATGCCCTGAGAAGGCAACACTTAAAGCCTGATCATTACCACTTTGAACGTGGAAAATTTAGGGGGCATAGGTGTGTATGTTTTTTACCTCCTAACCTCTGTTGCGAGTACTGACGAGATTTTTATAACCCCTGTGGCTTGAGCTGCTGCAGGAAAGTGTTTGCGTTCCGCTTGGCTCAGTGCCATACAGTCCATTTTAATCACTGTGCAAAGTGAAAGGATAACAGTTTTACTGCGGTGCTCGGTCTGAAAAGGGAGCTCTAAGCAAAAGACGGTTATTCTTCAGAGGGATTTCATGATTCTTGCAGATATGTTTTAACAAAGAGTAAAGCATACTGACACAGGCCTTTAATGGCCATCATAAAACATTCCATCTGTAGTGTTTTCTTATTATACTAAAAACAAACTAAATTATCTTGTGTCTTCTGTTTAAATTCCGTCGGTATGAAAATGTAATTACTGTTAATATTCTGGAGATAATGTTGGGATTTTTCTGCGTGCGTCTGTCGTCGGCTTTGGAGGAACGCTCACGGAGCGCTGCTGGTTTTCCTGGCGTCGTGGCATGCCGCTGAATCAAAGCCTGTAATGCAGGCTGGTGGTTATCCTGCTCTCTCCCTTTCATGGTGGTGCACCCACAATTAAATTGCTGCATTGAACGCTCCGGCTGGTTGAGCTTTTTCTCTTATCCTGTGATTGCGTGCTCTCCCTTGCTCTTTCTCCCTAGTTAACTCCCAATACTCTCCTCTCTCTTTCTATTTTGCTAGAGCTGCTCAAACTGTTTCAGGTCTCTGCTGAAGGAATAGCATGAAAGATGAGTAATTGGAACCCCAAATAAATATTTGAAGGAGAGGAGAGCTGTAGTTCTGCGTTTCCTTGGCACTGCTCTGTTCCTCAGATTTCCGAAGATGGCTATATTTACCCGCAGTCCTTCTGAATTGCTGGAACTCCGTGGCCTTTGACCCCTCCATTTCAGTGTGATTTTTGTTAAAGTAACGTTTAGGTGTTTATATGCTGTGATGACCAACTTGCAGGTTTGTCCTGGATTTTGGCATTTGTTTTCTAAAGCTGCAGCAGCACGGTTTTCTCTGTCTGGCAGCGTTGCCATGCTTATCCCATTGTTGTCCAGGGAGCACCTCTTTTTTCTGGTGTCACTGGAGACAGAATATCTTTGCAGCCTGCGTATGCCCTGGGGCTCGCCCACTGTGTTGCCTGTACCAGTTGCAATTTGTGCCTTAACAGCTTCTTGCCAATCTTTTCACTCTGTCCAAATTACCTGCTCTGCTGTGTGCTGAAGCTTGTGGTCTTAGTCTGGGGTCTGTTCAAAGGGGAGGAGATTGGAGCGAGGGGCAGTGAGTGAAGAATGGATCAGGTGAATTGCTCTGTGGATTAAAGGGGAGGATGTTTGAAAATGCCTGGGTTGTGTTACCATCAATTAAATTCAATATTTACGAGCTGGCAGATGTGGACGAGAGCAGACTTGATGGTAAATGTAATCTGTGAACTTTCAAGCTTCTGTAAACCTCTCAGAAGTGTTTAACTCCTTTTCCTGCCCATCTGTTTCTGTTTCTTTTTCTTTTGTTCCCTGCAGAAACCAGGTCCTTTGTTCAAACTGTCTTGCTTACCAAAGGGTGCTTTTTATTCTTGCCACAGTCCCTGATTTCACTACCTTCATGTGCCTGTGCTAAGATATGCTTTAACCTAAACCTGTCTTTCCTTTTTGCCTCACAGCTGTGCTCCTCTGCTGCTTTGCTGCTAATACTTAAGCTGCATTGGTTCTTCTCTCCATCCTTTGACCCTCACAGTGTCAGTAGTGATTAGGCCTTATGTGTGTTATGTCCCCCAGCCAGTGATTACTGGAGAAGCTGTATTTTAAAGGATTTATTGCAAAAATCCGTCTGTGAAAGGCTAGCCAGCAGCCCTCACCATTGCTTTAAACACCTACTTTTCTTCCCACCATCATGCACCTGTACACCAGGAGGGACCATAGAAACAGGAGGACATGCTGATAGGATTATACGTCGAAATTGCTAGGTGTCTCCTACTTCTGCTGTGTGGCCTGCTTAGCTTTTCCAGCAAATTGATAAGTGTATGCTGAAATACATGACTGGAATTAACAACCATAGTGGTTTATTGTTCATTTTATCACACATTTCTTAACATCTAGACTTTGATGCTTTTAGTTAGCTTCAAGTAAGTATCACAGTGGTACCACCAGGTCAAGCAGATCACCAGTGTGAACGGTTACAAGGGTATTTTTAAAAAAATGACACACACATTTACATAATGTACATATCTGTACTTCTGTTCACGTAAAACTTTTCAGAACACTTGTGTTTCAAAGACTGACTGCTGAGCCTGCACATTCTCTTTATTCTGGACTTCGTTATGGCTGTCTTGTTGCTCTTGCAGCAGCGGTGCACATCTAGACTTTGAAGTTTTTTATGACATTCTTATCCACTAATTAACTTCATCAATTTTGCAATTAGTGAAGTTAATTAGTGGGTAAAAATGCTATATAAAACTTCAAAGTCTGCATTTTAATCATAGTTTGTATTAAAAATAATTATCGCACACTTGATTACTAAACTCAATCCAGTTAGCTCAGACAGGGTCGTGTGATATTAAAACCAGCTTTGTTCTGTATCTTTCATAGCTAGTTAGTAGCATTTTTCGCTAGCAATTACTGAGACTTTGTCTGGTATCTGAAAATGCAGCTACAGGGAAAAGGCAGTGAAGGAGACAAAAAAAAAAAAATTGATCATGATATGGCTGAGTGTAAGCTGGCTTCAATTTGGTTAAGTAGAGAAAGAAGTTGGAAAAGAGGGAGGTGACCATAATAAAAAAAGCTCTACGTGACAGGTGTTGTATGTCGGAACAATACTTGGCTACCAGCCTCCCCTCCTTCAGCGAGCCTTTCAGAAGCGCTGTGCTCCGGGCTGTGCTGCCTGACTCTGTCAGCCTGGGCACGACCCACTGCGTATACCTCATGGGAATGGCATGGTAAGGAAAGCGCGCTTGCCTAAGTAAAGATAGCAAAGGGGGGATGTTGGAAATTTGAAGCAAAGAGCACAAAATTTGTGAGGCTGGGGTTGATACTGGAGTGTAGTAATAGCAATAGTAGTAACTGTAGTAATAGTAAGAACAACAAAAAGCCGTACTAGCAGTGTAGGTGTGGGTGACTTCAGGAGCATAACCATTATGCAGACACTCCATACGATGTCTATAGAGCAGCCCACAGCGTTTCACACCATATCTCTCAGTTCAATAAACAGTCTTAGTTACAGTTTTTCTCCCTGGGCCCATGGTCTCAGTGGGCTGCCTTTCCTCTCACCCTGGTATTTCTTGTGCCCTGTCCTGTCACCTCTCTGGTGGGACCTCTCCCACCTCGTACAGCTCATTACTCACCAGAGTGGTCTTTGTCTTACCCTTAGTGTGTCAGAAGTCGCGGCACTATTTTTTTTTTCCTTTTTTTTTTTCGATCTCTGATTTAAGCATACGGTTTTATCTTAGAGAGCTCAGTGCTCCAAGTCCACACCTGGAGCAGTACGTCCATCTATAATAACATTGGCATCAGCCAACCAAGCAGCATTACTGCCTGGTCGTTTTTCTGCAACACATATTGTATCCATTTTTATAGTTTCTTTTATACTTTCAACAGACTTTATAACAGCAATAATGTCATTCAGATAATTATACCGTGATTGACCTTAGTGTTGAGCATCCTTGGCTTTTACTGCAGTTTGCTTAGTACTTCAGGATGGTCAATTATCTTGTAATTCCCACTTTGTTGGGAATTATTGTTTTAATCATTACACTCCAAATACATCATTTTGGCATAGTAGTAAGGGTACGCTGGGGAATGGTCATATTCACGAATGCTTTAAAGAGTTACCAGCTTTGTCATCTGGGAGGGCTTTTCATCCTGTCATCTCTAGTCATTACTTATAACACTCATTTAATTTAATTATCACTTAGTCTGCTCAGGCCAGGTCTTCATCTGCAGGAGCTAGCATGTGGGGAGCTGGGGCTTGCAGGATTTGAGAGCGGTTGGATGGCTGTGCAGTCTGACCATACTGATTTCTTTTCTGCCATGTTACAGTGTGAGCCATCTATGTTAATGCAAGTAACTTCCAGTGGCAGTTGGGGCTAAAATGGCAATTTTTCTTCTTTTTGTAGCAATTTGAAGTATTAATTATCCCAAATAGACAGCGAGCGTGCTGATGTTTGCCCTGTTGCTGGTGAGAATTTTATGGCTGTGTAAGAGGCTTGCATGGCGCTCTTCATGTTGATTTAATTTACGCCTGTGTGGCGCTGGTACTCCCAGGAGCAGTGCCCTGCCAGCATTGGAGAGAAAACAAAGTGGTCCCTGCGGTGGGAGATCTTTTTGGTTAGCACCATGCTCAGCACTGCCCAAAACAGAGACCGAAGCATAGCACACTATGCTTTACAGCCTAGTGCAAAATATACTGCAGGTCCAGCACTGGAAACATACTGTTCTACTTCTTAAGCGAATTATGTGAACAAGGCAATGTGCTCAGCCTTTCTATAAATGTATGTGTTCAGTTGTATTTTATCAGCATTTTGTGGTGTATTTAACATGAATAAAAATGTTCTACCTAAGCAGGATATGAAAAACCATTACATTTTGCTAAAACAGAAGCTAAATGTAACCTTCTTTCACCAAAGAGTACTTTTTCCCATGTCTGATCTAATTATTATATGTGAGCAAACTCAGCACTGGTTAGTAGGAAAATGCTGCGGTCTAGTAGATTAATGCATTTGATTGAAGAAAACAGCAGTGTGAAAAGACTATGTTTCTCTATAAATTTTGATAGTTACTAAAATGAGGACTCCGGCCCATTAAGTTACAGCCTGCCAAGACATAGTGCTGAATCACTTAATTTCTCTAAGTAGCTATCCTATTCCAGCTTCTTAAAGGCAGCTGTTAGAAGAGCACCGGTGTTTTAATCAAGGAATAGGGCAGAGTCTGACAGCTAACAGTGTGCTTTGATAGAGTTTTTCTTGCACAGTCTGCAAATATAAGGTCCTCTTTTGGAGTACGTAGACTTGCGCACTCAGGAACCAAGGTGTGGGTGGGTACAGCATTGTATGTAGGAATCTGATGTCAGTGGAAATCACGAGGGCATTGTTACATCCTGATTTTTCTCGCTGAAGATAGATCCTTACAAGTGCTTAGAAAGTGAAAAGACACTGCAAACAACAGTGGGAACTCAGTGTGGGTAATAAGGTTGTCCCTCACACACTGACAATAGTAGGCAATTAGGTCCATGGGAAGATCTAGACCACGGCTCATTGGCTATATGCATTACATATCTTTATTACTTAAGCGCAAGAGACGAATTTAGATCTGTCAGAACCAGTACCAGAGATTGCGTGAAGTCAGGGATCTTTATGTGGCAGGTGCTTTATATTTTGAAGGGAAGAGAAGTTAGCACTGCAGGGGTATTGATTGACTGGCTCCATGCAAGGAAAGGGGTAGAACAGTTAAAAGTGAGAATGTTTAGATTTGTTCTGTAGTACTTGACTCCTGAGGCAAAATAACGTTAGTCCTGGTACACTGGCCAAATTTCAGTTTGGGAAATGAGATTCTGCCTGCTGTCAGTAAGTGAGTTGTCTCCGTTTTTCTGCTAATGTCAAAGTGAGATACCGCAGCAAGATCTTTTCATATTGGTATGAGGTCTGATCCACCTTTGAAGCAATGAAACCGTTAAGTGGTGTGCATTACCCCAATGCCCAATGTGGTGCACATCCTTTATGTGCTAGTGATAATTAGCTACTTTATCATTCTGGTAGGGAGCTTTAATTTATTACTTTATTAAGCAGTGAAATCAAAGATTAAAATTGTATCTATAGCACATAGCTAAGTAGATTGTGAAAAATGAAACTATATGGTTTCAAATTTATGAAAATAAATATTTCTCTTTAAATAAGTGTGGTAGTTTAATTCTTTAGACACTACTCTAATTTGTAGTTTACTGGTGATTATTTTTCTTCGTTTTAAAGCAAATTGCTTTCTGTAGGGTGAAGTTGAGAAATAATGAATTGAATTCACATTACAAGCTACTGCCTCCCAAATTGTAAATGAATATAAATGTAATAGGAGCATACTATTAAAATCTTTTGCAAAAGACTGTGCTATATCGTTGCAGTAAACAAATACATTTTTCAAGCCATCAGTTCATTTAATGTTGCATTTCTGCTTGGCCTTTATTTTAAGGACTTCTGTGCCTATTGCCACTACTGTCTTCAAATCATAGAATCATAGAATCATAGAAAGTTTTGGGTTGGAAGGGACCCCTAGAGGTCATCTAGTCAACCCCCCCGCAGCGAGCAGGGACACCACTAACTAGATCAGGTTGCTCAGAGCCCTGTCCAACCTGGTCTTGAATGTTTCCAGGAATGCGGCCTCCACTACCTTCTCTG
>Ga0065711_1039497_pt1 | contig 17774 bp, 8 predicted proteins | sample Hoacrofraction12_FD_59098 | JGI IMG/M metagenome (GOLD analysis project Ga0065711, IMG submission 59098) | Hoatzin crop microbial communities from Cojedes, Venezuela - Epithelial fraction 12 v2 (version 2) | ecosystem: Host-associated > Birds > Digestive system > Esophagus > Crop | place...
AAGAAAGGAAGAAAGAAAGGAAGAAAGAAAGAAAGGAAGGAAGGAAGAAAGGAAGGAAGGAAGGAAGGAAGGAAGGAAGGAAGGAAGGAAGGAAGGAAGTTATTTTCAGAATCTACTTCATCAATTTCTTATAACATTCAAAAGACCATTTCATCAAAAGGTCTCAATATGAAAAACTTGCTTCACAGTCTTTTATTGTGTAGATCTGCTTGATTTTATTTGCTTAATTAGAACAGTGTACAGTTCTTTCTTACCTGCACAATGTGCAAGATCTTTTTCTTACTTGAAAAATAAACAAAAGTGAAATGATCTTCAAGGAGACAATAGACCTGAAAGATACAGCTTCCAAAAGACATGATATCTGGAGTGATATAAATGGTTTATAAGTGGGGATTAGAATGGAAATAATTCTGAAAACTTAAATTCAGCAAGCATAGATCTTTATTTATCATTATGGAAGATAAGCTAGATAGGTAGGAGGCAGATCCTTTGCATTAATTATATACAGAAACTAATGGAGGGGCCAAGAGATACTCTATAGAATTAGGTATTCAGAGTCCCCAGATAGATAGCATCATTCATCCGCTACGTGTATAATATAGAAGCTTTGTTAATTTTAAAAGTTTTTTTTACACTTGTAATTCTAATTTGTGTCTGGGTTTTTTTTAATGTGTAAATGTAACACAACTGCATCTCACTCATCCAGTTTCACCACGACTACATCTATACCAAGAAACTAAACAGTGTCATCGAATTTTCCCAGGCACTGAAGTGGAATGCTCTATATGGTTAAATTTCCTGAACAGCTTTTGGCAATGTTTTGCTGTAAGTCAGTCAACTAATATTCTTCCAGAAAGTTTCTGGGAATAACTGAGTGTCAGTATGGACCTGGAACAATTACCCAGAGGTGGTTAGTTGTGCTAAATGTGCTAGCAGAGATCTAAGCCATGGGGATGCGTCGCTGTACAGCATCAAGTACTCAGAAGTGGGATCTCAGAAGACATTTCTTGAAACAAAAAGCAGAAACAGTCACTGCTACTGACAGAAGTGAAATTCAACTATTGGTTACACTTAAGCATCCAAAACTTCATTAAGAACAGTTGAGTTTATTCATCTAATACGGTATGTAGAAAGGAGAATTTTTTTCTTTTGGCTACAGGGTGGATATCATTTGACAACTGTTAAAATAATACATAAATATTAAAGTAACTCTGATGACTGAAACCTCTATGTCTTAATCTCTGTTATGTGAATTTAAGTGAAGAGTGCCTCATTTGAAGCTAATGAAGTTATAAAACTGTGAAAGCAGGATGTGAGGATGTGGATTATTTGGACAGTACGTTTATGTTGCTAAACAAAAGAGGGTCTGAGGATCAGTGAAAGTATTGGACCACTGATCTTCCACACAGTTTGTTGGCTTTTTCCCCAGATCTGTTCTGTTCCCAATGGCTCCAACCAGCTGCTCACAACAGTACTTGGACATGGTCTTCAGCTGCTTTGGCTTCCAAGGCTGCTCCTGGAAATGAGTGTGGATGAGACTCACACAGATTGGTCTTCCTTGCCTTACATCAATCATCTACCACAGTTGGGCTTTGTGTCTTCGTATGTGCTTTCGTGTGTCCCAAAGCTGGAACACATACTCTTGGCTTCATGCTATATAAACACTGTTCCAATGGTCTACAGCATAACCCTCACTTTATTTTAGTGAGTTTGAATAGAATCTTCTCCCCCTTAGTAAAAAAATATAATAACTGCATCACAGGCCAGAGGGGCAAGAGAAGACCAAAGGATAAGTCACGCATCGAAGATGTGGCTGTTTTGTCTGGATGAGATAGCCCTCACCAGTAGAGAAGTGAGCCTGTCCATTTCAGGTAGCCTTGGATCTACGGACTAGAGCTCTGTAGCTTAGTGACGTGGACAGTTCAGCCAGAACAAATATTCAAGATATTAGCACTGGGACATGCAAAATATGGCACATGACAGACTGAGAGCAAGGGAGATCAGGAGTGGAGAAGTGAAGAAAAGGTTCATAAAAATGGAAGGGATACGTGTGTAGTACAGGGAAATTTTACATTAGCTGAGGAGGAAGGAAACAGATTGCAAAGCGGGGGCAGATACACACCATATTTAAGGAGAGGAGTCACAGAAAAGAAGAGGGATTGTAAATTCCTGACTGAGCACAGAAATTGCGTAAACTATTTTTAAGAATACTGATAAAACTGGGATAAGCAAATACATGCAAGTATTTTAATGCATTGTGTAGATCAACAGATTTCTCACACCAGCTTAAGTAAAGACTTAACAAAAGGTAGATTTTGGGACCTTTGCATGTTTAGTGACTGTCTGCATCTGCTGCCACATACTCCTTGACCTTACAGGTATGGGAGTGGGTGGGCTTAAGCTGCTTGTAAATTGGAGGCTCAAAACTATTGTGATGATATAGGGCAACTGTGCTATGGCATCCCATTCATGTGAGAGGCTAAAAATGAGAAAGAGCATGAGAACATGTGACAGAGAGACCAATGGATGAGAGAGAAGTACAGCCAAAGGAGGCATCAGAGCACATAATTCAAAGGCAGAGAAGGACAGAGAATTAGCATGTATCCAATGGATCCTACTTTTAATCAGGATTTTTAAAAAGAGTGTTAATCATTAGCTCTTGAAAGCTAATTGTTTATTATGAAATTCTATTATTTATTCCAATACCTGAAATATAGCAAATATGTGCAATGTGCAAATAAAGTATCAATATTCTTTTTTGTATATTGAGGAAATGAAGCTAAAAGAGATAAAACAATTTGAGATAAAAAGATTTGCAGAGTCAAATTCTTAAGATCTACATGGAAAGAGGTAATTTTTAGTTTCTGTGTAGATCAAACGCCACATGTTCAATAGAAGTGTCTGTTCAAAATCTTGGAAGGTGTCTCTACTCTCTACATCTTTAAGACTATAAATACCTTGCAAATTTGATGCCTAGTAAACACTCATGCAATAAAGAAGTTCAACTGCAGCTAGAGGCTCTGAAAGTCATTGTCTGTCATCTTCATCAGCAGGATGTTAGTAAATTAAGACTTTGGATTCTCAGGCTTGTGAACAATACAAAGGGCTTTTTGTGTCTGCACAACTGCCTCTGAGCAGAAACACTAATGCAAGCTGCACACACTTCTCAATGCCAACACAGAATTACAAGAGTTACCTTTGTGTAGATAATATCAGAATTTACCGGAAGACACCAGAATATTCCCCACTAATTATTGTCAGCTGTATTCATGCAATTACAATGCCTTGAACACTTTGGTACTTTCCAAGGACTTATTTATGTAACAGTCTATTACTAAACTCTGACAGCAGCAGCTCAAATTATGATGCACTTACTCATGCTGGAGAATACTTTGTACCTGAGCAGTCTCACTTTGAATAAAGCATTCACGATCTGGCTCATCACCCTTTAATTACAGATGGTTCAGAGAAGAGTAAGCATCAGGGTTTACTGCACTATTTATAAAACAAGCTAACAGCCAAACATTGCAGGGCTTCCACTGCTTCAAAAAAACAAACTTTCCTTCTTTTTATGAGCTCTTCTGCTGTGCACTTCAAGCTCATTTGAATGTATCAAGAACATCATTGTAGTAAAAGACGCATCCACAGATGACAAATAATCCCACTCCTGGAAGAATCTGGAAGTTAATTCAAACAGCTGATTTACAGATTCTGTTTTGGGAATTAAATACTATGTGTTTATTCATACTAGCAACAAAGCCATTGTGCAATCATAGCATGTCATCCTACTGTAAAGCATATTAGGTTACACCACAATAGCTATCATTGTGTGAGATGAATGCCCTCTGAAACACAAAGAAATCTGTCTGCATTGTCCCCTATACAAACAACGACTACACCTTCAGAAACCAGCCTCTATCTGGCAAAAACTAGGAGGAAGCACTTTATGCCTGTCTTTCCATTAATGGAGTGTTAGAGCTTTCCTTTGAAGCCTCTACCACTAGACACAGTTAAGACATGAGCCTGAAAGCAGCGGTGCCTGGATCCAGTAGCAGAGGTGGGATTTTCTCAGTGTGTTAGGAGAAACAAGCAGGGCATTCCTGGGCACCACTGGGAGGACATGGGAGGCATTTCCACATCCCTCATACAGGTGGAAGCAATGGAAAAGTGGAAGAGAAGCTCCCCAGCTTTTACTCAAGGGAGGTTCAAACCCTATGTATTTCTTTTCCTATTACCTATTCTGACCTTACTTAGCAGCTTTTGATTCTCTGCTGCTATATCATAACGTGAATTCTGCTACTTTCCCCAGTTGTGCACAACTCTAGAATTCACGGGGGATATACCTTCCTTCCCTGTTAAACTTCTTCTTTGTGTTTCAGAACTAGCACTGTTTTTGCTGGATTGTCAGTGCTTTTGTGCATTATACAAAGGCTGCAGGTTGTATACAGTTATTAAAATACATACATATCTCCTGCACTTTTGTCCTCATAGAATCTATTTTCAGCTTTTAACCACTAAACCTTCCTCCGCATGATCACTTCTGGTCTCTAGATACTTAAATGGCCCTTTTCACTGTGGTTTATGAGTGTCTTATTACCTAACATGTTCCGCTTATCTTTATTTAGCCTTACAATAGCCTATCAGGCTGAAAACGATTACCTTCCATCCAGCAGGGAAGACATGGTGGGCGTGTCAGTACACCCTAAGGTTTGCATGGCATTGCTGTCCTAGCCCTTACCTTCCTCCCCCACTCCCAGAGAAAGCTGTTCACAGAGGCAAATGGACTCTTCTGCAGAGGTGCCTATAACAGTTCCCTCCAAATGGAATAATTTACCTTTGCTAAAGAAATTTTTGCTGTTGTAATTGCTTCTATATGCGTATTTCACCCTCTAGCCATGTCAGTAAAGGACTGTTTGTTTCTCCCCATTCTTCTAACCATAAGAGTTAAACTAGCAAAACTTCTCAATGCGCAAAGTCAGGAGATCTCTCCTTGGATGTAAAGAAAGGGCATAACAAAACAGAGGACTATTTCTCTGGGTACAAAACATATATGCTTTTTGTTCCAAAGCAAAGCTCAGTTGTTGCTGTCAGCCTTTATCAAATGCTACTGACAGAATCTTGGGAGACATGAGAAATTCTCAGAGAAATAGCTGGAGAATAGCTTCTCCCCTGGTGAAGGGAATGGGGAGAATCACACTTGTATTCAACATGTTCCCACTGCCTATAAAGACAGGTGCATGGAAAAAAGTCGGCTTGCTTGTGCCAAGGTTTCATCTTAAATGGAGGCATTTCTTTCTGCTCGAGGTACTCTTTGGAGAGCAGAGCAGACTGCTCTACAAGGTCACAATACAGGGATCAGAAATCCTGCAATAAATGGTAAATATCTCTTTACGTCAAAGTTAAGAGTCCCAGACCCGGTGCTATGCTTTTTGGATTCTGCATGTGAGGACACATTTCACTGTAATATGAAGTGGAGTTCAGAAAGCCTAAGTAAGGTACTGAATGAGTATCAGCCTAGTGTCATCTCACACGAAATATTAGGCACAGGGGCTTAGAGGAATTTAGGTCATCTGACTCAGACACTCAGTTCTCTGAGTCCGTCATAAGCGCTGCCTTTTAAACACCCTGTTTTGGAGAAGAGCTTAGAGTGTGTAATAGAAATGACTTGGTTTCTAATAATAGTCAATTGGAAGTTCTCCTCTGTAATTGTATTTGGAAATGCAATGTAAGTGCTTCTGCTGGAAAAAGTTAATTTGTCTTCATTTTCCTGCGATTTCTAAAAATAGATTAGAGTTAAATGTCATGTACCTTTGGAATGTGTATGTTTGGTAACTAACAAACTCACTTTGTCACTGTTTATGATCTCAGGATTCTTTCCATGGAAACTATTATAAGGTCACTATTATCATCAAGCAGCAATGAATGCTGTTCATATTTTAGACAGTCGTTAGGGAAAGGACAATCCTAAGGCCTTAAAACCCATTTGTGTGCTCAGCAGGAAAGGAATGTATAGTGCTTTTTTTTGTGTATACATAGTTTTATGTGTTTATAGATAGACATTTTTGGTTTGAAGATGCAAAGTCATGCACACTACCTCTTGCAGAAAGCCCCTTGTCAGTCAGATGAAATTTGTTGTGTTCCTAAACTACATCTTCATAAATGGTGTGCGTTTAGATGAAGACAAAACCTATAAAGTACTGCGTAGCCACAATTTCATTTAGCAGCTTTTAAGGACATCTATCACCTTGCAGAACTGAGGTGTTCATTCACGGAAAGCCAGATTCTGAACTGTCCCCTCTAGAAGCATGAAGAGGTCTTAAAGTGAATGTAGCTGCACTTTACTCCCACTGGAAGATTACATTGCACTGCCATGCTGGTGTAAAGGAGTCCTCAGACAAAAATACGGTGCAGGACTCATTTATCAATGTATGCTGTTGCTGTGGAAAGCTCTGAGGTTTAAGCAAAACCAAACAGAGAAACATTTTTTTTTCAGTATTTCACTGTATAAGGGAATCCTGCTTATTTCAATGTGTCTCACAGCATTTATACTGTAACTGGGGACTCCATAGCAGATGACTTCACCACCATACTGGAAAAATAAGCTTAAGAGAATGATTTAGAAAGTTTTATTGCATATGCATGATTATATATATAATTCAGTTAACGAGTCTAACTTTGACTCTTTCTGAAAAACTGCGATTGATTGATAAGAGTAGCACTGGAAGCAAAGGAGAAAACATTGGCAACAGAGAATGCTGCTCACGTATATGCACATAGATATATATCATAGTCTGCAGACGACAATAACTTTCATCAGTCAAGGTATTTGTTCACACTTTTCTACTATTAATTTGCTAGCAGGTTTTACATTAGTTCAAACTCTTCTCTAGAATTTGAGAAGATTTCATTAAAATAAGGAAGAAAAAGCGAATTTCGAGATCTGTATTAAATCAAAAACTGTAAATACAGGAATGTATTTGTGGTGACAAGTGGAACACTGGGGTTTAAAATTATTTTCCTGAGTTGAAACTGAAAAAATAATAGGTAAGCAAAGATGTCTAAAATCTTGATTTGTTAATCTAACAGATATAAATATAGATGTAAATACTTACAGCTGTTTGCCAATACAGACTCTAGGTAACACTAGTTGGCAAAGATAACGGTTTATAAATAGATGTGATGTAACGGTGACCTTAGCGTGCCAGAGTACCTCAGCTAGTTCTAGCAAAAAGTGTGTGTAGCTTCTTTTTTTTCCCCTTGTCTTTCTTTTTTTCTTCCCCCACATAGATTTCACTAGTCTTACCAAAGTTACCTAATGACAGTGAACTTTCTGATGTCTTTGTTCTAAATAAGACTATCTCTTTACTCATTTCTTTTTCTATAAAGTTTCGGAGGCATATGAATTTTCTGTATGTAGCACTTCATATTGCAAATCTGGATGTCTCTGAGGTATGGCTAGTTCACTGAAGATGAACTTATCTCAGGAATTTAGCCCCTTTAAAGTTTCTTATGCACGTCATCTTTTGATTAATTTGTGCATCTTAATGGAAAAAAAGGTTTTCCCATTTTTTTATGTAAGTGACAATGAAAAATTGTACTTATGTGTCTCCATTCACACACACATGTATATATAAGAAAGCTTAAAGGGAAACATTTTTATATATGTTAAATTATAGCCAGGAAGTTTAATCTAGTCTGATGCAGAAGTGAGTGTCGCTATTTGTGAAGAAAAGTGACTATATCTGGACTACCTTCTTTGCTACACAGGAAATCTTCTGTCAGACAAAACTAGAAGAAGTAGCTCCTTGTTTACCTGTAGTAACATCACCTTCAGTTCTCCTAAAGCTCCACAGATTGCTACAGTTCCATGTGGTGTCTAATAATTGGATGCCATTGTTTTATCATCAATCTATTGTCAATCTCCTGAAAATATTTTTTTCCTTTTTTCTGTGCTGACCATGAATTTATAGCCATTTTTCTTATTTATCCTGCTATTTTTTTCCCAGGCTTTCAAACATCTTTGTGCCAGCAGTAGCTGTGTTCTTGAGAAAGTAATTTATACCTGTGGCATTACTCAGAGAGAGATGGTCACAAGTTACACGGGTTTCCAGACTGCTTGAACAGTCTGCCACAGTCAGAAAGAGGCAGAGCATCTTGGACTTTCTGGAATGATTGAAAACTAGCTGGTAACTCTTTGTGTGCTCTCTGTTCAGAGTTACTATAATACATAGGAAATATCCTATTCACACTGTGTTAATTTTAGCATCCATTGGCTGATTTTATCAGATTTGGCACAGAGATGAAGACCTCAAAGATAAATGTTTTTCTAGAAGTGTCATTAAAAAAACAAGAAGAGGCTATTTGAAGAGAGACGCCCTAAATGTGAGTTTAGCTTAATTGCAGACACCTTCATTTAGGAGCTTGCCATGTATGCTGTGTGTTTGTCCACCCGGCACCATCTCAGACTATAGTCAATGACAATCTGAAGTGGTAGTCACCTGTTTAAATTTAGGCATCTAGTGCCACATGAGATGCCCTAATGTATTTCTCCTAGCCTCCAGCTGCCGCTTCAGAAGACCATGCAGTAAGCCCTTATCATATCATGAGGATGGTTCAAATACGTCATGAATTACAAAGGGCAACTAAATCAAGCTCTGCATCTCTGCTGAGTATAGTGGGCACTTAGATGGCTAAGTCTGACTGTACAAATTTGTACTAAATCCCAGCCCAAGTGGGGGATGTGGTTGCCCCATGTCAGTACCATTGTAGACATTGCCACCTCACTGCTGCTCCAGAAGACTGTAGGTCCTATAAATCCCTTCTGCTAGTCCTATTCCACTTCATTTGTGTTCTTGACTGAAGAAAAGCTGCAGTGTAATTTTACAGGCTTTGAAATCCTTGACCGAAAGCAGAATTATAAATGTCCCAACTCTGAAGAAAGTGTCCATAAAAGTTTTCGGCCAACAGTAAGAACCCCATGCAGAGGGTGCCAGAGCTGCACAGGAGGCAGTCTGCCTTGGTTAAGTTGAACCGGCTGCTGACAAGTACCGTCCTCTGCATTTTGCAAGATGTTCATGAAGCCTTGCCTCTAGCAGACAACAGCCCTCTCCTGTCTGCCTTTCCTTCCTTCTCCTCCTCCTCTCCAAGCCAGAGTCTCACTTGAGGTTTGAGCTGAGAGCACTGCTCCAGATCTGCCTCCTCACAGCCATTCACTCAGACCTGGATGTTATTTCTTGGTAGTACACCCATAGCAAGATGGGGCAGGGAGTGATTAATTTGCCTAACTGGCAGTCTGACAGACTGCCTTACTGGCAGTTGCATTTTCATTTCATAGCAATGGTTAGTATGGGTCTCATTGAAATCTCTCTGGTATGCCTCTCCAGAGCTGCCAGAGCCATTGATTGAACTTAGTGCAGCACTGGCTTTTCCCTTCAAGCCAATTTTCATTTGTAGCTCAGTGAAAGGAAATGGTTTCAACTCTTTTGTGGGAAAAGTAAGTACTGGCATGTGACCCTTCTGCTTCCAGCCTGATTTCCCATCATTAGTGTGTCCTAAGTGATAGGCACAGTGGCAATTACATGAACATTTATGCTTTTGAGCCAGACTGTAATTCCAAGGTGTATGCTCTGGTATGACCAGAACAGTCTGCATATGTGGGACATGGGACAAATAAGAGAACATCTAATTTGTGAATCCTGCCAAATAGTAGGGAAAATTACGTTGCTTGTCTGGCAATATTTGAACAGTTGTTCACATATCCTTATGACCTTGCCAGTGTACATATGGGCTTGAAAGAACACCAGACAGTGCTCCCATATAGATGTCTACAGCTATAAGAAGTCAGCTTAGACTGCCCTGAAAGTCAGTGGAGCTAATGGACTTTTTGCTGATATGATTCATCTGATTTAGTTTAGATGTCTTATTAAAATGAGATACATGGGTCCCTAGAAATACCTATTTTTCTCTATTAACTATGAAGGATGCTGACCAACATAGATGTTGATATGTCCATCACAGATGTCTCTGGCCAGATGAATGCCCCTTCCATTGGTTTTATAGATAAGGAGAATGAGTTTTTGTGAGTGTCCTGATGGGCACTTGAATATGGGACAGGACAAGAGGCAAAGGGCTCCACCTGAAGCTCAGGAGGTTCCTTTTGAAAATCATGAAACACTTTTTCACTATGAGTGTGACCAAGCACTGGCATAGGTTGTCCATGGAGGTTGTGGTGTATCCACCCTGGGAAATACTCAAAAGCCTACTGGACATGGTCCTGGGCAATGGGTTCTAGGTGGCCCTGCTTGATCAGGGGGATTGGACTGGATCACCATCAGAAGTCCCTTCCATCCTCAACCACTCTGTGAGTCTGTGATTCTGTGAACTTCCTGTTTAGGTATCTTAGTCCCCTTTGTAAATCTAGTATCAACTGTTGTCAGTTCGACTGGTGAGAAACTGTCCAAGAAAAACTAGTGTAAAACCACCAATATAATTTCAAATAAATTAGTAGCAAAAAATTGTGTTATTGTGAGGCCAACTTTTAATTATTTCTGCCCCCAAAAAAGTAGAGCAGCTGAAAAGGTCAAGCCTTCTGCTTTTGCCATATTTTAGCAAATTAGTACCCCTGAGTGACCTTGATTGGCACTTTATGGACGTTAACAGCCTTGATAGTCTTTACTAATTGCCATGCTTTTCATCTCTGCGAATACTGGAGACTCATTTCTGCCTTTATTAATTTATATATTTATTGTAGTGATGTTTCCTACACTATAACGTTGAGAGAACATTCATGAAACTGTCCCGTGGGATAATCTTTTGAGAGTAGTTTTTCTTACTGAGGGAAGTCTGTTCTGTGCTGCATGTTGGATTTTCAGGCTTCACTGAGAAAATGCTGCAGAGGAGGTGGGGGTGGGGAGAGAAGAGGCACCTTGCACTCATCTAAGAAAAAGAAAACCCCAAACTACCAACCTTTGAAGACATTTTGTTTTAATTGTTTCGTGTGAGTAAGGTTAGTTCAGTATGTAATAACAGGCTGTCCTGACAACAAAAGGCTGAATCAACACAGAACATGATTGGAATTATGCATGTCAATTATAATGAATCTCATTATGCGACACGAAAGTCTAATTCTATTGTAAAGGCCTACAGTCTGCAGTCATAAGGCTGATGTCAATGCTGAACAATAACTGCCCTCTCCCTCACGTCATAGCCATAAAGAATAAATATAATCCTCATTTCTGTAGCTTTTCAATATGCAAATCTCCTTGGGGTAGAAGAAAAGAGACATTTCTTTTTTTTAATTAAAAACAAAAAATCTGCCCTGGTCTTAAAGCAATCCATAATGTCCATGGTTTCTTTAGCTTTAACATTGTGATTCCCACAGGAAAAGTTGTCTCCTTGTACCAAAATAAAACACAAAAATTATATTTTCCCATATTGTACCAGAGCAGTATTGTGTTTATCAAAATAAAATAAAAATTTACAAAGCTGTAGTGATTAGGCTCTAATTTCTAGCAAGCAGGTTACAGTAATAAATGTGATCAGCAACACCTTTATGGACTTACAGGGTGGTAGGGGTGTTGCTCTGTGTTTTGTTACAATTTGCTATTTCCCCCCATTATTCATTGCAAGTATTTTGACACATGCAGTTGAAATGTCTAGATTTGGGAGTTTATTTCACAGCAAGAGATACAAAGGTGGATTCTCCTTTGTGAACACATGATTGGAATGCTGCTTGAGCTCTTAAACACTGTTCCATAATTCATTGTCAAATAGTTGATAAGTTCAGCTGGAAGCAGGCATGTAACAGGCATTTTTATTTGCTGAAAGAAGACACTGTTGTGACACTATGTGACTCCAGTGGATGGGGGTATGTCAGCAAATGGTAGTCAAATAGAATTCAAGACTTAAAGTCTTCAAACCGCCATGTAGCAGGATTAGGTGAGCATGTTACAGTGGGGAAGCAACACCTGCGTGCCTTGCACTGAAACTGGCCCATGGCCATCAAAGAATACTTTGCAGAATGCAGTGGGACTACTCAGTAACCTCTTGTGTTACTGGTTATTTTCGACTGACATTATGAAGAGGTGCTGCAGTTGACAGCAAAGCTTATAGGCATGAATACCTCTACTCCAGTAGATAGGACTTTTGACTGCAAAACAGTTACTGGGCCTGCATTGCAGTTCTTTATGAAAATTCATGGCTTAGGACTAGTTTACAAACATACATGTACTGAAATATCCATTTGTAGCTGCTGTAAACTGATTTTTTAAAATTGTCATTTTAAAGCAAAATTGAAGCAAGACATGTTGATTTCAAAAGAATTGACCAAGAATTGCTTTGAACTTGCACATTCCTCACAGATCATGATTATTTACTTTCCCTTTTAAAAGACAGATGCTAAACAAATTTTCAGGCTCCTGAAGGAAACTTGCAGTTATTAGACCTAGGAGAGTTATTCAACATGCAATTAAAACAACACACGGAATTTTCCTTGTTTAGAACTTCTATCATCTTTCATGGGAAAAGTATGATTCAGACAGGTTTTGCAGCCTGAGAAAAAGAAGTTCCTAAAACAGGCCATGAAATTTATTGTTCTTTCTGGCTATTTCTGAAACCCAGCTTTACATTTCTACCAGCAGAATGTTACTGTAACCATGAATAGCACAAGAAATAGTAGATCTGACTGGAGAAAGCATTAAAGACAGTAGTTGGACAAATACATAAAGAATATTCTCTTTTAGGTAAAAGGTAGGTTATTCTTTTTATTTTTATTGCGGTTATTGCAAATATCATCATCACTGGCACTTTTTTCTTGAACCAGTAGAAGGAAAAGGAAAAAAAAAAAGGACAAACCATCACCCAGGCCATTTCCTTGAAGACTATGATTCCGTTTTAACTACCTGCAAAGATCTATGTGATCTTTTCTTACCACCAACCTTTTTGAATTAGTTTTGTGCTGTTTTCTCCAGCAAGAAGAGAATTGGGCAGGAAATGACAGAAAAAAAGACTAGCTGCTTTGCAGGGTCAGGTGAAAGACCTCCTGTTAGAGAAAGAAAGGGAAGGGGGAGGTTTTCCAGTGCCAAAGGTACATCAGGAAAGCAGGCAGCTGGAAATTATTGTAGCCAACTACAAGATAAAGTGAGGTTGCCTGGGCTTGTTGTGGAAAGGGAAATAATGGAAAAGGAAGGATCTGGAGCGCAGTGAACTTTAGGTCCTTTTTGCACTGCATCCTCACAACTGTTTATACACCACTATGATGTGTGTAGAGTCCTTCAAAACTTGGGTGGACTCTCTTCACATAGGAATTTGCATAGCCGTTGCAGAGGGTATTGGTTAGGAGTCAACAGTGCACTCACAACAGTGATATCTGGACACTGGTAACAAGCGACGTACCCCAGGAGTCAGTACTGGGTCCAGTCCTGTTTAACATCTCCATTAATGATCTGGATGATGAGGCAGAGTGTACCCTCAGCAAGTATGCAGATTGCACAGACATGAGAGGAGTGGCTGATAAGTGAGAGGGTCATGCTGTCATCCCAAGGGATCTCAACATCCTGGAGAAATGGGCTGACAGGTACCTCATGAAGTTTAACATGGGGAAGTACAAAGTCCTGCTTCTGGGGACGAACAACCCCAGGCACCAGCACACACTGGGGGACACCCAACGGTAAAGCAGCTTGGCAGAAAAGGCACTGGGGGTCCCAGTGGACACTAAGTTGAACTTGAGTCAGCTGTGTGCCCTTGCTGCAAAGAAGGCAAACGGTATCCTGGGCTGCATTACACAAAGTACTGCAAGAAGGTGGAGGGTGGTGATCCTTCCCCTCTGCTCAGCACTGGTGAGGCCACACTTGGAGTACTGTGCCCAGTTCTGGGCTCCACGGTACAAGAGAGACATGAACATACTGGAGACAGTCCAATGAAGGGCCATGAAGATGACTAAAGGACAGGAGTGTCTGTCCTATGACAAAAGGCTGAGGGAGCTGGGACTTTTCAGCTTGGCGAAGAGAAGGCTTGGGGGAATCTTATCAATGTATACAAATACCTGAAGGGAGGGTGCAAAGAGGATGGAGCCAGGCATTTTTCAGTGACGCCCAGTGACAGGACCAGAGGCAATGGGCACCACCTGAAACTCGGGAGGTTTCCTCTGAACATCAAGAGACATTTTTTTAATCTGAGAGTGACCAAGCACTGGCACAGATTGCCCAAAGAGCTTATAGAGTCTCCATGCCTGGAGATAATCAAAACCTGTCTGGACCTGGTACTGGGCAATGGGGTCTAGGTGGTCCTGCTTGAGCAGGGGAGCTGGGCAAAATATTCTGCAGAGGTCCCTTCCAACATCAACAATTCTGTGATTCTGAGATCCTCTTGCTGAATCAGCCAAGGGCTCTTCATAACTCAGCTTCTTCAGCTGGTTTTCTTTATGCCTATGGGGATCATGGTCAGCATCCTGCCACTGACTGCCTTCATCAAACTCAAAAGTTACAAGAATCACTCGAAGTCTGGATTTATTCAGGAAAGAGGGGACAGAGGTGGGTATCAGTACACTTTTTCTGATGCTATTACCAGCTTTATGTTTCTGAGGTGTCATTTGTGCATGTAGTAGTGCACATGCTTTCTTTTCCAAGCTCTGCCTTATTTTTCCATTCTCTTCCCATGAGGAGCTGCTGGACTGCATGTTGCCTGTCTGTCCTAAATTTCACTCTCTGCACACCACATCACTCTCTTTGAATGCAGACACGTCAAAAATGAGCCTCTCTATTTACTGGTAATCTCATTAATAGATCTGTGGCACAGTGTGAGTAACGTCTTCACCTCGTAGCTGCCACCAGTGTGTGACACAGTCTATTGTAGACCGTAGTGAGTGTGCATGGAGTCAGCAGTTGGTGGGGAGAGGTGGTTGAGAACAGCAGCAATCACTTTCCTTTTTCTCATGTTTTGTATCCCTGTATAATACGGAAAGTAGAAATTTCAGAGACAGTTACTGTGTCACTTCTACTTGTACTTAATAGGCTGCAGGGCTAGGAAGCCAATTTGAGTTCAGCATGCTCCCAGACACAGTGCCAGAAACCTGCACTGTCCAACAGACTCTGAAATCGTGACAGGTCCTAGAAGCAAGAGTAGGAGCGTGGAGGAATAGTAGGAAAGCACTGGTAGGTCCTGTTGGTCTGTGAGCTCAGTAGGTTGATACTTAAAGGCAGAAAAGTCCTGAGATTCCTTAGGTGGGATGACCTGAAAGCTGTCTCAAGACCTGGTTGGGTTTGCCACCAAACATCATCACTGTACAACACGTTTGGGCCCATGTCCTGTTTGAAGTGCAAATACTGATCTAGCCAGAGCATGGGGGGTGGATTGGAGTGTAAGAAGTGCATGCTTGGATTTTTTTTTTTTTTGGCATTTCTGTACATCAAAAAATAGCTAAAATAATGATGCCTGCAATTCTCTGGGATTACTAAACTGTAATATCTTGCTTTGGAATCTAGAAAGCTACTGTTACCTCACGAATCTTTAGAAACTGTAATGAGCACCTGGAGACATAAGTGCTCTCCTAGAAAGGGTAGCTACTACCTGAAAAAGCCATTATAATTTTCTGTCAAATGGAAAAGTAAATAACGACATAAACTAATATTATCAACAAGTGAATGGTTGCATTGTCAGCAGCAGGTGTCAGGTACTGTACACCCTGATGTCTGGTTGCTTTCCCAAGGCTTTCTTCTAGGCAACATTTAATTTTTACACACACTTTGTTGTACTGGAAATAAAACCGGACTACAGCCTTCTCCAGTCTGTGAAGCTTTTCTTCCGCTGCATAGACAAGGCAATGCACAAGTCAGCAAAGTGACCATAGGCTAGACAGAGGATTCCCCAGGGAATACCTTGTTCGTGCACCCTCCCAGGGTCAGGCTTCCAAGATTAGTGGTTTCCTGTACACAGGTTGTGGAAACCAGCCAAAGGCATAACGCTATCTGCAGTGACAAAGGGTGAAGAAAGGACAGACTGTAACGAGGCACCAGCACAGACAGTTCTCCATGGTGCAAAAAGCCATCAGACTTTTGGGTAAAACAAACTTGCTACCCCTGTGGGAAGCACGACACCCCCGTTATCAGTGAGCCCACACCTTGGAGACCTATATGCCCATACTTGTTCTGTGACTTCTGGTGCGTCATTTAAGGCAAAAACCCTCCAAGTTCTTTATACTCTGCACCTTTGTTGAACTCCAGTTCTGGCTTGCCCATCAGGTAAACAGAGTTGGTATTTTGGAAGCCTGGCAGGCTCCGTGTGTAGTCTTAGCTCTAATAAAAGATTTTGGCCAGTCAATAGGGAAGCAGAGGGTGTCTGTCCCTGCCCAAAGAGGCAGCACTTTAATACAGAGCTAGGTACAGACTTGAACAGGAGGAATGGCTGGGGACATATTGTGGGGCAGCTCTGCTACTTCCCTGCCTTAGGAGTGTGGATCCCAAAGTGGGCAGTGGTAATGAGGAGCAGAGGGTGGAAAGGGAAGCCTCTTCTTTCTCCAAGAATGCCTAGCTCTATTTATTAGGCTGTAAAATTTTGTCCACATGAGGATAAGAAATATATTTTCCTTCCTGAGTGTGCTCTTAGCTTATAGTGAGCTAACTAGGTTTATCGGTGACATTTTTCTATCAGTCAGATGTGTGGTGCGTTGCACTGCTATTCAGAAAAACCTATTACTTCTGTTATAATATATACACATACACACCCGTGGACTCTTCAATGTGCAGTCATCTTTCTCAGTTTAATAAATAGCAACAGAAGAATTATCTGCTCTTTGAGTTTTAATCTATGAAATGCAGTTGGCAGAAGTGCTTAGCATAGGATTTTGTTTTCAGTTTTATGGATATTTGATTATAGGCAAATGAAGACCATGCAGTACATCAAGGATAGATGTACGATAATTACAGAGATGAAAGATTTTAATTCAAGAAAATAATCCTTGGTTACAAAAATTTGCAACTTTAACATTCTGATTAGGCAACACATCTGCATGATGAAGCTCTTGGTGTCCATTTTATACAGCTGGAACCAAGTGTAGGTACTTAAAAAATAGTAATTATGAAGACTGAGCTCAGACATCTGGATCCAAACCAGCAACAAAGCAGAGAGCTTAGGGAGTGTTCTATGTTAGCCTCTTATCAGGCAAACCAACGAGTTCTAGCCAACCATTCGGTCTTGCTTTTCAGAAATTAGGGGACATATTTTGACAATTTTTTTAAGACGTGAGCTTCTTGTAAACCAAAATTGTTCTCACGGAAATGGTCACAACATAGCTGTAAAGCTGCAGATGGGAATACTGCTGGAGAAAGGGAGCAGTGGATAAGTGAAATGCCCTTCTGCATAGGTAAACCACAAATGCATTAATTCAATATATGAATAATTGCTTTTACTGACAGCTGCACTGTTCATAATTTCTCAAAGCTAATTCTCAAATCAGCAATTATTTTTAACAAAGTATTTACTAATTCTGATCTCCTCTCACAATTGCTGTGTTAGATTATGATTTGCAAGCAAATAGTACAGTACAATATATGAAAGTAGAAAAGAAAGAAAAAGAAATCCCTACAGAACTGATGTGTGAACACGAAGCTACTGAATGATGATTTATGCCTGGAATAATCGCTGCCACAAGCCCCTTTGGAGCATGCAACTGGAATTAGAATTCCTGAGGAGGAATCCTAAGTGAAGGGCTGCAGCAAGGTCTGTCTTTTTTTTTTTTTCCTTCCTTTTTTTTTTTTTTTTTTAAAAAAAAAAAAAACCCC
>Ga0065711_1039508_pt1 | contig 17773 bp, 11 predicted proteins | sample Hoacrofraction12_FD_59098 | JGI IMG/M metagenome (GOLD analysis project Ga0065711, IMG submission 59098) | Hoatzin crop microbial communities from Cojedes, Venezuela - Epithelial fraction 12 v2 (version 2) | ecosystem: Host-associated > Birds > Digestive system > Esophagus > Crop | place...
CGTAACGGCAGCGGGGCAGCGCGGGGCCCCGGCCCCGGCCCCAGCCGGCGGCCGGGCGGTCCCTGCCCGGGGCGGGGGCTTTGGCGTCCCCCTTCCCGCCCCACGCAGAGCCATTGAAACGTCCCCCTGAACCGCGGGGTCTGTGCGAGCGCGTGGCGGGTGCGGTGCCCCGGGGCTGCCCGGCTCCGCTCCTCGGGCGGGCACCCTTTTGTTTCCCTTCCCCGTCCCTCTCGGAGGGCGGCGGGGACGGCCTGCGCTCCCCGTTCGCTAGCCGTGCTGCAGAACCCCGGCAGGTCCTTTGAATACGCAGGGGATCCGCTGAAACAGTTGTTGGGGAATCGGTCGCCTGCCAGGAGCGCTGGTGCTGAAAACCACCGCCTGGCGAGGGTTTTGCCGTCGGCCCCTCGCTTGGTTTTATTTCGTAACCGCTTTAGCGTGCTGCAAGGCTGCGTTGCTGATGTTCTTCCCCAAAGCTTCAGCAATGCAGATGCTACGGGCTAGGAGTAACCGAAACAAAAGACCTTGCTGCACATCTCGGAGTGGAGCTGGCATCCAAGGTCGAGGAGCGAGCTGCGGTGCAACTTGCGTGGGGTAACGCGGCGGAACGAAAGTATCCACAGATCTGATCAGAGAGTTGAAGCGAAAAGTGTGCCAGCAGATGAAAAAGAATAATTGCGTAGTGAAGGTGTGAGGAAATAGCTATTTTAGGACTACAATTAACTATATCAGCTTGATTTTAATGGAACTAGTACATTTAATTGCATTCCTAACAGATTTTCTGTTCTCCAGATGATTAACTTGCAGAATGATACCAGCTCAAAGATTAAAATCTCATCAAATATCTAATGGTTTCTGTATAATATAATTGTGTTTGGTTTATAATAATTCTTTTCTAATAACCAGCCTTTGTCCATATAGCTGTAGATACTATAATTAGACTTTTCTTATCTTGGTATAAATGACATGACATTGACCTTTAGAGGTTAAGCAGATGTGGTTGTTATGGATCACAGTATCTTATACGTTTAGTAAAACATGTATCTTTGTATATACTTAATAGGGTTTTCTTTTATTTTTGTTTAAAAACTACACAAGGGGAGGACTACTTTCTCTTTTCTGTCCGTTTTAGATAAATAAACACAGACATATACAACATTTGCTATTTAAAATACCCTGAAGAGGTTTGTATTTAAGTTACCTTTTCTGCGTGAGTAAATACCAGGATGTGTATCTGGAAAAACAAAATGTTGCAGGATTTGTGACTGAAGACTCTATTTAAACATTTTCCCTTGCCACTGATGGCTGAAACATGTATCTTTTGTTGTACTGTAGTTCCTCAAGCTTGCTTCTTCCGCTCCCTAGTAGTTTGCTATTACGCTCCCAGATCCACTGGCGGTGCTGTTAGGGGTCTTGTTAGCAGTCTTTCTTACTACCATCCCTTTTTTGTTCTTAGCCCATTGTGGGAGCTTAGTCATAAACCTCCGTGATGCTCCAAGTCTCTGCTGCGGCTTTTCTTGTCTTTAGTTTGCTTCAGTTCCACCCAGGAATAACAAAACATTGGTTTGAGTACTGGTAGGGACAAGAGTGGGTTTGTTTTGTTTTTTCAAGTGCTGGTGCTGAAGGGCTGTACTCTCTCTGTATGTTTATATACTTGGGTGTGCTTTTGATACAACCAGCAGAAACTTAACTTTGCTCACAGGTGTTAGAGTTACTGTGCAACTGAGCAGCCATTCTGACCTTACTACAAAGCTGCCACAGCTCTGGAAAGATAAAGCCTTGTGACTTCCTCAGTAGGGGAGTCCCCTGCCTCTCGCCCTATTGCAAGTGCTGCTGGAGATGGGAGCTGCTCTCCTTTGCTGCTTCTTCCTTCAGTCCGGGCAGGAGATGAAGGCAGAGGGCATTCACAGTACTGCTTCATTTTCCTTCAGCCCTTCATCATGTCTGGGTGTGGGGTATGTAAGCGTGTCTACCCCGTGGTGCCTCATGTTTCTGCTGAGGTGTGGTCTACCACTGGGTTTCTCAGAGTGACAGAAGTGAATGTTTTTGCTCTTGTTTTGCCAGATACATGAGATATCAGCATGGGTTTTCTCTGGGGATTTTTTTTTCATATAATCCTTTAGATTCTTGAGAATTTATACTTCTATACCATGCCTCTTTGTCTCGGTAGGGTTGTGTTCCTTAAGGGACGTTCGTCCTCTGGGTCAGCCCCTCTGTGTCACGCTGGAGAATGTGCTGTCACCGATGCTGGTGTTGCAGTGGGAGACGGGAAGGAAACTGCCAGCGCTGTACTGCCGAAGGAGCGTGTGTGTCTGTCTATATTTGTAATGTGTGTGTCTGTATACAGTGAGCCTGTTCTAATGGTTTAATTAACCCTTAGGCCTCATATATAGGGTAGAAAATAATTGTCCATTATCCTTGTCTTTTCTAATTTTTTTTAAAAAACACTGAACAATTCAAACAATTCCCAGAGATCTCTGGTGTACGTGATGATTAAAAACTGGGAGGCTTTATTTTTCTTTTTTTTTTCTTGGTAACTAAATGCTTGCTGATTTTGAAGCTTTTGACTATGCTGGCATGGGAAAAGGCAGCACTTTCTGTAGATAATTTTCATGGGAAATGTTACTCTGGGCAATTATACTTCTAAAAGGAATTTCTCCAAGAATTTCCTTCAGGCTTGTGTTTCTTTCTTAAGATGACGTTAATGAGATTAAAAAAAAGAAAAAAATTTCTTCCCAGTGGGATACTAAAGTAAATGCTTACTTTTTTGGGGGGGTGGGGGTGAGGGAGTGTGTGAATTTGCCATATCAACGTTCCAGATGTCAAAGGAAGCAGCAACAGGTACTATGTACAAATGAAAGTAAACATGCTCAGACCATGTGAGGGATGTTGGATTTTTGGTAGATTCAAAACATGGCTTTCGTGATAGAAAGGGAAACTCTCCAGCTGCAGGAAGTCTAATGATGAGGAAGTTGCGTAATGAAGTGCCAGGTAATGTGAACTAAGTTTGATTGTAATATTATGAGATATTAAGGATTATGAAATTATGGAATCATAGAATGGTTTGCATTGGAAGGGACCTTTAAAGGTCATGTAGCCCAACCCCCCTGCAGTGAGCAGGGACATCTACCACTAGATTAGGCTGCTCAGAGCCCCGTCCAGCCTGACCTTGGATGTTTCCAGGGATGGGGCATCTACCACCTCTCTGGGTAACCTGTTCCAGTGCCTCACTACCCTCGTTGTAAAAAATTGCTTCCTTATATCTAGTCTGAATCTACCCTCTTTTAGTGTAAAACCATTACCCCTTGTCCTATAGCTACAGGCCTTACAGGCCATGCTATGAAGGGTGCTATTTACATATGTTTGTAATTAATTTCACTGTCTCCATGCATAGGTTTTCCAAGCTGTAAATACAAACCTACAGCTCTCAGCTGTTTCCTGTAAGTCAGAATACAGACACGAAGGCAGTTTAAAGTTTTCTTTCTAGGTGTTTCTAGCATATCCGTCCTTTGGGGTTGTTCCTTTCGGAAGAGCTGAAAAACGATGGAAGAACCTTTCGGTGCTGAGGACTGATAAGGCAGTGAGAGGGAGGACAGTGAAACGTGAAACATGGAAGACAGGAGAAGGCCACGGAGGTTACTGTGTGTACACAGTCCAACTGCTGTCTTTTAGGGAAACTTTTGGGCTGAATAGACTCGTGAAGATATTAAGGGTGCTAAAAAGTAAACAATAACAAAATACTAGAGACAGCTGTTCAAAGAGGAGAAAACAGGGTTGAAGTGGATTTTTTTGGTGCTTTTTTCTTTTTCTCAAGGGGATTTGGACCAAGTGACATCCAGAGGTTCCTCCCAACTGAAATTATTCTGTAATTCTAACTGTTCTGGCATTAAAGGCAAAACCCAGACATGACTATTTTCTATTTACAGTGAAAAATAGATGGTGCTTAGAAACTCTGAATTATTTTTTTTTGGATTATTGTGTATTAATCCCACAGAATTTCCAGTTAGTTTAGGAGCTGGTTCCAAGTAAAATGTGTCAGTATGTGCTGAGGGCTATATGGGTGGTAGCAGCAGGGAGGGAGCTGCTGAATTTCCAAGCTTGTCTTTCTGAGAAAGTTACAGACTGGTTTAAATGATTTCAGTATGAGCCCCTCCATCGCCAACTCAGAAACCAAAAAAGATTGTATATCTCATTACTTGTTACCTATAACTTTAAAAATAGAAGCTTTGAAGTAAGAGGAGGAGGAAGTTGGAGACTGAAGAGTAAGAGGTTGAGTCTGGAATGTATGGCAGTTGTACTGTCCTAAAGATTGGGAGAGCTTTATAATGATCCTTAGAAATGCCTCACTGTAGCGTAGAGAACAGCAACATTTTGAAACCAAGTTAAATAATTACCTTATTGGGTTTTTTTGAGTTCCTTAAAGGTGAATATATTTCTATACTAGTTTAAAGCACTTCTCTTAAAGGAAATAATGGATGCATTAACTCAAGGTGTAAAGAAAAGAAATCTCTAATTGACTGTGAGCTTTAATACAGAGTTGCAGCAACTTCAAGTAGCAGATGTCATGTTGCATTAGACTCAAAGATTAAGTTTTCTACCAAAAAATCAATTTCCTTCTGTGAAACTTGGTTTTCTTTCTGTCTGCTTTCTGGGGGGTGGTATCTGTATTTCTAGCAGAGTGCTGTCCCTGGGCATCTCCTAAAGGTTTGATATTCCTCAATCAAATATTTCACATTTGTGGAATTCAAGCCCTCCCCTCACTCCAGTGAATCTCTTTCTCATTATTTTGGAATGCTGAGAATCAGATGGACAAGTTGAATGTACCCAGAATTTAGCAGATAGGAAGTCCAGTCTTGGTTATGATCTCTCATGGTGCGATCTGATTGCTTGCATTCCTGACTCTGCTAAAATAAGAGTTTTATTTTCCCTGTTTTACAGTGGAAATTGGGAGATGGAAGTGCTTGTAGCCTATAAACTACATAAAACCCCTGTACTTTTCAGTTCATGTGGATCACAAAAATCACAGAAGCCGTGCTTAGTCCTTGTTGATTTGCATGTTTCTAGTCCAAGCGGAGATGCTAAGGACGTTATGGATTCTTTACTTAAAAGGCTGGATTAAGTTATCTGTATATGGTATTGAATGTAGTCCCGTCCTCTAATGCAAATGATATTCTAGTGATACAGAGCTTTTCTGTAGCATGTATTGTTTCCAGTTAAGTTATTGAATTATGTTTGTGAAGAATTCAGGTGTATTGAAACCATGTATTAGATCCTTTACATCAGTACAGTAGGGCATAAATCTGGGATTGCTTTGTTGTAGAAGTAACTAAACCCAAAGTAAGTAATATTTGTGTAAGAATGATCTATAGATTGGTTTCAAGATACCTTATCTTGGACTGTGATACCATTTTTCAAATGATGAACTGAAAAGTTTTCTGTTGAGGAATGGAGTAAGCCCAAGTTGCGCAGAGAAAAGGCCATATGAAACCTGTGCCATGGGGTGAAGGCTGCCTGCCCAGACAGAGGAAACGTTGGCTACATCTGCCCAGTTCTAGCTGACCTGATTAATCCTGGAAAATGAAGAAACAACAGAAGAACTTTATTCTGTAACTGTTGTTAACTTCACACTTCCTGTAACACATTGGGGGTGGGAGACCAAAGAGTCACAGAAATCTTGTGGCAACTGCTAATTGATGTGGACTGTGGAATTGGTGACACCTTTGACGGCTCATGCTGACAGTTTAAATGAGAAAGCAATAAACAGTTAAAGCAGTAGCCCCAGTTGCAGGGGATGAGGGAGCATGACATTGGACACGCACGTACCTCTGATGCTTGAAAGGCTGAGCTGGAGGGGAACAGCCTGGTGTGAGGTCCAGGCCACCAGCCGGGACTTGGACACGCTGACTGGTTGGGGTGAGCATCTTGTGTCCCAGGGTGTCTGGTGGCAGTGTCATCTGGACCTTGATTTGTATGTGTCATAGAATAGACAAGCTGGAACAGAAATGCCGCACACGTCTTGCTTAATAAAGCGTGACTAGATTATGCGGCACAGAGTGGTGGCATTCTGTTCTTGTAGAAGGACAGAACATGCATAAGGTGATGTTAAACAGGATTTGGGTCAAGAGAAGTTTCTGTGAATATCTTACAGGAACGGTTCCAAGCAGGCGATTACTTTTCCCATTTCATCTCTGCCCTCACCATCTCTCTCCTGAGTGTGGTCAGCCTGCTTCTGCAGTGGGACCGCAGATGGGCTCTTGTCCCCATTCCTACTATATGAGCATTTTTATGCCTGACCTACTCAGGGTTGCCTGACACCCTTGTGATCTACTTCAGGAAAACATCCTTTAACTATTTCTTCCCAAACTGTGTTTGAAAATAAATATCAGTCTTGTTTGGAAAGTAATGGCACTGTGATTTGAGAAGTGGGAGAGAAACAAATCCAGATAGACCATGGCTCATCTTCTCAGATTATGATTTTTGAGATTTTGGCCACAAGATCAAAGTTTCTTCAATTAATTTATTTTCTGCAGTAGGAAAACTTTTAGGAAATTGGTGGGGCACAACATTTTCTTTTATACTTTTGTGTTTAAGGTGCTGGTTAGCCGGGTTGCCACCTAGTAAGGATTGATATTCTGGGGAAACTGGAAAGATGAAATCACTGGTGGAGAACTATGGAAATGACAAGAAATGTACCAGATAAAGGGACTTTCAACATGTAAATAGGATGCTGGAATGGTTAGTTTGGTGGCGCATGTTTCTTTCAGGGTGGAGTGGGTCAGCTGGGTGAGGAGGTGGTGGCTGATGGTGGAAATGAAACTTGGTTAAAAGCGAAAAGCTTCAAAACAAAGCAGCTTGTTGAGATCTGAAACTGGCAGTTGGTGTTGAGTCATCTTGGGATCCCTCTGACCCCAATGTGAGCATGACACATGCATTCCTCTGGGAAGTAATTATGTCTCTTTTGTGTTTAAAGTCTGTGTTTCTTGGTTTTAAGCTGTTTCTGGAAAACAAGCTTTCTTCAGATGATGTTTGCAGAAAACAGAAGAATGGAAATGATATGAAATAGAGCTGTAGGGAACTCAGAGATTGAGTCTGGAGGTAAAGTATCGGTGTGCTCCTGGTACTGGAAAGTTAGCTCTGTAGCCATACAAATTCTGTGTCTTTCATTGTAATGGTTGTTGATGCATAAAACCCATCTTCTTCCGCTGTTCCCGTCAGCTGAATACAGGTTGCCTTTCCAAGCTCACTCGCACCTGACAGCGGTGCTTTTTTGTGCATGTAACTTCTGGTAACTACGGTCAGGTCATAGTTGCTACCTGATTTAATGTTCTTGGGTGACATAATCATGGGCAAAAATAAGCCGTTCTCTGACTGAAAAAAACTAAAAGAGTTCTATAACTCTCCTTAGCTGTGACCTATATGCGTGGGTGTGCAAATATGCTATGAGAAGTTAAATGTAAAATACACAGTGGTCCACTGAGCAGGCCTCTCTCAGTCACTCCTATGGCTGGTAATGTAGCCTACATGTAAAACCCACGGTCAGTTTGCAGTGTACGATTCAGAGTGACATGCGATACAAAATAATCTTTAAAAAAATTGCACAGTATTTTCTTTAGTAGCTGCACACTCTGTCCCCTGCCCAGTCACATAAATACTGTTGCATGACAGACCTTTAAATTAATAATTAGAGTGGTTTCAGTCTCTATTTAATACAGTAACAGTTGTGTTTTCTTGTGAGATGTGAGTTGGGGATTAATGGGATAGGCCTCAAACCAGGTCAGAGTTATGAGGATTAGAATTAGCCAAACTGCTGCCTAGCCCTTGGACCCCAACAGGACTCTGCAGCAGCTCCAGCTGGTTATGCAGCATCTGTGAGTTCAACGAATAGAAGCAGTTTCAAAAGTAACCTGCAATATGCTTTTTGACTTCTGTTTCTGGCGATGCAAAGGTTGATGCTGGATCTGCAAAATAGTTAGTTGCTCCGAAGTGTAACAATGAACATGGCAGCTTAGGTTCGTGGCTCTTACCCTTTCCATAACAGCTGCTGTGTGTCCATCTGCATGAAGAAGTGCTACAAATTTAAGTAAAATTTTGTGAGCTACAGTAGGAAGAGGAGAGAGAGCGGCAGGTTGTTTGCCTTGAAACTTTACAAATGCCAGTTAATAATTTTCTTTTGTTTTTTCATAGTATTTTGGTGAAATCAATATGACATGAGTCTATGAGCAGTAAGTTCAGGTGGAGGAGGTGGTACAACAGCCATGCTGTAATCACTTGGCCTTTCCTAAAGCTGTGATATTTTTCTTAATACGCTTAGGTTTTAGGTTTCCTACTTGAAATGCCTAGGCCAGTTTCCCAGAGGCTGTATAACAGATCGTTGTTCATAGTTCTCCTGACATTTTGTGCCTTCTTGATTGCCTCATTTTTCTCCTAACTGTACCACCATTAGAGATCCAAACACGTACTTGTCCTCTATGATGTGGGCACTTCCTGACAGCTGAGATGTTATTCGCACTGTCAGTGCATTATACCAGGGCTGTGCACGGGGCGAGGGGGAAGGATCGTTGCCTTCAGCTCTGATATCTGCTGACTGTCCGGTCGGGAGCTGTGCTGGCCCTTGGCTGCCAGCTCGTGGTGCAAATGCACTGCCTTGTTATTAGCCCCTGCCACCTTATGCTGTTTCTGCTACAGCCATTATTGGATTTCCTCCTCAGTGTTCTTTAGAATTTTGAGATTTATTCAGTATTTGCAAATTTATATGCTTTAATCTTAATATTGTGAATACATTAACTCAACCATTTTACATAAAGTTATCAAATAATGTTAGTCATAAATCTGTGCTCTATCTCTTTACTATTCTATATCCTATTTACTGTTTGAATTATTATTAAATTACACAGCATTCTTTTTGTAAAGTTTGAATATATTGGCTTCTTCATCTTCTACATTTTCTTCATTCTTTTCACTCATGTTATTTGTAGTAAGTCAGTAAAAATAATTTCAAAGATGCAGTAAAGAGTAATGCTATGTAAAAAATAGGTAGGGACTAACATTAAGGGCTTGATAAACAAGATGATGTTCCATTGAGGGCAGCAGAAGAGTGCTAACTTACATCAGTTGAAGGGGTTTTAAGTACAGTAAACTAGAACTAATTAAGATGGGATTGATGTAAATTAGGTTCATAGCGCTCTTGAGAAGAGGAGCAATATCTCATAACAAAGGAGTTCTCTTTCTTGATGCCACTACAGGTGTTCAATGGTAAGCTCTCTATCTTTTTTTCTTGCTTCTGTTCTCCTGCTTCATCTGGTTGTGGACACCGTGCTCAGTGCTTAGAAATGCAGAACATCCTTGTGGAGGGCATGGCAGCTTTATTCATTTCATACTTGAACATCTCTGGCAACATCCCCACGTTTAAAGCTGATGGAAACAAACTGCTCTTTAGGCCACAGATATCTTGAGGAATGTGTAGTTCTGCTTTCTTGGCTGGTTCTTGGCATGTTCATGAAAAACATGTCTTTGCTGTGTGATATAACACTGAAAAAAACACCAACATTAGATAAATCTGCTTATAGATGAAATTTAGTTTCTTGTAAAGAAATGTAATGAGTGGAAACTAATTTTGAAACTAATTTTTTTTAAAGACAGGTGCACCAGGAATGTGTTCGTTACTTCTCTGGGTTTCCAGCACCGTGATGTGCTTTCTCAGCTCTTGCCTTCTGAATCATTCTGCCTCTCCTTTGAAGATCACTCCCTACCCATTAATACACCCCTCTCTGAATTTCAGTCCTGTTACCTGAGCTCACCAGTTCCCGCTGGGCACACGGGCATGTCTGCTTGCCCAGGCCTCCGGTGCTCCATGCCACTGCCCTCCGGCTGCCCCTCCTGCATCCCGGCTGGTGCAGGCTTCGTGCTTCTCCAGAGGGTCCTTGGCCATCGCGGGAGATCCTTGGTGGGGGCTGTCAGGGGCTGGGAACTATGAAGGAAAAAAACCTTGGAGAACAAAATGCTGGGAAATTCATGATGTTAAGCATACTGAGGAAAATCAGTAATTTTCCTAATGAGCCTTATGCCTAATAGCAGTGTAATGTTCCACTTCTTAACAGTAGCAGGTGAAATATTTTTGCACTGTATGTTGGTGATTTTTGTCAAGGTGAGTTATACATTTCAACCATGCTGAAGCAGATTTAAACATAATGGTACAACTTCCAAATGTGAATTTCTCATTTAGAAGGACAAGTCTGAATAGAAATAAATGTATATGGGTATTGTGAGATCCAGAAAGTAATTCAAGCAGACCTCTCTGAAGTTTTTTGGTTTTTTTAAACAATCTCAGTATGCTGCAAAATGACTTCCAGTTCTTTAGGCTCCCACAGATTGCAGCATAGAAAATAAATACTTTTTCAGTGAATGTCAGTTTTTTTCCATTGAAGAATAAATGAGGAAGCATGAGGCTTTGAGGCTTCTGTGACTTCTGTGCACTTCCCAGACAGCTAATCTTTGTTTATCGTTGTATTTTGTATAATGTTTACTTAGTGCTTGCCATTTTATTTTCATTGCCAACTGTTGCTTAAGAGTTAAATACTCAAATAATGATGGAATTGTAGTGCATTTTTAAAGGCTTTGTTCAAGTACCTGAAGCTAAGAGGGTGAATGTTTTATTTGAGGAAATTAAACTTTTTTTATATCTGAAGCATATTTGCACTTTGCATTTCTGTTTCCATAGATTTATCAAGCATATCAAAAGAGTGATGTGGGCAAAGGCAACACAACAGGTCGAAAGTGAAAGATAGCAAATGTCAAAGTTTAGATTTTGCTGATTACTTCTGTTTTGCTAATAAGGGCATGCATGCATGTGAGCAGAACACAGAAGGCAACAGCATCAGATGAGAAATAGAGAAATAAAGTACCTTTGGTCAGTGGTGCTCCATTCTAGGAGGAGATGGTTCTTGCAAATAATGATGCTAGAATTTTGCAAAAGTTTCTCCCATGATATTTGCTTTTACTGTTCCTGCAAAGTTTGCCTGAACATAAGAGCAGCCTCACTTGCTAACAGTGGCTGACAGGGACTGTGGTATGAAGTTTCCCTCGATGATCTACAAAGACCTACATAAATAAAAATGGGGAATGTGTATCTCAGAGAAAGGGTATGTGGAGAGCAGTTGAACTCTCTGTACTGGATTTAGCAAGCGGGCTCTGTTAATCAGAACGAATCACAAAATCACAGAATGGTAGGGGTTGGAAGGAACCTCTGTGGGTCATCTAGTCCAACCCCCTTGCCGAAGCAGGGTCACCTACAGCAGGCTGCACAGGACCTTGTCCAGGCGGGTCTTGAATATCTCCAGAGAAGAAGACTCCACAACCCCTCTGGGCAGCCTGGTCCAGTGCTCCATCACCCTCAGAGTGAAGAAATTCTTCCTCATGTTCAGACGGAACTTCCTGTGCTTCCTAATGCACGGTCAGAAACTAAGCAGAGACAGAATATCCTCCTCCTTGGGTTATGCCCACCTGCAGATTTCTGGGCAGTTCTGGATGAGTTTCTATGCCTGTGTATGTCGTTCAGCCACAGCGCAGGCACGGGCTGGACAGCCAGGCGTCAGCCAGACATCTGCCAGGCGGGCAACGACTCCAGCATGGCCCCAAGCAGTGTGCTTCTATCTGCAAACCTCTGTAGCTATAGACTTTGGTTAGCAATCCTGCAATGAGCTGAGCAACATATTTCGGTATTTTTCATTGTAATTAACATTTTACACGCTTCAGTACATTTAGTACCGTGCTCCAGTTTGTTCAGCACACAGAAACGTATTTTTCTATCTTTGTTATTGAACTATTTATCTATAAGAGGCAGAGTCAGTATTAAAGAGAAATGCATGAAGGAAAAAGTAAATGACACAAAACTAAAATTAAGCAAACCATTTCCATTGTTATTACTGGATTTACGAGAGAAAATGACATTTTACAAGGAGTTTCAAAGACTATAACATATATATTTGAAAGTAGTAGGCGGTAGACTTCAAACTCATGTCAGTCATTTGTCACAGTTGCCCTTTGTCTTGCTGAGGGTCTGAGTGGAGCAGCGTAGAACTGGAGACCAGTGCCCTGCACAGATGTGGAGAGAGTTTAAAAATAAAAAAGGAAAAGAAAATGTCAGGGAAGTAAATTTCCTAACTTTCCCAAATGCATGGGCGAAGCCCGCCTGGGTAGAATAGATGCAATTTTCTTGCTTCTGGATTCTTGTTAAAAATCAAACGAAATAAGGATGAATGTGAGATTTTCCTATCAGAACACTGCAATATCCAACTGAATATCTAAAGTGCTTCTTTCCCCCCTTCTCTCCCTGTTAATCAGCCTTTTAGAATGTTTATAGCGAGGAGGCTGTCCCAAAACACTTATTTGTGAAGTGTCGCTATGTAGCATTGATACAATTAACCTTACAAGTCCTTTTCGCTTCCTTGGCATATTTGCGTGGTAGTGTTTCAAGAATTATTTTACTGCTGTTTTCTGATGTTGATTAATTTTGGAACAGGTATTGCATGCAGCAGGGGAGTTTCTCTTCTGTGTAAATGGCTGTGGGCATTTTGGCTGAGGTTGCTGACGCGTATTTGGCTACACGCTGACTTACCAGCTATTGTGAAGGACTAAGGAGTGTTGCAAAAATAAAATGAGTTACTTAAGAAGATTACTGTTGTCATTACAGCTGGAGTGATCTCTTCTTCCAAGGAAGAAAAAAAATTGTAACAGAACTTGAAAGTTGGTATCAAGACAAAGTAAGCATCAAGGTTAACAAAATATTTTATGATGCTGCATTGTGAAATCCTCCTAAAGTGCCTTTTGGGGGGAGGAGGAGGAAAGGAAAGTGGCTACATTGTGTATCTTTGTTCATTCAGCGGCAATAAACACATTAATGAAAAGTTTCAGTTGAAAAATACTGAATAGGTCTCACTTTTGAGTAGACCTTTAATGCTTCTCTGTATTTCAGTCTAATGATCTAACTTTCTAAAGGTATATTTATTTGTAAAAGTGACAATATTGTGACTGGTAATACAGAAGTTTTTTTTAATAACATTTATGTATAAATAAATATATCACGGTATATTTTCACTGTATAGATGATAGGTGACTCGGAGTCAATGCAGTCGAACAGTTTTATTCTAGTGAATTTACAAATACTGAGTTGCCCTGCATATAAGCTGATCTTATAATTTGTGAATGGTAACAAGGAGCAGAGGGAGAAATTTTATCTGTATTTCTATTTTTGCTGTATCTTTTTTTTTAATATAGTAGCATTTTATCATTTATACTTCTGTCATTATTCTTGTATGCAATATACTTTTTGGGACTACACTTATGCGTAGAGGTTGCTGTCAGATAATGTTACGAGGTGTCTCAGCAGCTATGAAATCAGTAGACAATGGCAAGAGAAGGTTAAAACAGAGATGCTGAACTTCAAACTGTCAGTTGTACGGCATTAGAAATTCAGAACAAATAGATGAATTGAGTTGTAGTTTCTGACACAAACTCTTTAGTTCTTCATGGCCAGCAAAACATGAAGTAAACCCCTCTATCCCATTTTCTGTTTCAGCAGTGGTTTGTAACTGTTGTATTTCATAAACACGTGTGATTCTTCTGAATAGGAGCCTTCTACTTTGATCACCAGTTTTATGCATACAAATTTATCATTAGAATCCTGTCCATATTGTGTTGAATCTTGCTCTGAAAAATCCAGATTTCTCAGCATCTCATGTGAGAATAAGAAGCTCTCAGACTGGGGACAGTATTCCCTGATTTATCATAGTCAGCGAGCAGAGAAAGGATGAATACTTAATGAGCCCTGTTTGATCAGAGTCTGTGATAGCCAGCACATCTTCTTGGCTCTGGCCAAGACTGCAGATAAAATCTTATGGTGGTTGTTAAGAACAGGGGTGGAGTTGTGAGTAGGATCCTGGCAACGGGGGGGGGTTTGATGATATAAGAATGAAGTTTGATGTCATCATGAAGGAAAATGTTTACTGTCCTGTCTAGAGTATGAGTAGATACCTAATTGTAATAAATGCCTCCTCTTCAGGTTGTGTGTCAGTCCTAATAGAATTGCAGGTGTGTTTTGTGTTTCCTCCTCCTGAGAGGTCATGACAACATGATTGAAACAACCAGATTTATGTTCAGCTGCTTACTGCTGGAGGTCTTCTTGTCATCTTAAACCCAGTGTCATTTAGATCACCTTTTAATCTGAGTAATAGAGACGATGTATGCTTTCTGTCTTGATGGTATGTCAGTACAGAATGTCCAGAGAACGCTGTTCATTTTGGTGCTAGTGTACTTCATGAAATTTCAGCTTACAATCTTTGATATGAAAACAATATGACTTTTATTTGATAGTTTATGCTGTGTATTTATTTATTTATTTAGGATATGCTCCTGTCTTCCTACTTCGAAATATAGTACAAAGTCCTTAAAAATTATTTGTTTTATTGAAGGTCAGTGTGGATACTCAAGTGCAGCAAGAGTCTGTGAGTCTGTGATATCTCTGCCCTGCAACTTGAAGTGCTCAAACAGTGTCCTCCTGGAGCCCTGCTGAAACAGATGAAAGGCTACATGTACTGTAAACTTTGAGGACTTCACATAAATATCTGCACAAGCAGAAACATCTTCCAAAAATGACCTCAAAATTGAAAAGAAAATACATCTATATAAAACCATATTAAGTCATTTTGGTTTTTTTTCTTCATAATGCCAAGTAGTGCAAGGAATGTTTTAGCTCCTCATTTACTCACGTAGCTCCTGAGAAAGTTAATACACTGTCAATAGTAGTAGTTGTAAGGACAAATCTTACTTTAATTTTCCTGTTATTTAGCTCCTGAGTGCAGTCCACCACTGTCACTTGTTTTATTAATATTTCAAAATGCATAATTTGTAATAGGGAAATATGACTTGTGTTTTCTCTTCCTCCAGGCTTAAATAAGAGTAGTGTCTTTTCATATCTGTTTATACTATGTATGTTAAAGTGGCATTATGAAATTGAAAATTCCTCTGAGTACATTTTATGAAAGTTGAAAGCCCCTGAGTGATAATGGCAGGATATCACTGACTTTGCTGGTGTATTAAATGCTGGTGGCAGCATTTCAGGATGCAGAGCAGCTTGGCAGTCAGTTAGCTGTGGCCTGGGCCTCTCAGATGGTGTAGTTTTTTAAGTGTTCTCAGTGGTAAAATCTGCTTTCTTATGTAAGAGAACGAGAATGCTTTCCTTGGACAGGGAAAATTGTCTGAAGATGTAAAACACTTATAAGAAAGAAGCACCCATTCTGGAAGTAATAGAGGCCAAGAAAGTTTTTTGGCCAAAAATAGTTGCAAGTACTTGCAAATCTAGCTAAGCAAAGACTATAACAGAACTTTTTGACCAGTTGTAGCTACATAAGTCCACCAGAAATTGCTGATGATGTATCTCTTACTCTGTTTAGTGCGAGCTGTTCTCGGGCTTTGGGAGCTGGGATGGTCCATGGGGAAAAAAGGGGTATAGTTAAGACTGCATCCTTAGAAAAGTACTGCTAATGGCTTGGAAAATACTTTTTGTTCCTTTTTTTCCTTTCCTCCACGTGAAAGATGAGCACAGGACAGCTGTGGCACCTTAGATGTGCTGAGCCTTGTGTCCTGCCTCTGGCAGTAACTCACAGCAGGGAGCACAACATGCTGCTCTCACCGGCGCTTCCGCACGCTGTCCTGTTGGGCTGTGACGCCTCTCGGATAGCTTGAGATACATCTTTCCCTCCCTAGTTGGTCCAATCACTTCTTAGACCTTAAATTTGCTATGTTTATGTGCTTATTACAGTGTGCTACAGTGTGTGTAGGTTTAAAAAAACTCAGGGAAGATGGACATTGCATCCAGCAGTGTGGGCTGGTTAGTGTAGGGTGGAGAAACCTTTATGTGTTACAGGGCAGAGACTAAAGTGAAAACAGAGTAAACACAATTAAAACAAAAATTTGGATCATTTTCCATCTTTCTGGTAGGGTCTTGAAGAATCCCCTGTAACTTTCTGCATGGTGTCTGTCACGCAGCTCTCCGGGGCGAGGAAAACTGGAGAGGTTGGGGTGGATCTGTACCTCCTGTGGGCCAGGCAGAAAACAGAGGGGCAGGGCTGGGGTCCACAGAGGAGGATTTTGGATTCTGTTAGGTTAGGAAGTGCGGTTTATTGGTTCATTATATTCTGAAAAAAGTTGCAGTTTCATACCTTTGTTAGTGAATTTGGATTAAATTTAACAAATATTTTCCATAAAAGGAAAAATGGAGAAAAGTTTGAAAATCTGAAATTTCATTTGAATACGTTTGCTAGGGATGATCGTTTTGGTGTGTGTTTATGTTGAAACAGACTTTTTCACCCAAATTACTTGAAATTTCTCCTTTCTTCCTCCTTTTGGCCTCTGAAATAAATAAAAAAAAAATCCACTATTGATACAGCCAAAGTAGGTTTGTTTTTCAGTTAAGAATTTGAGATTTATGAAACATGTCAATAAACATGCCTGAGGAAAAACTTGGCTGTTCCAAAAATATAAGGCAGACTTTTCTAGTTAAGAAAAGCCATCCCAGCATATGGTGTGTTTCTTTTAAGATGCAAAATATTCATATACTGAGATGAACCTTCTGGAGGAACTTTGAGGCAATAGCTCCTGCTCTTAAAGCTTCTGCCTTTATTTGTTTCAGCGCAGATTACTTTCAGCAAATTTTTCTTCCCAATCTCTAAAAGATGTTAATAGTGCCCTGCCAAACTGTTGTTGACAATCTACTTCCTGTAGGATGCTGTTATATATAAACAGCCTTTTTTATATATTTAATTTTCAAGCCAGGAGAAACATTCAGATTTGCTTTCAGTATGAGTCTAGAAGAACATTAATGTCTCTGGAATAGTAGCTGTTGTAGTCTTGTATGACAACTGTTGTACCTATTATCTTACATGACTATAGTTGCGGAATAGATTGGGTTTTATATATGATTGACGTGTTACTGCAAACAGGGCTGCCTCAGCTATTTTCTTTAGTGCCTCACTTGCTATAGCAGTAACCTGTGTTCGCTCCCACCGTGCTGGTGTGTCCTTTATAGAGACCAGCAAAAACCCCATCTTGTTTGCTCAGGATCCCAAAAGACAATTAGGAATAGTTGCCCGAGCAACGTAACATCCTTGTCAAATACAGCAGGGATTGCTGTGATGCCAGTTGGACCGTTCTGTCAGAAGTGGCATGCTTCCACGCGCAGAACAGCGGACTAGCGAAGGAATGTTGTTGCTTCCCATTTTCTTTATATCTTTGCTTGGACTCTTTTCTACTGAAGTGGTAGAAAATAAGCAAAGGCATGGAGTAAACAGAGGAGTAGAAAAAAAAATTTAAAAGGCAACATGAATAAGGAAGGGAATCTGGTGGGAAAGAGAGGTAGGGATGCTCTGCATTTTGAATGCAGGAACAAAGCAATGGGAAAAATCAAACGGAAAAGGGTGTCAATGTGGAAGAAGCATTTAAACAGAATTAAAGCCATTCAGAAAAGGAAAGAGGGAGAAAATAGGAGAAATGCTGAAGGGGAGGAATAAAAATGGGAAACATCTTTTTTTAAGCATCTAGTAACTCTTATGTTAAAACCGTATTTCTTCATGAGAGGTACAGTTTTTGTCTTTGCTGAAAGATCGGTGTTTAAGTTTCTTTTCTTTTCTTTTCTTTTCTTTTCTTTTCTTTTCTTTTCTTTTCTTTTCTTTTCTTTTCTTTTCTTTTCTTTTCTTTTCTTTTCTTTTCTTTTCTTTTCTTTTCT
>Ga0065711_1039509_pt1 | contig 17771 bp, 4 predicted proteins | sample Hoacrofraction12_FD_59098 | JGI IMG/M metagenome (GOLD analysis project Ga0065711, IMG submission 59098) | Hoatzin crop microbial communities from Cojedes, Venezuela - Epithelial fraction 12 v2 (version 2) | ecosystem: Host-associated > Birds > Digestive system > Esophagus > Crop | place...
GCAGCCTGTTCCAGTGCTCCGTCACCCTCAGAGGGAAGAAGTTCTTCCTCATGTTCAGACGGAACTTCCTGTGCCTCAGTTTGTGCCCATTGCCCCTTGTCCTGTTGCTGAGCACCACTGAAAAGAGTCTGGCCCCATCCTCCTGACACCCACCCTTAAGATATTTATAAGCATATATTGGGTCCCCTCTCAGCCTTCTCTTCTTCAGGCTAAACAAGCCCACCTCCCTCAGCCTTTCCTCATGGGACAGATGCTGCAGTCCCCTCACCATCCTCGTAGCCCTTGGCTGGACTCTCTCCAGTAGCTCCTCATCTTTCTTGAACTGGGGAGCCCAGAACTGGACACAGTACTCCAGATGGGACCTCACTAGGCCAGTGTAGAGGGGAAGGAGAACCTCCCTTGACCTACTGGCCACACTCCTCCTAATGCATCCCAGGATCCCATTAGCTTTCTTGGTAGCCAGGGCACACTGCTGGCTCATGGTTAACCTGTCGTCCACCAGGACACCCAGGTCCCTCTCCACAGAGCTGCACTCCAGCAGGTCCGCCCCAAGCCTGTACAGGTGCATGGGGTTGTTCCTCCCCAGGTGCAGGACCCTGCACTTGCCTTTGTTGAACCTCATCAGGTTCCTCTCTGCCCAACTTTCCAGACTGTCCAGGTCACGCTGAATGGCAGCACAGCCTTCTGGTGTATTCACCACTCCTCCCAGTTTGGTGTCCAGCAAACTTGCTGAGGGTACATTCTAACTCTTCATCCAGATCATTGAGGAGAAAGTTGAACAAGAACGGGCCCAGTACTGACCCCTGGGGGACACCACTAGTTACCGGCCTCCAACTAGACTCAGCGCCGCTGATCACAACCCTCTGAGTTCTGCCATTCAGCCAGTTCTCAACCACCTCACTGACCGCTCATCCAGCCCACACTTCCTGAGCTTCCCTAGGAAGATGTTATGGGAGACTGTGTCGAAAGCCTTGCTGAAGTCGAGGTAGACAACATCCACGGCTCTCCCCTCATCTACCCATCTGGTCATGCCATCATAGAAAGCTATCAGATTGGTCAGGCATGATTTTCCCTTGGTGAATCCATGCTGATTACTCCTGATAACCTTCTTTTCCTCCACTTGCTTGATGATGACCTCCAGGATGAGCTGCTCCATCACCTTTCCCGGGATGGAGGTGAGGCTGACTGGCCTGTAGTTCCCTGGGTCCTCCTTCTTGCCCTTTTTGAAGATTGGAGTGACACTGGCATTTCTCCAGTCCTCGGGCACCTCTCCTGTCCTCCAGGACCTCTCAAAGATGATGGGGAGTGGCTCAGCAATGACATCTGCCAGCTCCCTCAGCACTCGTGGGTGCATTCCATCGGGGCCCATGGATTTGTGGGGGTCCAGATCGCTTAAGCGATCCCTTACACAGTCCTCCTCGACCAAGGGAAAGTCATTCTCTCTGTGGGCTTCTTCTCTTACCTCTGGGGCCTGGGATTCCTGAGGGCCTGCCTTGGCACTGAAGACTGAAGCAAAGAAAAGGCATTCAGTAGCTCTGCCTTCTCTGCATCCTCCGTCACCAGGACACCCGCCTCATTCAGCAGCGTGATGTAGTTGAAGAAGGTGACATCATTTGCTATGTTTTCACGGCCTTTCTATGACTTACAGTTTGAATTTATTTAATAATTCTGCAGTACTCTCTGTGTTGCTAAACTAGTGCCTGAAATGAGTTGAGAAGCCAAGAGTATCTTAATTCTCTGTGAAAGAAGTATTTTAAAGTAATATGGTTTTCTTAAAGTCTTATTTTGCCTTGAAGATAAAAGTTATTTCACTGTTTCACAATGCATTTGAATAGCAACACCTTCATAGTATAGACCTGGATGTCTTTTGATTATGCAGATTCTCAGCTTGGTATATTTGTAGAAGAAGCCAGAGTATATATCATTGCCTGGAGTTTTTCCAAAATGAGACAATTGTCTTACTAAGACTGAGGAATGTGGCACATGATTATTGCATGAAATGAGGCATCATGGGATCCAAGCCTGTGAACTTTGTACCATCCCAAGACCTATCTAAATGACAAGCGATAGGAGTTAGGGATATATATCCCAGACAGAAGAGAGGTTTCCTTATGTAGGGAAGCATTCTGATTTCTTCTGATGGGAAAAAGAAAACCTTAAATGGGATGTTTCTGCTTTTTTCTGTGATCAGGAGGGAACTTTTTAAAGTACTATACTCACTACAGCTTCCCTGTAGGCTTTGTGAAGAATTGAAATTGGGATGGAAAACTGCTGTTTCATACTCTTCCCTGCTTCATGTTTTTCTTGGCATAAGTGTGCAAATACAAATGGCAGCCAGCATTGGCACTGAACAGCATTTCAGAAGTACACTTTATTTATAAAACTCTGGCAATAAAAACTGTAGAACTCTCACTCTTAATTCCTAATTAGCATCTAACCACATTAAACGTTAAATAAACTCACAATTAAGGACTGTGCAGTCCAATGTTAGAAAAAAATATGTGTTGAAAACTGAGCAAGCTGTAAAAAGAGTTCAGTGGGCTTCCGTTGTGATCGCTTGTCAGTAGTCTCAAGTTTTCTCAGTTTGTGGGTAAAACAGTTAGGTTTTTTTAATTAGCTGCTGTAATCATTAAGGACTTAGTGTTTCATTTTCATTGGTGCTGAGTCAGCTTTCCTCCCTTACTCAGACACTGTAGGAATTAAGCTTTAAATTTTTATTCTGAAAGTGGAGATGTGATGTGTTATTTCAGGTTTCTTTCTTGTAATTGGTGGTAAAGATTATGGCTCTTAATTCTGGTGGATATTTTTGAGTCAGAAAAGACTCAGACTTGTTCTCAAACATCTTAATGAACTTTGGGAAGATAAAGAAGGGAGAAGAGTAGCAGAGAATTACTTTCTTGTAACATTTTTGAGGTTTCTTACTTATTTCTTAAATTGAAACAGAAAATTTAAAAGATTCTTTCAGAGAGGTGATTTGTGACAAGTGTATTTCTCATCTTCCACATTTTACACTTTCTGAAACTCATTAATTGCTAAAAGAAATATAACTTGACGTGTAGAATTAAACATTTGTCTCAAACATTTTGGAAATGTTTAATTCTTCCAAATCGGTGTTGTCCTACTTAATAAAAAAAAAGAAGTTTAGAAAAAAATCATCATTTTGGGAGTAAAAATTAAATAAAAAAATCAAGATTTTGTTTTTATTGATAAAATTAGCAGACATGTCTGCATAAAAGAAGCAGAAACTATAATAGAAAGTATAAAGGTCTCAAATGTATGAATTGTTTTATAATTATGATTGCAATTTAATGGGAACATGCTGTTACTTCAAGATCTGCAGTTGCTGTGAGGTTCCCTAGTTTCTTGTTTTGATTTGCTGGTAGTGAACACAGCTGAATTCACTGATATTTCCCAGTCAGAACCTAGTGTTCTGTAAATTCAGGAAACTGCTGACTTTTATGAGAGGTGAACTTTGTTTGTAGATGTAATTTCTTTTCCATTCCCACATGAGTGATACAAGAGCAGTTGTATGATAAGCAGTATATTAGTCACTTGGTAACGTGCACCAGCAGGACCATATGATGTATTACCAGAGGGAATTCCACATACATGTGAACATTTTTCAATCCCGAGTATCTGTTTCACTATCAGGAAAACTTCAAAATACAATAAAGATTAATCTTGCGCTTCTTCACAGACATGCTGGAAACATTTTATTTATTGATATGGATGCCTCTCGTTTGGCTGGTTTATCTGTTGGAATCCCAGCAGTCCATTCTGAAATTCATGTGGGACAGGCCAATCCCTCTTTTTCCCTTCCAAAAACTCTGTTGGGGATGCTGAGACCAGAATCTAACCTGTTTGCATTTCTAATGGGATAAAGGCCCGGTTACCAGCAACCTGTGCTGCATAAAACATTTGCCAGAAACATTAGACACTCTGCCTTCTGCTTAGCTTGCAGATGGGCATTCGTCCTTCACGCCAGCGTATGGCCTTTCTCTAAACCTCTAGCTAAGCTGTATCTTAATCAAGAAAAAAAATTAGACGATATTCTAGCAGCTTTCTGCACTTGGCTTCAGATGGCAGCAGCATGTGTGAGCCAGCCTGACATCCATACTCTGATTTGGCAATTTGCTTAGGCATGATCCTAACTGTGAGAGTGCAAGTAACTCCATCATTTTCAGCAGCCAAATGTGTATTGACCAGCAAGAGCATAGCTAGTCCTCAGAAAACCAGTTTCCCAAGATGGAGATGCTACATGTAGGGGACAGGATTCTTGGCATCTGGGAAGAAAAGGGAACAGATGTCTTCTGGTTTGGGCCAGGAAAACATTGTACTAAATCTTTCTGAGAATGGATTCAGTACAAGGAAGAGGGTGGAGACACCTGACTTCCCGCCTGGCTGAGAGGAGCTGGACTTTGACTATAAATCTCTTGCTTTCATCTGCTATGGAGCTGAAAGGGAGGAGAGGATCAAAAGTGAAAGCACAGTCATAGCTCAGAGAAGTGATTATAGAGGTGGGGGAGATCAGGTTAGATCAGTTTTTCATCAAAGGAGGAATCTGAGCTAAGAGTCTCAGTGGGCATGAAAGGATAAACAAGATGTGCAGTAAAAAGTTGAATAATATTATCAGTGACTAGGGAAATGCAGAAAGGGTGATTGAGATACAGGACAAGGTGACAAGCAGTTTTCTTGCTCTTGGGAAAAAAAGTTTTCTGATATGTTAGAGAACAACTTTAGCAGAAAATAAAAAATTATACGTGATGGAGAAAAGGTTGTGATTATTGCCAAATGTGGCAGTATATTGATCATCTGTGAGCAGGTTGTGAAGATCCATGTTTCTTCAGTGCAATCATTTTTGTATTTGCGGGTGTTCACTTCTGAGTTACTGTTTACGTTGAGGAAAGAAGCCAGGGCTGCTCCTTCAGGCAGACTGATGCCCCTTTGGGTCAGGTGAATGGAGAAGGGAATAGTTGGGTCAGTTGTGGAAAGGAAATTAGCACTAGAATGGAAAGTAGTGCAGATGTGGTGCATCTATTCCCGTGTCCTTCTAGGCAGCAGGATCTGAAGCCAGCTTTGAAAGTGGCTCTAGGTACAGTGGGGAGAAAGAATATATCTGACCTTGGCTGATGGTCTCCGTGCTGCTTGTGATTCATCCAGTCCCACGGGCGAGATGGGAGAAACAGGTGGTGCCTCAGCTGGTGAGTTGCTGGAGGGAGAAGAAGAGGCTTTTGTTCAGGAGCAGAAGCCAGCCTGAGCAGCCACTGCTGCTGCTGCTGGCACAGGTTAATGGGAAGAGGAGGGTAAGCACACAGTGTTTGCCACAGCTGCTACTGCTGCTGGAGTCTTCTCTGTGGATTTTTTTTTTTTTCTGTGGCAAAATCAAGCAAAAGTGCTTCAACAAAACCGGCATGGTGTTCTTCCGGGACCTGGAATATGGTGTGTGTTAGTTATAATGTGCAAAAACTCAGACTGCTGTGCAAAATGCTACCTCCGTGTCTGTGAGCTGAATTAGCCGTGATAAGAAAATACATTTGGCTAGTCAGCTATCATCTTCTTTTCTTCCCAAGTACAGGTCTCCATGTTCTCTCTAGGATTATTTTGAATATTGTGAAAAGAGCAAAATGTTTTATAGATACACTAAGAATGTAAAGAGAAAACATAAAAACACAGGTGCTTCAGCTTTGTGTTTCTAAATTTGTGAAAATGAGCCTATTATCATTGACGCTTAAAAAAATGTAATATATGAACATTTTCCTTGTTGTGAGTTTCTTTTAGGGTTTTGTGTGGAAAAAATGTACATTTTAATGTACAAAACATCTTGCTAGCTTTATTCAGCAGGCTCAATATACAGGGTGCTTTAGTTGAACTAATTTTCCTAAAGTGAAAATATATGGGAAATGACCTTATTAAATATATATATGTTTTTGCAGTCCACCTTGGTTTTTATATGACAGTATAAACCTAAGGGTAGTTACAATGTTAAAAGAAGTCTGAGGGGAAAAAAAGAAGTTGTTCTGTAATTATTTTTTCAAACAAAAAAAGAATATTTCTTGCTAGGTTCACATAAGTAGTGACGTGGTTCAGTAGGATGATTACTTTCCGAAAAATAGTGACGTGTATTTTGTGATCCAGGTGCTCTGATGTAATTTCAGGACCTAATTTCTTATCTGCCAAGAAGGTGAAAACTCTTTGAGTCCTGGGAGGACAGGCTTCTTTGTCTTCCCTGATTTCATTCCAGATGTCAGAGAAGTCATTTATGGTGTTGGCAGCTTCTTGTGCTATCTGTAGCAGTGCTGTTTTTTTTTTTTTTCAACAACACACAGAGCAACTATGGAGAAAAAAAAAAAAACACCCCACAGACAACCCAACAAGGCTGCTCTTATTTTGATAAGACCAGAAGTAAAATCCTCATAACAGGAACTCAGTGTGCGTTCTCTGTGAAACACGCTGCCTCGCAAAATGGCAGCAGATCAACAGACAGGCAAACACAGTAGTGTTTATTTGGCATGGTGAACAGATTCTTTTATAATTCTTTGAATTTGGATTTTCGGTTTTTATGTTTGAATTTTCAGTCCCAATGTTTCCTATAGCGTGTTACAGCAGTGTCAGGCAAAAGGTATAAGAGTTAGAACAGTGACTAGTACAGAAAGTATGCAAAAGTATTTTGCAGGTAATAAGTACACAATCATGAAAAAAGGATGTAGTTATCTTCGTTGATATTACTAGTATGGAATCTTCTCCAAATGTTCTGTGTAATTCATAGCCATGTTTCTCAAAGGTAGAGGTGAATTAGCCTCCTCATTACCAGTGTGGCACAAAGAACTGGAGTCATAGCCAGAGACAGAGTTTTTCTGTCCCCAGTAGGACTGGAGTGAAGTTAGGGAACCTTATCCTGAAATTATTAGCTTATAGATTTTATGCGTAGCTGCTCCCCTATTCCAAAAGGCTTAGTTCATCCCCCACGTTTCGATCTGCAAGATCGTCAATCTTCTCAAGATATGCCTCTTCATGTTTGGAATTTTATCAGCATTTTTGGGCATTTTTTCTTCTCCAAAGCAGCTGTACACTGATCATTTAGATGGCATTTTGTGTTAATGAAGTTTCAGGAAGGAAGCTTGAGGAAGTTTAGGTTTGTCATTTGAATTTTAAACTTTGCAGAAGCAGGGGTTGTAGCAGTGTGACTCAAGGATATTCCTAGAATGACAACTTTTTCCATAGACAGTTCTAAAAATTGGCAAGCAGAACAGGATTTGTTTTGTTTAATGTAAATAACAAACATCCTCTCTTTTATCTTTCATCTTGATCTGATCTTTTAAATTTAGACTGCTCTTTATGGTACCCCGCCAACTTACTCCTCTGAAATGTTTCACGGAGATCTCTTTTACCTCTGAATTCAGGAAATCATCAGGAGTCTGGCTGGCAGAGAGTGCCAGGGGCAGCAGGTCTCCACTTGTACTGCTGCAAGGGTGAATCCCTGTACTGTAGCAGTCTAGCTAGAATGCTGGTAGCACAAGATGAAAATTTGGAAAATGATGTTTAAACCATATGGCTTTGCTGTCACTGGAGAAAACTAAGAATTGAAGGTAAGTTAAGGCAAACTCTGGAATCCACTTGAAAAACTTTGGGAAAGTTCAGAATCACTGTCTAGGTGACAAAGGTCTGGGGAATCCTGGAGTGCACAGAGGTACGTGTTACCCTTTGCTTGATGTGCTAAGACACATCTACACTAATGTACATTAATCTTGAAGTAACCTCAGCAAGATGTGCAATATACTCCAGGAAACCAAGAAAAATCGTGGTGTGCATGGTAAATAAAATTGCATTAAGTTTGAGCTGATTTTTCACTTTGGTTTTGGTTTGTTGGTTTTTTGGGTTTTTTTTTGATGAGCATGGGAATCATGTATGCCTTGTGGTCGATACAGTTGTTTGCTTAGTCTAGCAGCAGGAGCTGTTTAGCTGTGTCCTTACAATTTGCAATACTTTGTTCCTTTGTGTAATGTGGTGCTCAGTAATCAGTCTGGACTTTGAGCAGCAGACTTGAGGTTATGGTAGAATTTTTAGAAAGCACTCAGTGCTATTTCAGAGGAGTTTCTGACTTTTTTTTGTGTGTCCCGTTCTTTAGTGAATCATAAATTGGCTGAGATGTCCATTTTATTTTTGTTTCATTTTCTTACAGGTGTGTTTTTTCTATGGTTAGTAGTAGTTTATGTAGTTTGTCTTCAAAAGCTTCTATAATATTTTTCTGTTAGCTCAGCAGCTGTCAGCTCCTGAGTAGTTTCTGGCCATCCTTATATATTTTCCTTATAAGGTCTGTTATTTCTATTTTGAGGTCCTCCTTAAAGCTGTGTCTACAAATGAACTGCTTTTTCTTTGTTTGCTGATTTTTGAAGAACAGTTCTTGGTTGTCCTCGGTTGATGTTCAGATAATTCTGGAGGCTTTTGAATAGCCATCTCTCCCTGACCTGCTGTGTGTTCATACAAGTTCAGAGACCATCTATCTTTCTGTAGTCACAGTGCTGGATTAAGGTTGTTTTACACTGTAATGTAAGCAGTAACTAGTCCATCCCCCTGCCTGACAGCAGCTATCTGTTCTCCCTAGCGAAGTCCCAGAGCAGAGGTGATGTGTGTATGGAGTAAGCAGTGTCCCTGCTTTCCGGGAAGGCAGCTGGTAAGGGCATTTGGCATCAGAGAAACACAAGGAGAAGCCAGAGGTTTCAACATTGCTTTGCATTGCTCGGTCCACAGCAGGTAAAGCCCACCAAGGATGGGTCTTGGTGGTAGGTGGATGGAGGTAGACACTTCCATCCCTGCCTGCACTCCCCTGAATTCTCTTTCACTGCTTTTCTAGAAAATGCAAGATTACTGCAATTTCTTAGAGATATGTGTGATTTTGTAGTGCCCTCATGTAAGTGCTCTGAAAGAGTCAAGTGGTCACATACATTGCTTTGTGGGACATAGTGTTATATGATTTTTTTTCAGGAAGCAAATCTGCATTAGTGGGGACAACAGGTGGCAAATCTTCAGGAAAAACTGGCATTGTCACTGCACTACCGCTGCAGTATGAGTACAGCAAAATAACATGTGGGCTTGCACCAAGTTGCTGGAAGGGGCTGAAGTCACCCAGGGCCTCCCTTCCTTAATTAGCGACTTGTGTTTGGGTTCTGCAAGACGTTGGATTTTCCTGGATTGAGTTTCTGATAACCTTTGCAGATGTGGGGTCTGGGACAGTGCTGCCTGGACAAATGAGGACTTTGTTTATTGCAGCTGATGTATACTTTTCTTGACCTCGTGACTCTCAGCTAGTGTCTTGAATCACTCGAGAATAACTAATGCCCTAGCTCCCAGATCATTTTCTGTTTCTCCTCCAGCCAACTGAATGTTCACCTTCCTTCACAGTTACAGGAAATTAAGATCTTCTGGGATAACAGAAGTGCTGATGAGCAGTGAGTTTGGTCTATGGGGAAATAATGTGAACGGAAAGAGATTACAGGCAGTAAAAATAGACATGAGTTTCAGAGGTAGTTCTCATAAATTCTTTTCCTCCACTGAAGTCTAAAGTATATTTAATACTCACGGCTGGTTTAGTGAAAACTTTCAAAAATGAATTTAGAGTCAGACAGGTACACAAGCTTTCACTCTGTGTGGGATTGGCTGTGCACCACACAGGCAATGAGCACAGCAAATTTGCAATAACCCCTGTGAGTATTCGTAGCAAGACAGGATGTAAAGGGCTGTCGTCCACCGACAGTTAACTGCTGCAGATGAATGAATGGCATTTTTTACCATCAATAAAACATTAGTAAGAAAGTACAAATAGTCAGGAAAAAGAGGGGTTTAAAGAAGTAGAAAATCTACATCACTCTAGAGAGTGATATGAAACATACAATGTGCTGGCAATATTCCAAACTTAATTCTATTTATGTCCTGGATAACTAGATTTGTCTCTTCAGTAATAAAAGTTATATAGTCCTCTTCAGCAGAGAAAGGTTCACTGCTTGGGAATGAAAATGTTTAAGTCCCAGCAGAGAGGAAAAAAGGGGATGCTGTGACTGCTGTCCTTCCACACAGGGGTTATTTATTGCCTCTTTTATGGAATTTGCACCACGCCAGAATTTAGATGAGTTTGTGTACAGTGTACAATGCACAGTGACTTGGAACTAAATGGTAATGGAAGACATGACATTTGTGCGCTTGTGGTGCCAGTTTTTAATGACTAGAGAATATGTGTGTCTACAGTGTACAGATAATTTTCAGAATGTACTCACATCTTTGTAATGGAATGAATTAATAAGAATTAATTATCTCCTGTCTACCTGACAAGTAATTTATTTCTTTTGGAATGACTTACTGTACATCTTTTCTTGTTGTTTCCAATTCTTGAATGTGAAATACAAGAAAACTTACTCTTTTGGGGTTTCATTAGTGGTATTACTAACTTCTCATTTGATCCCCAAGCATGAGAGAAGGGCAGAGGGAACATTTTCATTAGGCAAAACCAGGTGCAGCTGAGTGTTTAAGCCAATTTACAACAGGTTTGTTTATTAATACATCGGAAATCTTGCTTGTGGTTGCTATAGTAAAAGTTACATTTCATAATAGTATCTCCCAGTTAGTTTTAATTTAGAAATTAGTGGCTTATTTCAGCTTGTCTTGTAGTTAATTTATAAAGTGCAAGAGCAAGATTTTGAAAATGATGCATTTTGCTCTTGCTTCACAGAATCATAGAATCACAGAATGGTAGGGGTTGGAAGGGGCCTCTGCGGGTCATCCAGTCCAACCCTCCTGCCGAAGCAGGGTCACCTAGAACAGGCTGCACAGGACCTTGTCCAGGTGGGTTTTGGATATCTCCAGAGAAGGAGACTCCACAGCCTCCCTGGGCAGCCTGTTCCAGTGCTCCATCACCCTCAGAGGAAAGAAGTTCTTCCTCATGTTCAGATGGAACTTCCTGTGCTTCAGTTTGTGCCTGTTGCCCCTTGTCCTGTCACTGGGCACCACTGAAAAGAGTCTGGCCCCATCCTCCTTACACCCACCCTTGAGGCATTTCTAAGGTCCCCTTGCAGCCTTCTCCAGGCTGAACAAGCCCAGCTCCCTCAGCCTCTCCTTGTAGGAGAGATGTTCCAGTCCCCTCACCATCCTCGTAGCCCTCCGCTGCACTCTCTCCAGTAGCTCCTCATCTTTCTTGAAGTGGGGAGCCCAGAATTAGACAGAGTACTCCAGATGAGGCCTCACCAGGGCAGTGTAGAGGGGAAGGAGAACCTCCATCGAACTGGTGGCCACACTCCTCCTCAGTTTGTCAGCTTCAGTAATATTTCACTGTTTAACTCTTCTTAACGCTAGGTAAATAGGGTTTTATATCGTGTTAGGACTACTAAATGCTTTATAAATAAAATACTTGGTTTAGATTCTGAATATTCTGTTGTGACTACGTATCTAAAGTATAAGAAATTTGGGAAACAAATGATAAGTGTAAAATGCCAAAAGTTGTTCAAGTCTTCCTGAAATAACTTTTTCCTTGTTTGTCTTGTTTCATGCAGGCTTTCCTTCACCGAATGATCCAATGTGCTACAGCCAAAGTGGACAAAAATGTCACAGAAGAGACAGTTAAGGTTAGTCTCCTAATTACGTATTCCTTCTGTTTTGTATCTGATGTTTTATTTATGTATGTTTTATTCTTTTGCAGATGTTGTTTTCAAATATTGAAGATATTCTTGCAGTTCACAAAAACTTCCTGTCCCTGGTGGAGGAGTGCTTACAGCCAGAACCTAATGCGCAGCATGAAGTTGGAACCTGCTTTCTTCATTATGTACGCTATCTTTTATTACAGCCTTATTTCAGTTTTTTCCTTTATTAATTGTCTTTATCAATTACAGTCATGATGATGAGTGTACATAGTCATGAGGACAAAATATGACTTGATTGCATAACGTAGAGTACTTTGAGGTCATCTCTTGGTTACTGTCATTTCCAAAAAAAAGAGAGGGGAGGAGAATGAAGAAAGAACATATCAAATGGGCAAGCTTCCATTGTTTCACCATATTTATATTCACCAAATTAGCCCAGGCTGACAAACTGAACCCTGCAGCATGCGCAAGGCTGGTGCCTATACGTGAGGTGGTGGTACAAAGATCAGGGTTGTACGAAACAGCAGAAGTCATAATACGCTTTATTTTTATTCTCCTTTTATTCTAGGCAAAAATATGTAGCTTTAACAGAGAACTGTGTATGTTGGGTAAAGTATCTCCATGGTTCTTGACTGTGAATCTGTTGTATTTCTCACAACTGCGGTACCTCCAGAAGTATGTTTGTATTTCCAGTAGTAACTGTTTTCTAGGAGTATTATTTTTCCTGTTGGAGCAAAACAAGGATGTCAGTGTTACACAGCTCTGCAAAATCAGGACGAGTTGGTTTGCTTTCAGTTGTAGCCCTAACAAAAACTGTAGGTTTCATTGTTATCCCTGCTTAGAGTCCCATTTGTTTGCTAAGTCTTTGTTTATTCATTATGGGAGAAGAAAGTTATTAATGGTTTGTGGAAACATTTTGCAGAAGTTGAGTAACATCAGTTGTTGACCCTGCAGTATGGATCATATTGGCAAGGAAGTGTTTGCAGACAAAACAGATAATGATGTCAGCAAATAAGTAACTTCTTGTGCATTTTCTTCTTTTTTTTTTTCATCCTGTGTTTTTGTGATAGTCCAGCCTCTGAAATTTTTCAGCAAATTCCCAACTGATGCTTCCAAGCTGTTGAACTTCATAATTCTAATTTTTTTTCAAACGGTTAATGTGGGACCTTCCAAGATGAAGACTATATTAGCTAATCAGCTTTGGAAAGTGTTCATTCCATATTTTATTTATTAAAAATAAAAAATCAAAATGGCAAGCGAAGAACAATGTATTTCTTTGTTTCTGCAGAAAGAGAAATTCCGTATCTATGATGAATACTGCAGTAATCACGAGAAGGCACAGAAAGTTCTGCTTGATCTTAACAAAATAAGGACAGTCCGGACGTTTCTTTTGGTAAATAAACTTTGAACTGGTGTTCTAACTGAATATTTTTTGACTCGACAGTGAGTTGTTAGCACTGTTGCCTCCACCATGTAACAGCTATAAGCGCACCTGCAGGTGGTTGGCAAGCAATTTCAGCTTGGGATGGTGTTTCCAGAGGAAGGGGTTGTGTACATCATATTTTCGCTGCTGCACTTGGATCCGTGCATCATACAGCATTAGGCAGTGTGCCTTGAACTTTCTGACCAAGAGACAAGGGTGTAAATACAGCCGTGTTTGTAGAAAGAAGAAAGAACAGGATAAGATATGCAGGGAGGGGTAGGGAAAGAAATTAGAGAAAGGAAGCTGAAGGACTTGTCAGAACTTCTGAAGAGAAGGTCCATGTTCTGGTACTGTAGCCACGGCTGTGACAGACAGAAAAAATGTTTTGTTATGGATCGTAGAGTAGCCATCCTGATCTTAGATGCTGACTTAATCTGAGGTCAAAAGAAAGCTACACAATTAGTCTTTCACTTTACAAGACAAATAAGGAGGGGTTTTAAAATGTTAAGTATGACAACCCTCATGATTTTCCCACAGCAAAACCAGTTTTCCTGTAAATACTGAATTTCCTAGACAGTAGTTGTTACAAGGAGGACTGAGTATGGAATGATTTTTGTGTTTTCTTTCATGATGTCCTGCGATAACAAGGCCACCTTTGACATGTGGGGCCTACCGTATTGGAACTTAAATGCCTGAGAAGGTGCCCTCAGATAGGATATCACAGTTCAGAGTGATCAGATCCAATCGCTGCATTTTGGGACTGGAGGGCAAATGACACTATCAGCAAAGCATCACAGATATAGTTAAAGAAAAGAGATGATGCCAATGCTTGCAGTATCACATGTTTTATTTAATGTTACTGATTGTTTTTAGCATGCAATAGTCTGTCACTAGTGATAGAGTTCTTGGTGAAGTTGTCCTATTGCAGCTCACTAAATTTTTGAAGGATACTGGGTCTAACTCTCTTCCTAGCTGTGTTTACTTACAGCCAAGTTAATGAGGAGTGTGGGAATTTCCTTATTGTAGGGGTGTACTAGGTGACCTGAAGATCCATCTGCCTTTTTGCTAAGAGTCTTTTATTCAGCAGTGTTCCATTCACAGTCAACAACAGCTTCAAAGTTGTCCTGTTTTTCCTGAGTGGTTGACACAGTATCACTCACCTTGCCCCAGATTGAGGACCTTCACACACATGGTTCTTGTATTGGGAACAGCATGACCAGGCTCAAGAAGAAGGGGTGAATGCTGACTACAGCAAATATTCTGGAGAAAGATTACAAAGATCTTGTTTGTGAGAAAGGAAGCCGAGTGTACAGTTGTGGCAGTTCATGATGTGACAGTGTTATGTACTCCTGGGCACATGCACCGGGCTTCCACATCTGCTTTGGGTTCCTCATACATTTCGGACATGTCTGTAGAAGAAGTGGCAACAATCTAATGTAGAGAACAGGTGGTCTGACTGTTTGATTTCACAGCACAATTAAAGCTTTCTAGCCAGACAGAACAGTTCAGGTCATTAAGGATGTGAGTATCTATAAAAAATCAGGACCTGAAATCAGACTTCTGAGCTTTGAAGTACAGAGACAGTCATTATATAAACCTATGGTTTGCATAGCCGTAATCTTGCTAGGTCTTTATCAGTAAAGCTTTTTTGCTGGCAGGTTAAGTAAGATCCTTTAGGATAAAGGGTCCTTTAGGATAAGACAGAAGCTGGTTAACCATGCAGGGACTTGAGGAGGGTGGGTGTAGGGCTCCTGCTAGCAGCACTGGTTGTGGGGTATGTGCCTTGTGAGTTATGTGCTGAGCGGAGCCGCCACCCAGTTGCGTAGCCTCTGTTCCATCAACAATGTGTCTGCGCCCAGATTTGTGGCCTGTGTCACATACCATCTGGCTGTGTTAAACTACTTCTGCTTAGTGTTTACTTCTTGCTCTTTGAAGCTGTAGATTAGCTCATGCCATTGCATCACAATTCCTTCTGATCTCTCCATAAAATAATTTTTCATTACTTTAGGTCTTTATGTACTTACGCTTTAATTCCGGCTATTTCAAGTATTTGCTGTGATGTCCCTTGCATACTTTGTCTATCCCAAATAACCCTTACTCTTTTCTCTCTCTCAGCTGCTTTTTCATGGATGCTTCCACACACAATTTCATGTATTCTCTGCTTCCATAGCTGGATGTCATGTCAAAACTTAAATATTCTTTAGCCCATGACTAAGAGTATTTTATTCATTGCAAATCACGTTTAAATACAGAAGCATGTAAACAGAAGACTTTTATTTTTTTTTAGTGTGTATTAGGATGGCCACGTTCAAACCTGTCAAACCATTTTTGATGCAGCTTTACTATTGTGAACACACCTTTTGGAACAAACAGCACCTGTTGTGGTCACCCTGAATTATTTTTATTTTTGTTTGTTGAAGTATGAAAGCATGCTTTTAGCATTTTATTTACTGTCTTTTTTTTAAAAAGTTTAAAAAAAGCCCTCACTTAGTCAGACTGGATGAAGAAGGTACCTAGGGGAGATGCCTGCGTAATGCCATTGTGGTTTCCTTGTCATGTATGATAATCAATGTACCTACCTGTGCGTGTGTTCAAGCCTGTTCTTTTGACAGTCTTGCAAACCTCCCTTATTACATATATGTATATAATTTAGATATAGCTTAGCCAATTTTACTGTGTGCATATGTCCTTGTCTTTATATCTGATAATTTTCTGAGGATTATTTAATAATTTGTGAAACTGTTCACACTTTAGAACTGTATGCTCCTTGGAGGACGCAAGAACACAGATGTACCATTGGAGGGGTATCTAGTAACGCCGATACAGAGGATATGCAAGTATCCCCTTCTTTTGAAGGTACTGGCAAGATGTTTTTCTAGGACTTTATACTTCTGTAAAAAACTGGTTGCTAAGCATATTTCCAAACTGCAGGAACAATCTCTCTACACCATGAATAATCTCTTTATTAGATGTTGGATCCAGACTTGCTCTCATTAAAGGTGGTGGCAAGTCTTCTGACATCAGTATTGAGAGGATTGAGGAGTTTGGCTGGGTTGAGATGATTAGCTCTCTTCTGCATCTAGTCGTAAGGTTGCCTCTCCATTGTTGAATGGAAGTGAGCCATTGAAGGGAGTTTAATGAGACCGATTTCAGCTGAGTTTGACCATATTCTTGCTTAAAATGCTTGGGATAGCAGAGTTTGTTAGTGACATGCTTTGATGATTCTAATTTACCCTCACCAAACTGTAAATGCAAAATATTTATGAAAATTATTTGTAAGAAAAACTGTAGAGTAACAGTAAGATGCTGTAGGTGGTTCTATGCACATTTGTGTTTATTCTTATCTTACTGTTACAACTTAAAACTTAATGAAAAATGTTAAATGTGCTGATAAACTTTAGACATTCAAATCTCTGAGTTACTGAAATTTCTCACATGTTGAGAAATAAAATAATACAATTGTCAGGAAAGTAAATATTTAAAACAAATTTATGCTTAACAAAGTAAGAGTTAATATTGTTTATTGTTTCAAATCATGAGAGAAAAGCCAGAGCAGATTCTGCTGTAGGAGCTACTTGAAACCTGATTATTGGACAGTATTTTTCACAATGCATGTAGGAGTTCAGATCATTGCCAGTTAGGAGGCATAAGTATTTCATTGCACTGACATAAAAACCTAAAAAGCAAGCATGTTAAAATAAGGGGTTTTAAAACAAGTTAAAGAATATAATAATTGCAATGAGGTTTGAGTCATCCCAGATATCTGTGACTTTACAGTTCCTTTGGCCTACTTTAAAATTATTTTTATCTTCTATTTTTTGAATGAAGAATCTACAGACAACGGAAAATAACTGATGAATTACTTCAGGGATACACTGAAATTAATATATTTATGTTAAATTTAAATATAGGGTGTGGTGGGAGCAGGGTTAAGGCTCCAGAATGAATGTACCCATGCCTCAGTCAGGGTATGCACTGAATGCTGTCCGTAGTCCATCCAGCTGTAAATAGGTAGTTGGTAGTCTGAGATGGCAAATCTCAAACGGATACTGGTAAATCCACTTTTGTTTTTTAGTATGGCTGCCATTACCAGTAACCATCTGAAATCAGTGAGTCACCTAAGCTATTGTTCAGTGCTCTGGTGTACAGCACTAGGTTAAACAATAGTGTAGAACTAAAGGAACATGTTTTTGCCCTGAGTTGCAGGAAAGGCAGGTGTTCATTTTGACATCAGTAAACTAACGTTTTTAAGCAGGAGTGTTATACTTGCTGTTGAACAGTTCCATCCTGTGGAATAGAACCACAGAATCACTAAGGTTGGAAAAGAATTCTAAGATCAAGTCCAAAAAGATATGTATATAAATGTATATATATATAAATAAAAAACATTTATTTATATAAATATAAAAACCAACCAAACAAACCCCGCCCCCCAAACCAAAACTCAACATTAAGAAACATTGCTGGGGGCAGAAAGTAGCTGAAATGCAAACTTCTTCCTAAGTGGTGATTAGTTTTATTGTTAGTAATTTATTTCTCTGAGTTCTAGTGTCCTACTAGGACTATTACTTTTCCACTTAGTAAAAGAGAAGTCTGGCTTCTTCTTGATTTTGTATCCTAGTCAATTTAAGCCTCCTGTAAAGTACATTTAGAGATCAAAAAGTAATCTGTTTTTTTTTTCTTTTTTTTTTTTTTTTTTTTAATGTTTAAATAGGAATTACTGA